>ENA-UOJV01000191-UOJV01000191.1-human-gut-metagenome-genome-assembly--contig:-C82-NODE-191-length-103531-cov-9.662038_pt1 | contig 103531 bp, 86 predicted proteins | sample MGYA00242356_ERZ723903 | MGnify/ENA metagenome assembly ERZ723903
TTGCCCATTCATCCATTTTTTCTGCCATAGTCGAGCTCGGCGTGATCGGATAAATGGCTGCTACATCGGTAAATACATAGGACACATAGGCGGCAGCCGTGTTGCCGTCCATGGTCATCATTTTCATTGCCATTGGAAACTCCTCCTAAAACGTAACTAAATGTTAAAGCGCAGATATAATGTTTCGTTATTTCATAAAGAGCCAAAAAGAGGCTGCAGCAACATAACTCTATATGTATTTTGCTGCAGCCTCCCTTAGCGTTATGCAATTAATCAGAGTGGGATTCTGTCTGCATTACCAATATCATTTAATCAGATCGAGAGCCTGTTTGAGGTCAGCGATGATATCATCAGCATCTTCCAGACCTACGGAGAGACGTACCAGACCTTCGCTGATGCCGGCAGCTTTCAGTTCTTCCGGTGTGTAGGTGGAGTGCGTCATGGAAGCAGCATGTTCGATCAATGTTTCAGCATCGCCGAGAGATACTGCCAGGCTGCACAGTTTGACATTGTTCATAACGATGGCGCCTTCTTCTCTGCCACCTTTGAGTTCGAAGGAAATCATGCCACCGGGCAGACGCATCTGTTTCTTAGCCAGTTCATACTGCGGGAAGCTCTTCAGGCCAGGATAGTTGACTTTTGCAACAGCCGGATGGCTTTCGAGGAATTCAGCAACTTTCATAGCGTTGGCCGAATGTTTTTCCATACGCAGAGCCAGCGTCTTCATGCCGCGGGCAATAAGGAATGCGTCAAACGGGCTGAGTACGGAACCAGTCATATCTTTGATACCGAAGAGACGTACGTTGTTGATGTATTCCTGAGAACCAACTACGAAGCCGGCAATAACGTCGCCATGGCCGTTCAGATATTTAGTAGCGGAATGAACAACTACGTCAGCGCCGAGGGATAACGGTTTCTGGATGTACGGCGAGCAGAAGGTGTTATCAACTACGACTGTGATATCGCCCATTTCATGAGCCATCTTGCTGATGCCTTCGATATCGGAAATCTTCAGTGTCGGGTTAGCCGGTGTTTCGAGGTAAATAACACGGGTATTCGGTTTGATAGCTTTCTTGACAGCATCCATATCAGTAATATCGACGAAGGATACTTCTACGCCATAGCGGGTCATGCCGTGGTTCAGGAGAGCGAATGTGCAGCCATAGAGCGTATCGCTGGCTACTACATGATCACCTGCATGGAGCAGTGTCCAGAGAGCGGAAGAGATAGCACCCATACCAGAAGCTGCGGAGCAGCAGGCTTCGCCGCCTTCGAGCATAGCAACTTTTTCTTCAACCTGTGTATCGGAAGGATTGCCGAGACGGGAATAAATATAGCCCGGTTCTTTTAAAGCAAAGCGGGCACCGCCCTGTTCAGCCGAATCAAATACGAATGTGGAAGACTGATAAATCGGGTTGGTCAGTGCGCCGAATTCATTTTTCATAGCACCTGCGTGAATAGCCTGTGTAGCAAAACCCATTTTCTTCAACATTTCTTTTTCCATTACAATTTCCTCCTTAAATTATATAGAATGATAATATATAACACTATTCAAAAGCTATACAGCTTTTAATAAACAAACTATATTTTCTTGTTTTTATTTCGTTTCCTCTTGACAATGTAAGTGTAACATAATGCTGCCCCTTTGTATAATACGTATCACTCGTACTATTACATAGTTTTAAACTATATAAATTCCAGCGCAAAAAAACTGCACTCCATTGAGGCAGTGCAGTTGATAGTTACTTATTACGTTATACGATGTAGTACCGGTACATTCCGACAACTTCCTGACGACTCAGTTTTCCGTGGTGAAGCAGGTATTCAATATGGGCCAGTGTTTCTCCCATAGCAAACCATTTCTGGGTCGGCGGGAATTCAGCCCATGACTTGCCCCGCATAGACCAGAAAAGGCAGGGCGCCAGTTCGAAGGCTGTCGCTCCCGGATGCGTGGCAGCGGCCTGCAGCACTTCGTCGAGGCGTCTGGCATGATGCTTCCGCAAGGCATCGATACGGCCGGCAATAGACGTATCTCCTTTGCGATGTCCTGGCAGGGCCAGCCGTACAGGCAGGTCATATACCTTATCCAGGCTCTGCAGATACCGTTCCAGCGCATCAGGCATATGATACCAATACTGAATATTCGGCGTAATATCGAAGAGAATATGGTCACTGGTAAATATAATTTCTTTTTCCGGTATATACAGGCAGCACAGGCCTTTTGTGTGGCCCGGCGTATGAATGACCTGGAACTCCGTACCAGCCAGCTGTATCCGTTCGCCATCGCGTACGGCCCGTACCGTAAAAGACGGGTCCGGCGAATATTTCCGTGCCTGATTGGAAAACTGGTTTTTTATCTCTTCCGGCGGCATCCCTTCAGCCATAAACTTTTCCTCCGCATATCGCCAGGTACTGCCATCGGCTGAATCGACAAGGTACTGATAGTCATCGGGGTGCATGTAAATCCGGCTTCCTGACCGGGAAAAATCTCCTACAAGCCCTGTATGATCGGCATGGAGATGTGTCAGAAATAAATCGGTCCGGGCCAGGTCCACATGAAGGCTGGCCAGTCCCGAAAACAGTGCTTCCCGGCATTCCGGCCGGTTGAACCCTGTGTCAATGACCAGAAACCGGTCTCTGCCGCGTACGACGTAGGAATTCAGGTACCGCAGCGGATTGTGGGGCAACGGTACTTCGATGCGGTATATATCCGGTTCTGCGCATATATGTTCAATCATAATATAAAACTCCTTATCTCTGGAATATCATCTAATTATAACACAAAACACCAGAAACACGGACAATCCTAAGCTGTCCGCATTTCTGGTGTTTTGTCCTGTGTAAAAGAGTGTCAACAACTTTACCTTCAGGAATACATAAAAATAATAACACGATGCAAAATACATAAATACATATCTAATTTAAAAGCAAACCTTTACCAATCCCCCTACAACTATACTCCCCCATGCCGCTATGCGGCGGTTATCACGAACCGATGTAAATCTACGCATTATTTCTTCTTACAGAGAGCCTTTACATACCCCCATATGCAGCCGTTCTCACTGCCCCCGCAGCTTGTCCGGCCGGTTCTCTGTGCCATTTGATCTCCCCAGATGCAATGGCATCTCTTTCCCTGTCTGCAATAAAAAAAAGCCCCTGCTGCATGTCATATGCAACAGGGGCGATGTATCGCGGTACCACCCTGATATTATACTCAGTGTCTTATGAGACGTCTCTAACGCGGAATCACGTCTGTACCTCCTGTTTCTCTAGAAAAAAATTCGGCACAGCTGCTCCCGGGCGAAGTCGGATATACTGATTTTCCCCCGGCTCTCAGCAACCGCCGGTTCTCTGTCAGAAAATACAAATCATACCCTTTACCCTATCATAGCATTTCGTGGCATGTATCTTTAAAATATATGCCTATAGGAAAGATTGAATACATTATCTACGAAAATTCATTTCCTGTCAAGGTCTTTATTTTAGTTTTTTGCCATTTTGCTTAAATTAAACGTTTAATCAGTGCGTTCCTGCTTTATTCTTTTTTCTTCCGGGGATTAAACCGGTTCATCCCCTTATCTACACCCAGCTTCAAACAGCCCAGAACGGCGTCTGCTGCTTTCTTGAGGCCTTCTTCATATTCTGGCACCAGTTCGTCTGGAAAGGGCGTCAGAACGTGATCTACGACATCATGATGGGGCAGTGGGCGGCCGATGCCGACGCGGAACCGGATAAACCGTTCACAGCCATGGGCCAGAAGGCTCTTGATGCCATTGTGACCTCCGGCACTGCCGCTGGTCCGGATACGCAGCCGGCCTACAGGCAGATCCATATCGTCATATATGACATAGACATCGGTTTCATCCAGTTTGTACCAGCGCATGAGCGGCCCTACAGCAGCTCCGCTGTTATTCATATACGTCTGGGGTTTGACCAGCAATATCTTCTCACCGTCATTCATCGTCTGGGCTACCAGAGCATCCATCTGGCTGCGCCAGACCGTGACGCTAAGTCGTGATGCCAGTTCATCAATGACCCGGAAACCTGTATTATGTTTTGATTTTTCATATTCCCGGCCCGGATTGCCCAGACCCACTATCATGTGCACGCTTATACCTGCCTCTTATTTATCAAACAGACGGCTGACCGATACGTCATGGAAGATACGCATGATTGCTTCGCCGAGAAGCGGCGCTACCGAAAGGACTTTAATCTTGTCAATCTGTTTTTCTTCCGGAAGAGGAATCGTATTCGTAATGATCAGTTCCGTAATAACCGAATTCTTAATGCGGTCTACAGCAGGATCCGTAAGGACGGCATGGGCACAGGCAGCATACACACGGGCAGCACCCATTTCTTTCAGGGCCTTGGCTCCGCCGCACAAGGAACCTGCCGTATCTACGATATCATCGACGAGGATACAGGTCTTACCTTTGATATCACCAATGACATTCATGACTTCCGCAACGCCCGGACGGGGACGGCGTTTTTCAATAATAGCAATAGGAGCATTGACGCGGTCAGCCAGATCACGGGCACGGGTTACCCCGCCAAGGTCCGGGGAAACGACGACGATATCGCCCATATCACATTCTGCTTTCTTTTGATTGATATATTTAGCAATAATAGAAGCAGAGCCGAGATGATCGACAGGAATATCAAAGAATCCCTGAATCTGACCGGCATGGAGATCCATCGTAACGACACGGGTAATGCCGGCAGTCGTCATCAGGTCAGCCACTAATTTGGAAGTAATCGGTTCACGGCCGCGGGTCTTACGATCCTGACGGGCATATCCGTAGTACGGTACGACTGCCGTGATGTGACGGGCCGAAGCACGTTTCAGAGCGTCTGCCATAATCAGCAATTCCATCAGCGTATCATTGGCCGGCTGACATGTAGGCTGAATAACAAAAACATCCTTGCCGCGGACACTTTCATCAATCATGACCTGAATTTCACCGTTGTTGAATTTGCCGACAAAAGCCTTGCCCAGTTCCAGGCCAAGATAGTCTGCAATTTCTTTTGCCAGTTTCGGATTGGCGTTACCTGTAAAAATTTTCAGCTTTTTCCCGTCTTCGTAACTCATGGTGAGCCTCCTAATTAAATAGTGAAATATAATAACAGCAGTACCAATGGAACTTACTGGTTATTTCTTATATGTGTCGTCTTTTACCCAGCCTTCGATATTGCGCTGTCTTGCCCGCCCTACAGAAAGAGCTTTGGCCGGAACGTCCTTGGTAATCGTCGAGCCAGCGCCGACATAGGCATAGGCACCAATAGAAACAGGTGCCACGAGATTGCTGTTGCATCCCACAAAGGCGTGATCTGCAATGGTCGTGCGATGTTTGATTTTGCCATCGTAATTGACGGTAATCGTTCCACAGCCAATATTGACGCCGCTGCCGACATCGCTGTCGCCGATATAGCTCAGGTGCGGCAGTTTGGTACCATCGCCGACGTTTGAATTTTTTACTTCCATATAGTTGCCAACCTTGACATGATTGCCAATCACCGTATTGGGACGGAAATGGACAAACGGCCCGATTTCACATCCATCCTTGATCTGGCAGTCATGGGCATAGGTAAATTGTAAATGATCGTGAGAGCCCATTTGTACGTTTGTCATGCGGACGTATGGCCCTATCTGGCAGTCTTCACCGATAACGGTATTTCCTTCCAGGATCGTTCCCGGATACAGGACCGTATCCCGGCCTACTACTACCGTCGTATCTACATAGGTATTTGCCGGGTCGATAATAGAAACACCATCGGTCATCAATTCGTCGAGCTTGCGGCTGCGCAGGACCTGTTCTGCTGCCGCCAGCTGCTGCCGGGAATTGACTCCCAGCGTTTCTTTATAATCAGGAGCGGCAAACGCACTGACTATCTTTCCTGCATTCACCAGCATGCCGATAATATCCGTCAGATAGTATTCACCCTGGGCGTTATTATTATTTACGTTGTGCAGCATCTGCCAGAGTAAAGACAAATCAAAACAGTATATGCCGGCATTGACTTCATCGACGGCCAGTTCTTCCGGTGTCCCGTCTTTCTGTTCGACGATTTTTACCACCTGACCGGCTTCATCACGGATAATCCGCCCATAACCGGTAGGATCCGGCATATGCGCCGTGAGGATCGTAGCCGCAGCACCGCTCTTTTCATGCCAGTCCAGAAGAGATGCAAACGTGTCTTTCGTAACCAGCGGCGTGTCGCCACAAGTAACAAGCAGCGTGCCTTGTTCATCCTTCAGCAGTGCTTCCGCCTGCAGGACAGCATGCCCTGTTCCGAGCTGTTCTTTCTGCATCACTGTTTCTGCTTCATTGCCCAGATATTCCTGTACCATTTCGCCGCCGAAACCGACTACGACAATCTGCCGCCGTGTACCAGCTGCTTTTACGGTCCGCAGGACTTGTTCTACCATCGGCACCCCGCCGACTCTGTGCAGAACTTTGGGAAGACGGGACTTCATTCTCGTCCCCTTGCCTGCTGCCAAGATAAGTGCAATCGTGTCTTTCATTCAGCCTTAGCCTCCCTGGTGTTAAATAACTTTACCATGTCTTTCTAGAATAACACAAACACTGCCTAAAATACATAGCAATTTTACAAAAAATTGCCACAAATTAGTAAATTCTCTTATGCTTCTTTGACATGCAAAAAGGAGAGGGTGACACCTCTCCTTTTCTCACTCTATCAATTTATAAAACATGGACAACGACATTCTGTCTGCCAAAATTCAAAGCTTCTTCCCGGTCATCCATTCCCAGGTCGATACGGTTGCCAACAATGGCTCCGCCCGTATCATCGGCAATGGCATCTCCGTATCCTTCAATATACAGCCGCGTTCCCAGCGGAATAACAGCGGGATCAACGGAAACGAGGCCATGGGTCAGCCGGTGACCTCCTGCAGTGATACCACTGTTTCCCGGATCATCTGCCGTATAAGCCGTAGCATCCATCACCATGCTGTACTGGTATGAACCACTTTCTTCAGGCACTTCGCGCCCGCTGGCATCAGCCAGGGCCTGCATCGTCTGTGTTCCGACAACTCCGTCGGCGTCTAACCCATGATCTGCTTGAAAGCGACGCACAGCACTTTGTGTACCACTGCCAAACACACCATCTGCTCCATCAGATAAATATCCAGTGTCAATGAGCATATATTGCACACTCTGAACAACAGAGCCGGTCATTCCCATTTCTACGTTCGCAGACGCAAGCGAAGAAAATGCAAAAACAAATAAAGCTGTGAGTAAGAAGACTATTCGTTTCTTCAAAAAACCACCTCTTTGCTAACATCAAAAAATCACATCGACAAAATTATAGCAAAAATGGCACAATAAGTCAAAAAAATACGTATTTATGCATCGATTTTTGTCTATTTATACTTCATTCTTTCTCTGCTCGCTCTTTATCATCCTTTATTTGTCACACTTTAATCATATTTTTTATTACCAGGTACTAATTTTAATAATTATTATGCATTTTCGTGTTCTACCAAGTTCCGGACTTTTTCTGCCGCTTCGACGGAATCCGTCAGGACATACAGGTAATCTCCGGCACATAAACGGGTATGATAATCGGGAATAATTTCTTCTGTTCCCCGTTTAATATCGACTAAGGCAACGTGATCCGGCCAGTCAATCCGGCCAATATATTTTCCATCGACAGCACTTCCACTGCTGATAGTCAGCTCCAGAATATTACGCCGTTCTTCTGCAGGAAGTACTTTATGTCTCGTAGTAAGAGACCGTTTGAGCAGCGTATCATAAATCGGCTGCCCTCCCAGGAGTTGTGCCGTAGCCAGAGCAATCATAGACGCTGTACAAAGTACGAGGAGATGTTCATATGATGCCGTCATTTCCATAATCAGGATTGTCCCCGTAACCGGCGAATGAACAGATGCTGCAAAAAACGCCGCCATGGAAATGACAATGATATTCGTCAGGTAATACGAGGAAATGACTCCCATTTGTACGAGAAGGATACCTATGCTGCCACCGCATAATGCTCCCAGTACCAGCATGGGAAGAAAAAATCCCCCCGGCGTGCCACATCCATAGCTGATAAGCGTAAACAGGAATTTGCCACAAAGGAGCGTAAGAAACAGGGTCAGCGACAGTGGCAGCTGGTAGAGGCTGTTAATAAGGTCATTGCCTCCGCCGAGTATCTGAGGGAAAACATATCCCAATATACCGGCTGTTACCAAAGCAAAGGCAATGCGCATATAATCATTACGAAACACAGACAATGCGTAAAAACGGCTGATATTGAGAAGACCTTTGTTGAAAATGACACCGGCTGCGCCAATAATGATTCCTAATACAACGGCCAGCCACATATACCGTAACGGGAACGGCGGCAGCATGCCAAAATGGAAAATCGGATCCCGGCCAAATACTACACGGCTGACCATCGTTGCAACCAGAGCCGCCGCCATGGCCGGAGCCAGGACGACGCTGGAAAAATTCCGGTGGAGTTCTTCCAAAGCAAAAATGGCACCTGCCAGTGGCGCATTGAATGCGGCTGCTAGACCGGCACTGGCCCCTGCCGTAATCAAATACCGCTCTTCCATGCGCGACCGTCCCAGAGCGCGGCTCATCTCCTGGGCCGTAACGGCGCCGAGCTGTATAGACGGGCCTTCCCGTCCCAGAGACAGCCCCAGACCGATACCCAGTATACCGCCGGCCAGCTTGACCCAGAGTACCCTCAGCCAGCGCAGCCGCACGACACCGAGAATGATTCCTTTTACTTGTGGGATACCACTGCCAGATGCTTCTGGCTCATGCTGTTTCAGACGATATAACACGTACGCTGCCATCAGCAGGAACACAAACCATACTGTATTTTCCACCCACCCCGCCTGCATCAGCAGGGCATATACCTGCTCACGAAGCCGGGTTCCCGCTTCCAGGCACCAGCGGAAGAAACTGATGACGATGCCACTGAGCAGACCTACCCATGCACCTTCCACAAACAGGCGCAGACGGAACCGGGGCCAGTGATTTAAATTCCGGATAACCGGGATAATATCTATTTTGCCTTGCATGATGCCAACCTCCCTATATATGGTCAGTATATCATATTTTTTCAATTTTGATTATTTTCTGCCACCTATCATGGTATAATGAACGACAAGAGCACATCATCGCATAAAAGATGCAATATATTATAGTATATATATTATAAGTATTATAAGAGACAAAGACTTTAAGCGGTGAATAGTCATGACATTCCCTATAACAAGGAGGCCCATACCATGCATACATACCAGCCCGATTTTGATATTGAATCTGCTGTTTTACATGAATTACCTTATATGATCCACATGCGTGAACATTTCCATGCTCATCCTGAATTGAGCGGTCAGGAACGCGAAACGAGCCAGGGGGTCCTTCGTGAACTCCAGAAAGCAGGCATAGAAGATGCCCGCATCATTGCTGATACAGGCGTCACAGGACTCATCCGCGGGGCACTGCCCGGTCCGGTCCTGCTGCTTCGTGCCGACATGGACGCCCTGCCCCTGACAGAGCAATATACCTGTTCCTATACCTCCCAGACGCCCGGTGTGATGCACGCCTGTGGTCACGATGGCCACACAGCCAACCTTCTCGGCGTCGCGCGTATCCTCCAGGCTCACCGGAACTGCCTGCGCGGCACTGTCCGCCTTGCATTCCAGCCGGCCGAAGAAGGAAACGGCGGTGCCGCCCGCATGATAGAAGCAGGAATACTGCATAATCCTTCTGTTGATTATGCGCTGGGACTGCACGTCGCCGGCGGGCTGCCCCAGGGATATATCGGCCTGCGCCACGGAGAGTGCTCCGCTTCCTGCGATGATTTCACCATCACGATTCATGGCAAAGGCGGGCACGGATCACGGCCATCAGACTGCATCAGCCCCATCCAGATGGGCGTATTCATTATTTCCCAGATTCAGGACTATGTGTACCACAAACGGGCTGACGGTGACGGCGTTGTCCTTACATTCGGCCAGTTCCAGTCCGGCCACAATCCCAATGTCATTCCCGATACAGCAGAACTCAAAGGCACACTGCGCACATATAATGAAAAGAAACGTCAGGATATCCTGGAAACACTACAGCATATCCTGACTGCCTGTGAAACGATTTACGGTGGTACCTGCCAGCTTCATGTCGTTCCCTTTTCCCCGGTATGCATAAATGATGATGCCGTCACATCCCGCGTTGAATCCATCCTGCGCCGTCATATGGCAGACCGCATCCAGCTGATTACGATGGAACGCGGTTCCGGCTCTGAAGACTTCGCCTATTTCAGCGCGGCCGTCCCTTCCTGTTTTTATTACACCGGTATCTATGATACAGAACCTGTATTCGGCCACAACCCGGACTTCCACTGGGACAGCCATGCACTGCAGTATATGGCTGAAAGCATGCTAACCCTTGTGTATTACTTTGCCGGCTAAGTCTTCCTGGCCGGCAAACGATTGCAGACACGGCCGTAATGCCGATAAAATGCGGGCTGCCGTCTGTGTCGGATGCAGATGGGTTACCAGATAATACACACGGTCTGGTGGAGGATCGGTCAGTTTCTGTATGATATACCGGCCGGTAGCCGCCAGTTTTTTTGCCATAGAAATCTGTACGACCGACCACTGTCCGGGCTTATTCAAGACAAGAGGAATCAGGCTGGCATTATCCAGGCTGATATAACTATTATTGACCGGCGCCCACCATTCATCATGCCATGCCTGAAAACTAATACCGCTGTAATTATAAATTTCCATTTCCTGTGGCAGGTCTCTGGGGCTGCAAACAGGGCTGAAAATCTCTGTCCCCGCCGGCCGGACCACGACCATGGGCTCACTGAACCATTTTTCTACCAGCGTATTCTGATATTCCCGTGCAATGAGAGAAAATCCCAGATCTGCCTGATGGCGTTCCACCAGATCATAAATCAGTCCCGAATGAGATGTCATAACGTGTAAATGCGTAGTCGGTATATGTTCATGCAGATAATCCGATATGGTCGGAATCGCCTGGATATTCAGACTGCTCAGAGACGCAATCGTAAAGGACAACTGCCAGCGTCCCCTTCCCAGATGGCAGGCATCTTTCCACAAGGACAGCATTTCATTGGCAATGGTGAGAAAGTTTTCACCAGCCAGTGTCAGGCGCAGGGATTTCATTCCCTGGCCACGCTCTATCAAGACGACCTGTAACGCCGTTTCCAGATCCTTTATCCGTTTACTCACTGTCGATTGGGATAAATGGAGATTGCGTGCTGTCTGAGAAAAGCTGAGGGTCTGAGATAGATCAACAAAAATTTGCAAATCTTCATTCGTATACATCCGGTTCGCCCTTTCCGTTTTATATTCCATAAGTAAATAGCAATACGTATATATTCCGTTTCATTTCTATTCCTATTCCAATTCACGATATATTCGTTTGATATTTACTATTTTACAAAATAACTAAAGTTTCGTATAGTAGGAAATCATACGATTCCAAATGTTTTTATCCAAAGTGAGGTTCTACTATGGTTTTCCTTTTTATCCTTGAACATACGATGATGCCTCTGTTCACGCTGGTACTCATAGGCTACCTCGTGGACAGGAAATTTCACATCGACGTCAAACCACTGTCTAAACTGTTATTTTTTCTCATTATTCCCAGTTTTATTTTTACTAATATTTACAAAACTAACTTTCCCAGCAATAGTATAAACATCTTACTCTGTGTATTTATACTGCTCTTTATTTCCTTTGTCCTTGCCAATATTGTCAGCCGATGGAGGCATTATGATGCTGGAATGATTGAATCGTGCCGGAATGCGCTGATGTTCAATAATACTGGCAACCTTGGCGTCGCATTAATTATTCTGGTCTTTTCTCATGAACCATTTATTGTAAATGGCCAGACGCCATATCTGGATGAGGCGATGGTCGTCTGGATCATAATTTATGTAGTTCAGAGTGTCAGCCTCAATACACTAGGTCTTTATCAGGCCGGGCGCGGAAGACTTACCGCACGGGACACTTTAAAAATAATGTTTCAAATGCCAATTATTTATTTATTCGCGGCGGCTGTTCTAACCCGGTATCTCGGCCTGCATGCAGAAAATTTTTATTTCTGGCCTATTATGGAAATGTCAAGTCAGGCCATCACACCAGTCGCAATGTTTACCATTGGCGTGCAATTATCACAAACGAAAATCGAATGGTTGAATCCCGATGTCTGGATAATCAGCATCTTAAAATTCTTTATCATGCCCGCCATCGGCCTGGCCATGATTTTTATTGCCAATGCACTCGTCCCCGGTACATTCACGGCCGTCGGAGCCATCGTCTTCCTCATCTACTGTGCCATCCCGACTGCCGTCAACACGGCCATGTTTGCTATGGAATTTGATAACAACCCCAATTACGCAACCCAGGTCGTCATGAACACGACCGCTCTCAGTGCCATCTCCCTGACACTGGTCATATTTGTCGGTCACCTCATCTTTATATAATTTTCTATACTGTTACGCCTTTTGTGATGGAAGAGATGCCACATGATGCATGCCCTCATATGCATTATCTGGCATCTCTTTATTCATTATTGATAATCATTTCTTTTTAACATATGTTGTAAATGTAACAGAAATCCTGCTATAATCATGATATAGTAATCATAGAAAAAAACAAATGACAGATATACAAGAAAGGAGAGATCCATCATGAAGGCTCTCGTACTCTACTCATCCCAAACCGGCAGGACGAAAAAATTTACCGAAGCAATTCGTTCCGTATTACCAAAAAACACCGATTTTCTGCCCATGGAACAAGCCCCGGAACACTTTGATGACTACGATATCGTCTTTGCAGGCATCTGGTTTTTGGATTATAAATTGGACAGCGTATCCCAGTCCGTATTACAGCGGCTAAATGCAAAAAAAGTAGCTATTTTCGCGACCATGCACCGTGACCTGTATTCAGATGAAATCTCAAAAAACCTTCGTCAGGCTGTCGATCTGCTGCCACCCCATGTATGGGTTGCCGGTACGCACGTCAGCTACATTGATGAATCCATCGCCAGAACGCCCCTGGGCAAGCAAGAATCGCTCCGTCTGGATACACTCCAGGACTTTGCAGCCAATACCTATGAACGGGTTCTGACAGCAGCATAGCTGGATAATACGGCCAAAAGCCGGAACAGAATGAGAACAACTCCTCATCTCTGTTCCGGCTTTTTGCTTGCTTTATTTTCTCATATCTTTTTCAAAAACATACTCTGTCTGATTTTCCATATGAAACCGATGAAGCATATTAATAAACTCCGTTTCTTTCCGCCTGATATAATGAATGATTCTCCATTTAAATAGAATGATTTCACGACGCTTCATTTTTTCCATCTGCGTGTCAGTAATCATATACATATCCCGTGAAGGAGTCTGCACAGCCAGTCCGGAGATATAGCAGTCTTCCCGTTTCCGGAGTTCCAGACATATGCTATAAGGAGCAAAAAACCATGTCGTATCATCGAGCAGATCAAATGCTATCTTAGCCGTATCCACAGAAAACTTCGGCATAATGTAAGACGGAAAATACAAACTGTGCCAATGGACATAATCGGCTCCCCAGTTGATATATATCTGCTTCCTGCCGTCCAGATCAGACGGCATCAATACGGTCTTATCATGTATCTTATGCCGGCTTACTACCATCAGTGTTTCAGAATGAATGTTCCGCACCCGGATATGAGGCACCCGTTGTTCCCGCAGAGGAAATCCAATATCCAGTACATGAAGCCGTACCTGTTCATATATCTCATTTGAATGAAGAGTCCGGATATGCAGCCGCCAGTCCAGTGGATCCGTCTTCAACTGATTATAAAATGCGCTGAATAAATAGTTATTGACACTATTGACCGTTCCTATAGTCAATTCTAATGTTTGAGGGCGATGCTGAAAATTTTCCAGATCCTGATCCAGTCTCAGCCAGTTCTGGGCCAGTGGCAGAAACCGCGCTCCCGCTGCCGTAAGGTGAGTATGTTTTGCTCCCTTATTACGAATAATCAATTCTTCCCCTATATGTTCCTCCAGTTTTTTCAAACGATGGCTGACCGCAGCCTGGGATATGTACAGAACCTGTGCGGTTTTACTAATATTTTGCACATTTGCCAGCGTTACGAAAGTTTCTAATATGTCTTTTTCCATGGTATCAGTCCTATTCCAGATGTAAGCAATGCATTTATTAAATTATTCATCAAGTAAGTAATTCATCTATTTATTATTTGTTTTTATTTTAATTCTTTCTGTATTATGATGTCAATGTAAGATACGTATCTGAAAATCGCAATAGCATTATACCTTGGGAGGATTTTAACATGGAAATTATGGACTGCACGCTTCGTGATGGAGCCAATGTTGTTGGTGCTGGTTTTTCTGTTGATTTGACAAAACTTATGATTGAAGGACTGCTCGACAGTCATATAACAATAATTGAAATGGGCCATTGCACGGGCCTCGGCAGTATGCAGCATGGAGGCAAACACTCTCCTGTGACTGACGATGAATACTTAGATGCCATTCAGCCTTACGTCAAAAGAGGTCATATCGGCATGTTCCAGTCTGCCAAAAATGCAGATGAAGAACTTATCTTTAAAGCTGCCCATAAAGGCCTGAGCTTTCTCCGTGTCGGTGCCAATGCCGGAGATGGCAAAACGGCTGTAAATGCTGTCAAAATGGTCCGCAGAGCCGGTCTGGAAGCCCGCTACAGCCTGATGAAAGCCTATGTACTTACACCAGATGAACTGGCCGCCGAAGCCGCTATGCTGGAAAATGCCGGAGTTCAGGCCATTACAATCATGGATTCTGCAGGTTACATGTTCCCGGAACAAGCTGCTGAATATACCCGGAAATTAAAATCCGCTGTTTCTATTCCCGTAGGATTCCACGGCCATAGCAACCTGGGAATGGCTATGGCAAACGCCCAGGCCGCTGAAGCCGCTGGTGCAGATTTTATCGACTGTGGTCTCATGGGTATGGCCCGCAGTGCAGGAAATATCACAACCGAAGGAGCCTTGGCTATTTTCCAGAGAGAAGGCAAAGCCATGCAATATGATTTTTACAAGCTCCTCCACTTTATCGATGATAAACTGATGCCTGCAATGGAAAAAGAAGGATATCATAACCCAATAAAACCATTAGACCTGATTCTCGGCTATGCCGGCTGTCATTCCAGCTTTGTCAACACTTACAAAGAAGTAGCTAAAGAAACAGGTACAGACCTGTACAAACTCATCGTAGAAACATCGAAACAAAATCAGAAGAACCCAACCCGGGAACTGATGGAAGAAGTAGCAAGTTCCATTCATTAAGGAGAGGTATCAGGTTATGAAAACTAAGATGAATGTCTCAAAAAAGACTCAGTATCGCTGGTTTGTCTTAGCATTAATATTCTGTGTTTATATGGTAGCCGGTGCAGACCGTTCCAATATTGGAATGGTCGTACCATTTATCAAAAAAAGTTTTGAGCTGACCAATACAGATATTGGCGCTATGGCCAGTTTTTTCTATCTGACCTATGCAGTTATCCAGATTCCTGCTGGTCATTTATATAGTAAGAAAGGAGTAAGAGGTTTTTACTCCATTTCCATTTTATTCACTTCTATCGCTACATTTATTATGGGTATCGCTGATTCCGGGCTACATCTAAAATGGGCCCGTGCACTCCTTGGTCTTGCCGAAGGGCCAATTAATATTGGGTCTATTGCTACAATCAATAAGTGGTTCCCAACGCAGGAAAAAGGTATGGCAACAGGCATCTACTTATCATCGATTAAATTTGCTCCAACTTTTGTTCCCCCACTCTGTGCATGGATTATCCTTGAATTTGGTTGGCGGACTGTATTTTACGTGTTTGCCATTCCTGGTATTTTCCTGGCAGTGCTTTGGTGGTTATTTGTTCGCGATAACCCTCGTGACAGTAAACATGTTAATGAAGCAGAAGTTTACTATATCGAACATCCCACTGTCACACTGGAAGATACAAAAAAAGATGCCCCATCCAATGTAAAACATCCTGAAGGAGTTATTGATAAGATTATTCGTACAAAATTAGTAGCTCCTCTAAAATCTAATAAAGAAATTCTGAAATCATGGAATGTATGGGCAGATGCAGCTGGCTATTTTTGCCTTGTAGCCATTACCTACACCATTATGACGTGGATTCCCACATACCTTGTACAAGTAAAACAATTTGCCATTATGAAAGTGGGATTGGTTGCTTCCGCTCCATGGATTGGCGCGGTTCTAGGCAACGTTATTGGTGGCACGTTGTCAGATAAAGTATTTCATAGCCGAAGAAAACCAGTTATGTTGATAACTGCTATCAGTACTGTTTTCCTGATGTATTCCTTAAAATATGCACCTAATGATATGACTATTCTTGGTTTGCTTCTTTTACTGGCAGGTACTTTCCTGAATCTTGGATATTCTATGTTTTTAGCCTATCCTATGGGCATTGCTACAAAAGATAAAGTACCATTTGCTGCGGCTATCGTAAACACTGCCGGTTCATTAGGCGGAGCGTTTGGTCCTTTTGCAGTAGGGCTGATACTCGACATGTTTGGATGGGATCACGTCTTTACCTTCCTCGCTGGCATTTCGTTACTAGTTGTTTTCCTTCTTATTTCTATGATAGAACCTATTCAAAAAACCGATTCTGTTCCAAACAATAATTAGTTTTCCATCTATTAGAGGAGATGTTTTTGATGAAAACATATATTTTTGATCCTATTTCTGATGATGCACTGGCATATGCCCGTGAACGACTGGATGTTGTAACATGGGATGATGACAAAATCAACGCGCCCTCTGATGCAGAAGCATGCATTGTCCGTACTTACAAAATTGGTAAAAAAGAAATAGACGCTATGCCCAAACTCCGGATTATCGCTAAACATGGGGTCGGTACAGATAACATCGATATTCCATATGCTAAAAGTAAAGGCATTCTCGTAACCAATACACCAACTGCCAATTCTAACTCCGTAGCCGAACAAGCCATTGCACTGATTTTTGATTGTGCCCGTAAAATCACGCAAGCCCATATAGATAATGAAAAAGGATTGGAACACAATCAACCGATGTATCTTAAAGGATATGAAATTACAGGAAAAAAATTAGGACTCATCGGAATCGGTCATATTGGCTATCTCGTCGGAAAGAAATTAAAATCTGGCTTTGATATGGATGTCTACGCCTATGACCCATTTATTTCCACAGAAAAATGCGAATCAATGGGATTTCATCATATAAAAGATATCGACGATATCATCAAAACCTGCGATATCATTTCTATCTCTGTTCCCTTAAACGATGCTACACGTAATCTCATCAGCAAACGTGAATTGGAAATGATGAAACCAACAACTATCTTAATCAACACCTCGCGTGGCGGTATCGTCAATGAAGCCGACCTGTATGAAGCTCTGCAAAACAAGAAAATATGGGGTGCCGGTTTCGATGCTTTTGTCGCAGAACCACTCCTCCCACATGATAAACTCTTTAATTGCTTCAATTTCGTCGGCACACCCCATAACGGTGCAAATACATATGAAGCCCTGACCCGTATGGGTACAGGTGCCATCGATGAAATCGTCCGCGTAAAAGAAAATAAACCTACTCTTACAAATTTAGGAAATAAACTCCATTAAAATCATCTTTGAATGTATTAATAGAAACGCTGGCAGTATTTTTCACTGTCAGCGCTTCTATCATTTATGCATATCAAATTCCATACTTCTTATACAATTCATTGCGGAATGCCTCATCCTGTACTGCACGCCGGGCGTCGTCCAGTTTATGTTCCTCCATCAGGCATTGCATCAATGTGCCAAGCCGTTTCTCCCCTTTTTCAATCCCTTTTTCAATCCCTTTTTCTTCTCCCTTTTCAAAACCATCTTCAAAGGCTTCTCTGGTATTTGTATTGTAATCTATGATGGCCATTTCCCGGTTGATATATGCTCTTCGTTCTGCCGTATTCTGCATGAATTCCCGGGCCGCTTTCATGGCATCATGAATCGCTGCATCACTCATGATCAGTTCCTCCTTCTCCTCTGCATTCAGTTTGTTGGCAAAGAATGCCAGCCATCTCTCCATCTTCGTCATCTTCCGCACCGGTTTTACTGGCAGTCTGACAAATTTGGGGATTTCCAGAAAATGCAATACCAAATCCTTGTTCAGCCGGTCGCCCGTCTGTATGTTATACACGCTCCACAGCGAATGAGCCTCTTCTTTTCTATGTTATTATATCATGAAAAAAACAAAAAAAGGTCCACACAACTGCGCCAAAAAGCGCTAATCGTGTGAACCTGAAGTTCCATACCATCAAGCCTTACATTCTTCGACCACCATCAATTACTGCATATCACCTTCACCCATTCCTTATTATAATCTATAATATTGGCTTCACTTATATCATAACAAAAATAGAACATATGTACAATATAACAATACACCTTATCCTCAAAGTACGATAAGGTGTATTGTTATATCATTTATATTTTACTTTCCACCGGAATTTCTTTACGCTGATTAACCTGTTTTAATCCTAAAGTAATTAACGTCGATGCTATCAGGAATCCTGCAATCAAGTAAAAGCCATACTGATTACTTCCCGTTGCAGCCCGTAACGCGCCAATACCCACAGGGCCTACAAATCCGCCTAAATTAGCAATAGAATTAATAGCTGCCATCGCAATTGCAGCAAACTCACCGGAAAAGATCATAGACGTCATCGCCCAGAAGGCACCATAGATACTGTAAGCTCCGCAAAATACGATAGTCAGGAATATAAAGGCCATTACCGGACTACTAGTAAATCCCAATCCAATAACACCTATTCCGCAAAGGAAAACGGAAGTAGCAACATGAAGATATCGTTCACCAGTCCTATCAGAATGGCGGCTCCAGAAAATCATAAAGAACGAAGCAATAATCAATGGAACGGCGTTGAAAACACCAATTTCGAAATTAGACAATCCCACCGTTAATTGCTTAATTAACGTCGGTGCAAAAAAGCTTACGCCGTAAAAGGCACAGGTCTTGCTGAAATATATGATTGCCAAAAGCCATACGGTTCCACCAGTAAGAGCCTTCCATTTGGACTGTTTATGCTTTTTAGCCACCATTGCATGTTCTTCTTCAATCGTCTGTTCCAGCCAATTTGCTTCATCTTTAGCCAGCCATTTGGCATCAGACGGCTTGTTGGGCAAAATAAACCAGGTAATAATGCCTGCGAAAAATGTCGGAAGACCTTCCAGTAAAAACAGCCATCTCCAACTTTGTAATCCTAAAACATGCACGTGATCCAGGATAAGTCCGGATAATGGTGCTCCAATAACAGCAGAAAGTGGCAATGCCAGCATAAACAGGGTAACTACTTTAGCCCGGTCTTTTGCGGGGAACCAATATGTCATGTATAACATGACTCCGGGATAAAAGCCGGCTTCCATCACACCCAATAAAAAGCGGATGATGTATAAATGAGTTGCCGTCTGAATACAGCCACATAATGCGGAAACCAGTCCCCAGGTTATCAAAATCCGCCCGATCCATTTTCTGGCTCCTACCTTGGTCATAATGATATTACTAGGAACTTCAAAGAGGAAGTATCCTATAAAGAAGATTCCTGCAACCAGCCCATATTCAGCAGCAGAAATACCTAGATCTGCATTCATTGTCAACGCAGCATAACCGACGTTTACCCGATCAAGTAAACAGAAGAAATATAAGATAAGCAGAAAGGGTATCAAACGTACTTTTACTTTACCCATTGTTTGTTTTTCTATTGCTTCCGTTGCCATAACAAGCCTCCTACGTCAAAACAATCCCAATTATTTCCCTTCTTCCCGCACTTTATCCCAAAGCACAGCGACATCCTGCCAGTTTTCCGGACGTTTTTCATTGAAATATGTGTGTGCATCGAGGTCACGGAACCATTCCAGTCGTTTTTCTGTAGCCTGTGTCATAATCGGTGCTACACCGATGTCTTCCAGCATCTTCATCACGTCGCTCATTTCATGGGCCTGTCTGGCTCCATGCCATGCACTGGCTACGACCAGGTAATTGTTATTAAAAGCAAACGATTTCCCATCCAGTGTATTGCCAATCGAATCAATTACCAGTTTATCTACGCCCAGCACGTTGGCAGCTTCCAGCATTTCCGCTCCCAGTGCCGCAATGCCTTTCATATAGATACTGCGAACAAATTTTACTGCGATGGCATCACCAGGTTTTTCCGTAATCTGTTTGATATTCATGCCATACGGCACTAACGCATCGATAAAAGGCTGACAGTTTGCGCCCGAGACCAGAATAGGTACTTTATAATGAGCCTGACTCAGGCTGGCCATAAGCGCCCCGTCAATGAAATTCCCACCTTTTTCACTGATCAACTCATTTTCTGCCCGTTTGACGCTGGGGAGACTGGTCGATAAATCGACGAGAAGTTTCCCTGGTGTTACACTGTCCAGCAAACCTTTCGTCGTATCCAGTGCAAATGCACCGGGTACGACCATCAGGATCATATCGCATTTTTTTACCACATCATTACCAGAATCCAAAAGGGTTACCCCTGCTTTTTCTGCCTTATCTTTTACAATATGTCCCTTTTCCGGATGATTCTGCATTACATCATACGCGTAAATTTCTTTTAATCCCTGTCCTACCAGGCCACTACTGATTTCGTATCCTACTTCACCAAACCCAATGAATCCTAATTTCATGATATTCCTGCCTCCGTCTATCGATAAATTATTCCACGATCTCTGCACCGATTTCTTTGATTTTATCTGCCACCCAGGGACGGATATAGGTGCCATCTTCTACGATGTGTTTCATAATCCCTGCTTCTTTTTCCATGACCTTCCGCGTCGCCGCTGCAATATCTGCCGCTTCTTCCGGTTTGATGACGACGATACCATCACCGTCACCGACGATGATATCACCGGGGCGGACGACTTTTCCTCCAAAGGAAATGACCGTATTGATTTCTCCCGGGCCATTTTTATACGGGCCATTGGGAATCGCTGCTTTAGCGTATACAGGGAAATCCATAGCCGCTATTTCATCGGAATCACGGATAGCTCCATCTACGATGACACCGGCCAGGCCCCGTTTCTGACAATAGGTAATCATCAACTCCCCAAAGATAGCACGGTTCGCATCGCCGCCGGCATCAATGACGATGACATCGCCCGGCTGTGCCATATCCATAGCAGCATGGAACATCAGATTATCCCCTTCCGGTACTTTAACGGTAAACGCCGTTCCCAGCAAAGGAGCCTTATTCAACGGACAGATATCCGACCGAACGGCTGCCGTGCGGTTCATGCAGTCATCAATATTGGCTACAGGCATTCCCTTGAACGCTTCTACTAATGCTCTATCGGGTCTTTTAATCGTTTTAATAATTTTGCATCCTACACTCATTCTTCTCTTTCCGCCTTTCATGTATGTAAATGATAGTATCCATGTTTAATGCTTTACCGGTATAAGCTTCATGTCTTGATATCATTTTATATCCAAGCTATAATAAAGTAAAATGAATAAATAAGTAATTAATAATCAATTATTTTCATATTTACTGAAAGGAGTACCTCACATGCACATACACGATATTGAAGCCTTCCTGACCGTCGTTCAGACCCGCAATATCAGCCGGGCCGCAGAACAGCTCTACGTATCCCAGACAGCCATCACTCACCGTCTGCAGAATCTGGAAACCGAGCTGGGCGTCATACTGCTGGAGCGGGGCCGGGGCATCAAAGAAATTTCACTGACTCCTTCAGGACAGGATTTTATGCCTATCGCCCACCGTTGGGCAGCTTTATGGAAAGAGCTGGATCACTTCAAAGAAGAAGGAGAAAAACTTTCCCTTTCCTTTGGGTCTGTCCAATATCTGAACGACTTCATCTTTCCGCCATTATTCCAAAAATTGCTGAATCATCAGCCAAAAATTCATTTATCCCTGCACACCGAACATACGGCAGAATTATACCCTCTGCTTGAACGCAGGGAAATCGACGTAGCCATCGCCTGGCGGAACATCAAATATCCTGATATACTCTGCACCCCCTGGAAAAAAACGCCTTTAGTCGTACTAAAATCCAGTACCGCATCAGACAAGGGGATTTCTACCATCGACAATACCACGCTGGATCCCCAGGACGAAATCTACGTCCCCTGGACACCCGAATTCAAGAACTGGCATGACGACCACTGGCCCGGCGACATTTACAGCAGCCCTACATTCCTTACTGGCTCACCACTCGCACTTCAGGTATTAAAAAACAGCAGCCGTTGGTCTATCGTGCCCTTGGGAATGGCACAGTATGCTTTTTCACTGGGTGGATTCACGTATTCCTATTTATCCGATTCCCCCGCTCCCCTGACTGCCTATATTATCCAGCACAAAAAGCCCCGTCCCACTACGCAGAGGGCCCTTTCTATTTTTTTCAAATGCTTGCAGGAACTATCACTAAATATTGACCGACAGGCATTGGCTTATAAAGTGTAACACATTGTTTACAATACACCGGCAGGGCTTTACATTAAATCCGGCTTATTGGTATAATATATGCATAATACTCATAATTATGAAAAGAAGGTCGTACCTATGCATTCTTCATCTCTGGCAGTCGGTCTCCTTCTTCTTGCCCTGCTGCCATCCATTTTCGTCCAATACAGAGTCTTTGTCCCGCTCCTGGAACCCTGTGAATCGCGCCGCCTGGCAAAGGCATTTATCCTGACGTATGCTGCCATTGTGCTGTGTGTGGTCTTTGTGTTTTCACAAGGCATTGTAGGCGTCGCCTGGATTTCATTCAAAGACACCATTTCCCTTCACGCTATTCCGTATCTTCTTCTCGGTCTGCTGTATGTGCCGGCATACCGGCTGCAGTATGTATTCGTTCTGGGAATGCAGGGCCTGTGTATCGTGGCCCTTCTTACGTTCATCATGAATCTGGACCTTCTCATCATTCCCAGCAGCCAGTTTTTCTATTATATAGTCCCCTTTCTCCTGGCATACATGCTGTCCTATATCATGCTTGTGCCACTGCTGTTGAAATTTTTCCGTTCCTTGTTCATCACCTATCATATGGTCGATATGCTTTCATTCTGGAAATACGCAGCCTGGCTTCCCGTTTCTCTGATTCTGTATTCCGCTGTTCTGGCCTATACCAACGAACCAATGTCGCGGGATTATCTCATTCCCCGCATACTGCAGGCTGTATCGGGGATTTGTATTGCCGTCACCCTGTATCTGGGCACCCGGAAAATGCATTATGCCATCGGGCTCAAGCGTGAAAATGCAACTCTGCTGACACAGATGGAAATGTTTGCCGACTACACGAAAATGCTTCAGTCCTCTCAGCGGCGCATGTCCATATACCGCCATGACACACGGCATCAGCTGCGCCTTCTGTCTAAATTGATTCAGGAAAAAGACGATACGGCTTCACTGGCCTTACTGAAAACGCTCACGCAGGAACTGGCCCAGACCCGGCCTTATCACTGGGGGAAAAACACCTGTATCCGTAAGACACTGCTCCCGCTCATAGAGAAAGCACGGGAAGACGGCATCCCCGTCATGGCCGACCTCTCGCTGGCACCGCATATTCCCTTTGAACAGGAACTGGCCCAGGCAGCAGCCCGGCTGGTAGGAGCCGCGATTACCGTCAGTCTTGCCCAGGATAAAACCAGGAGCTCTATCACGGTAATAGCCCGTCAGACCGATACGACAGTCATGCTGCTCGTCGGCCACCGCCAGACCGCCCCGGTGACAATGGATGCCGAAGGTCGTCCCCAGGATGGTCCGTACGCTGAGGTCATACCGGTGCTGCGTCAATTTATGATGCGCCATCAGGGAGTCGGTCAGTATACCTGCAAAAAGGGCTGGATTGTCGCCAACCTGCGTATTCCCTGCAAGGGAGGTGCTGCCGTATGATGGGGATATTCGTCACTACCTGCCTGCTCACCCTGTCCATCGTACCGCCGGCTTACCTGCAGTATGCTTCTTTTGCCCCGTTTATCCCGGAAAAGCAAAAAAAATGGACCGTCGCCGGATACGTCGTCTGTTTCATGTCAGAAACGCTAGTCCTGCTCTACCTCTTTCTCAGCGGACAGTGTTCCCACTCCATTTTCATGTTCAAAAAGCTATATTCCCTGTTGTGGACTCCTTATTTTATCTGGGCCATCACTATAATCCGTCCGTATTTTTTCCGGCATATCTACGTCTTTGCCCTGCGCACCATATTTATGCTGATGCTCCACACCCTCATCTATTATTTGTTTTATGTATTCATCCAGCTGGGTATGTTTACCAACAGCAATACTCTCATACATTATTCACTTGAATTATTCATCTATACCATCAGTTATATACTCTGTCTGCCGGTCCTTATCCGGTATTTCAACGATATATTCCGCAATGACCATGCTCTGAGCACGAGAGGTTACTGGAAATATATCTGTGTCCTTCCCTGCCTGCTCCTGGCGGAATCACTATTTTTCGTCACCCAGTCTGTCCCCAATGTAATCTATTTTGAAATGCTGGTACCACGGATCATCATTTCCTGCGCTACCCTGCTCATCGCCCTGAGTGTACGGGCCAGTATCAATCAGGCCGATGCCATTTACCTGACCTACGAGCGCAATGACGCCCTGGCCGCCCAGATCCAGTCCAGCCAGAATTACGCCCAATCCCTGAATGAATCACAGACGTTGATGGAGCAATTTTACGAAAAAAGACGGGAATATTTACAGAAATTGACGAAGCTCATATCGGATCACGACTATGATAAAGCTCTGGCCCTGATTGAACACATCGGGCTAAAGCTCAATCAGACCAAACGTCAGGAATATTGTAAAAACACCGTCGTCAATGCCGCCCTTACGACGTATCTCAGCGCGGCTATACGCAAAGGCATTGCCGTCACGGCCCAGGCCGATATCCCGGACTGCAGTCCGGCGTTCAGCACGGACCTGTCCATGGTCTTTTCCAATCTCATCGAAAACGCCGTCCATGCCAGTGAAAAACAGGCAAAAAGCAGGCGTGTCCTGACTCTTCTCGTCGTCCGTCAGGAAGATATGCTGAACATTCTCATAAAGAACCGCTTCGATGGCACGGTCACATTCAACGAAGACGGCCTGCCAACGACCGATGCCCCGGGCCACGGCATCGGCATGAAATCCCTGGCCCGTTTCCGGGATGAATACCATGCCAATGTCATCTGCACCTGCGAAAAAGGCTGGTTCAGCACCTACATCCGGCTGGCACTTCCGGCAACATAAAATCTTCTAAAAAACAACAAACAGGCTGTCGCAACGTAAGCTATAAAAGCTATTTTGCGATAGCCTGTTTTAGTTTGCCCCGGATCATCCCTTAGCAGACAGGTCAAGTCTGCGAAAATTTCTCATGATGCCTGTATTTTGTGGATGAGCCCTGTCCGGTTGGTAACGCCGAACGGCTTGAGCCAGTTCTGTGGCCCGGTATGATTCGTTGATTATTGACAATATCTCACCCGACAACAAAACTACCGCATCCTGAATGAGATTCAGGATGCGGTAGTTCGTCATGCCTTCTGCTGCTACCTCTGACGATGCAGGGATTCAGCGTTTGTTATGCTTTGTTCTGGGCAGCCATAGCTTTCAGTTCCGGTTTAAATTCTTCTACCAGTTTCGCTTCTGCTTTGGCGCCTTTTTGCAGGGCTTTGTAAATGATTTCTGCCATTTCATAGCGGGTCATGGTACGTTCGCCATGATACTTGCCATCTTCATACCCCTGGATGATGCCGTTGCCAGCCAGGCGGGATACGGCTTCATATGCCCAGTGATTTGCCGGTACATCGGGGAATTCTTTAGACATGTTCGGATTGAGGACGGACAGGAGGGCATCCATCTGATTCTGCAGGGTATTGACCTGGGATTCGAGATTCTTGACGTATTGTGCGCTTTCCGCCATCTGTTTATTCCGTGCTTTGTTGCCGCCGCGGCCGATGCGGACCGATACGCCGCCGCCGATCATGTTGTCATCCGAGCCGACTGTACCGGACAGGTTGACCATGACGTCTTCATTGGGGCGATAGAAGAGGCCCAGAGCCGTAGCCGTTTCGTTCTTGTAATTACCGACGGCTGCTGCCACATTGAACTTGGAATCTGCGTCAAATTCGAGCGGATGAAGGTTGGCCATAGCCGCTGCGTTGGCACCGACTTCGTTGATGCGGCTGTCCATCTTGCTGACGCGGCGGTTGGTTTCATAGAGCTGTGATCCATTGACCGCATCCAGGCTGTTGGCCGAAAGTTCTCCCGCTGCCACGTTGGTAATCTTCTGATTATTGGCGTTGATGCCGTTATCATCAATATAGGTCTTGTCGCCGACTTTGTACGAAGAAGCTGTCATGCTTCCCGATACGCTGGCATTGCCGCCGACAGAGAGGTCTTTTTCCATGGTGACTACATCTTTAAAGGTGGCTGCGCCATCGAAAGTCGATGTGTTGGTGACGTGGAGCGTATCCGTCGTCGTGCCGCCAGTAACGGTGGCCCCATTGTTGACGACGAGTTTATCCGTTGTTGTCGTGCCTTCTACAGTCAGGTCTTTCTTAACCGTAGCGTTAGATTCCATGGTGACATCGCCTTTCAGGTCAGATGTGCCATTGACAGTTAAGTTCTTGCCAACGGTTGCATTGCCCTGCAGGTCCGAATCGCCTTTGACCGTCAGGTTCTGATCAACCGTTGCACTACCGCGGACGCCGAGGTCTTTCAGGACGGTAGCATAGTCCATTTCGGTTTCATGCGTGCCATCTTCATTGGTTAGCTTCGTCTTACCGTCTGTTGTAGTAATCGTGGTCTTGCCAACTTTATTGACGATGGAATCGGTGCTCATCGTGGTACTGACATTATCACCAACTTTGTTGGTGATGGAAGTCGCAGCCGTATTGCTAATGTTCTTCGCACTCAGGCTGCTGTCACCGGTCACCGTGGTGGTCTGGTTGCCGCCAATGGTATTGGTCTGGTCCCTAGTAACTTCATTGGTCTGGCTGCCGTTGACCGTGTGTTTTTCTTCACCGGTAATGGTAGTTTCCAGTCCGCCATTGTAGTTTTCCGTAGCTTTGCCAGTTACCGTTTCCGTCAGAGTTCCTTCAACAGTATTACTCTGATTGCCATGAACCGTAGTGCTCTGGCTGCCTGTCACTTCGGTGCTCATATTGCCGCCAACGGTCGTCGTCATATTCCTGCCAATGGTATTGGTCATATCTTCCGTCGTCGTGTTGGTAATGTTCTTGGCACTGTTGCTCAGGGTTTCAGAAGCCGTGTTGGTGATATTCTTGGCATCATTGGTAATCGTACCGTTCTTAGCCGTGTTGGTGATATCTTTTGCCGTCTGGGTGATGCCAGTGCTGTTGGTGCCATCCGTTACGGCGCTGCTGATGAGCGGGTTGCCTGCATCGTCGAGGCTCTTGATGACGTCGATGATGCTGCTGCCGCTTACCAGGGCGTCTTCCATCTTAGTAGCGGTCTTCGACGTAGCGCTGTATTGGGTATCGCTGGCTTTAATCAGCTGTTCCGATTTGTCTACAGTGTTATTCGTGTTGTTGACCTTCGTCCCATCGGTGATGGAGGAGGCAAGGCTCTTTGCATCCTGGTTCACAACGGTGGTGTTGGTGCCGTCTGTTACAGAGGAAGCAATCTGGTCGGCCTTTTGCAGGTCGTTGGATGTATTGGTTCCGTCCGTAATGTTGGTATTAGTCTGGCCGGCAATGGTGTCGATAGTGGTCTTCTTGTCCCCATCGGTGAGCTGGGATTTTTCTTCTGCTGCACCGCGGAGATAGGAAGCGGTCTTGCCATCGGCCTGGCTCATTTCTTCTTTAGTCTGATAGGACAGCTGGGTAGAAGTGTTGGAGCCGGCATCGTTGGAAACCTTGTTCACGATGGAGCTGGAAGCATCCGTTTCCACATCGATAGCCTTGTTGGTAATCTTGTTCTTCGCTTCGTTGGTAATGTTTTCTGCTGTCAGGCTGCTGTCACCAGTTACCGTCGTAGTCTGGTTTCCGCCTACCGTAGTGCTAAGGTTGGCTTTGTAGTCTTCCGTTACATCACCGGTCACCGTGGTAGTCTGGCTGCCGCCGATAGTGTTGACCTGGTCACCAGTGATGCTATTGGTCTGCTTGCCGGTTACTGTCGTGCTCTGGTCACCATTGACTTTCGTAGTCTGGCTGCCATAGGTTTCCGTCACAGCGCCTTTGACGTTTTCCGTCTTGCTGCCACTGATGGTATTGGTCTGGTTGCCAGTTACCACATTTTCCTGATTGCCGCCCACATGGGTGCTCTGGTCACCGTCAACTGTAGTTGCCTGGCTGCCATATTTTTCCGTGACACTGCCTTTGACCGTTTCCGTCTTGCTTCCGCTTACGGTATTCTGCTGGTTGCCAGCTACGATATTGGTCTGGTTGCCACCTACAGAAGTCTTCTGGTCTGTCTTAACGTTGGTAACCTGGGCGTTGAAGTTTTCCGTTTCCGTTCCTTTTACACTGACCGTACGGTCGCCGGACACGGTATTGGTCTGGTTGCCTGCTACATAATGGGTTTCATTTCCACCCACCTTGGTATCCAGGTCGGACTTGTAGTCTTCCGTGACCTTGCCGGTAACGGTAGTTGTCATATTACCGCCAACAGTGGTCGTCAGATTCCGATCTACTGTGTTTGTCATGTCTTCTGTAGCATGATTGACCAAATCTTTTGCCTCATTGGTGATAGTTCCATTAGAAGCGGTATTGGTGATGTTTTCACTCGCCGTATTAGTGATATTCTTAGCATTAGTAGAAGCTGTTTCACTGGCGATAGTTGCTACGTTTTTACCTTGGTTGGTAAGTGTTTCGGCCGCAATATTGGTGATATTGTTGGATGCATTGTTGGTAATATCCTTTGCCGTATTGGTCAAGGCTTCTGTTGCTGTATTGCTGATATTCTTAGCCGAGCTGGTCATATCACCAGTGACCGTATTCGTCAGATTACCACCAACAACATTGGTCATATTTTCTGTAGTCGTATTCGCAATATTCTTGGCGTTGTTGGCTAAGGTGCCATTCAGTGCATTATTCGTGATATCCCCGTTAGTAGCTGTATTTGTAATGCTGTTTCCTGCTGTATTAGTAATGCTTTCAGAAGCACTGTTCGAGAGGTTTTTAGCATTGTTGGCAATAGTACCCTGTTCAGCCGTATTGGTGATATCCGTCGTAGTCTGGGTGGAAGAAGTCGTGTTGTTTCCATCGGTGACTTCGCTAGTAATGCCGTTGAGCTTCTGATCGATAGTGGAGAACGCACCATTTTGATCGTTAATCTGGCTGAGAATCTGATCTACATTCTGCTTGAATGTAGATGTCTTGCCATCTTTATCCGTTACGACACTGCTGGATTCCGTTGCACTCTGAGTTGCCGTATTGGTGTTACTATCTTTATCCGTCAGTGTGCTCTGTGACTGAGTAGATGTCTGTGTAGACAGGTTGCTGTTCTTTTCAGAATCAATAACCTTGGACGTTACCTTGTTGCCTTCTACAGTGAGAGTGCTCTTCTTCCAGTTGCCATCTGCATCGGTAGATTTTGCCCATGTAGAAGTGCCGTTTTCATCATAATCAATGGCACTTTCTTTTTCACTGCCGTCTTTCGTGCTGGTAGCTTTTTTATAGGACGTGATTTCACCGGCTGCCACTTTCGTGCTGGCCGTTACGTTGTTGTCCCCTACAATACCGTTCTTGGTCAGGTCGATTTCATCCACATTCAGCTTGCCTTTGACCGTCAGGTCGCCGCCGATGGTGGCATCGCCGCTGGTGGTGATGGTTTCAGCGCTCAGGTTCTTCACACCGGTGAGGTTGCCATTCTGCATAGTTGCCGTGCCATCAGAGATGCTCTTACCCTGGATAGCACCGCCGGCGGTCAGGTCACCGGTAATGGTGGCACTACCTGCTGTCAGAGCGCCCTGGATGGAAGCGCTGGCCCCTGTAATGGCGCCGCCTGCGTGAATGTCACCCAATGCGGAGATGTTGCCTGTAGAAGTTACGGTGCCGCCGGTAATGGTACCGCTGGTATTGATGTTGCCATTGGTAATGGTAGCAATCCCATCGGTCAGTGTCTTGCCGGTTACTGTTCCGTTGCTCATGGAAGCACCCTTACCGTCGGTTACTGTTTCGCCGGTGATAGTTGCCTTAGAAGTGACATTTCCATTTTCATCCACGGTGAAAGCCCCGTTGGCCCCTTTGATTTTGCCGTCAGCGCTCATAGCTGCCGCGGCTTCGCTGTAGGTGTCGCCGCCGGTGTAGACGCCGTCTTTATCTACGACCGTGCTGTTGGTGCCAACCTTGATTCCATTTTCGTTCAGGGTAATCTGATTGTCATTACCCTTGTTCAGGATCATTTCATTGGCATCGGTCTTGGAGGTGGTCACATTGCCTTGAGCGTCAATGGTAGTGGTGTTCTTTTGCAACACATTGTCATCGCTCAGGCTCAGTCCGCTGTTGACGGCTTCCACCAGTTTGGTATCTGCTGCCACACGGGCCGAAGTTTCTGCCGTAATCTTATCATCCAGTGCCGCATCGGCTGCTGCCCGTTCCTGGGCTTCCTTGGCATCAGCCTGGTTCAGAGCCGTGAACCCATCAGCCATGTTCTTGTTAATGGTGTTGACGCTCTGTACCAGGTTGTCATTAACCTGCTGGATGACTTTGTCCTGGGCTGCATCGGCACCAATCCGGGCAGCCGTTTCTTTTGCTAATGCCGCATCGAGATTGGTTACGTTTTCGCCGATGGTTTTGTCCGCTTTCACGATGGCCCCATCCTGTACGGCGGCATCGGTCTTGCTGACATAATTGTCGGAAGTCTGTTTTTCCAGATATTCCTTCACATTGGTGATCCGGGTATCCAGTTTTTCATCCCCTGCTTTGATTTCATCATGGATTGCATTGGCTTCGTTTGTAATGCGTTCGTTCAGTTCATTATCTGCCGCTTCACGGGCCTTTTCTTCTGCAACTACTTTCCGATAGGTATACGTATTTGCTGCATCAACTTTCTGATCCGTTTCAGCCTTCGTATAAACGTCAGCTGCATTGGCTTTTTCCGCAATGGCATCGGCATTGGATTTAACCTGGGTATCGAGAGCGGAAAGGTTAGCCCCCACACTATTGGTTTGGACTACGTAGTTTCCGGTCTTCGTTGTATCATCGTAAACAGCTTCCGCCTCTACTTTCCCTGCTACCGATACATCACCACCAGAGGTTATGTCACCAGTGGAAACACTTCCGGAAGTCAATTGCCCACGGATCTTCAGATCTTTGACGGTCTGATTTTCTTTGGTCCCTACAATCAGATTTCCATCCTTGGAAACATGCAGAGCCGTGCTGGTCTTATCCGCAGTAAGTTTATTATCCACGTCTGTCTTCGTATAAACGTCAGCTGCATTGGCTTTTTCCGCAATGGCATCGGCATTGGCTTTAACCTGCGTATCCAGCGCGACGATATTCTTTCCTACTGTATCACCTGCCGTGACATAGGTACCACTAGTAAGGGTATTATCGATAACGCCCTGCATGCCGACAACTTGATTCTGGGCTGTAATATTCGTCTGGGAAACCATTTCTTTGGCGCCTACCGTCGCTTGAGACGAAATATTTCCTGTTGCCGCAATGGTTCCCTGAGAAATAATGCTGTTCGAACCAATCAGGTCTTTCCCTTTTATGGTACCAGTAGCTGTTACCGTTTTCCCTGCAATGGTTCCTACGGCTGTAATATTTCCCCGGCTGTTAACACTTCCTGCATTGACGGCACCACCGGCACTCAGTGTTCCCGAGATGCTCGCTGATTCTGCAGAAATCGAACCGGCAACTTTCAGTCCCGTTACATCTGTCTTTGTTGTAGTTTTTGTCTTACTATCATAGCTTTCTTTCTGTAACGTATTGTCAGAAGACAGAGTCAGTTTATCCGTTCCCAAGTTATCGATTACGCTCTGATGCTGGGCTAATTCAGTTTCAACGCTTTGCATCGCATCCTGCAGTTCACCAATTTTTTTAGAATTATAAGGAACTGTCTGTTCTACAGTAGCTTCAACAGTACTGGCGGCCTCATAATCCCCTGTAAACACAGTTATCTGTTTACCATTGGAATCGTTGATTGTAGCCGTTCCAATGGTAATACCTGCCGCATAGCTATTCCCGATTCCTGCCGGGAACAGCAGGAGTGCTGCTACGGCTGCCAGTGCAGCCCGTTTCGCCATGCGGCCCGTGCTCGTGGATTTGCTCGTGCCTTTGGCTAATTCCGAAGCTACGACGTAGCAATTTCTTGATTTACTCCAGATGACTTTAAATATCTTATTCATGTGTTCGCTTCCTTTCTGTATAAAAATTCATCTATATCTCTAAATTTGCGTACAAAAATAAGACCTCACAAAAAATCTGTTTTTTCAGAATTTTTATGCTTCTTTTTTAAAAATAAACTTAAAATATTCTTCCTGGAATTGGCGGTATTTCCGTTTTGCCAGCGGAATCTGATATCCCTGGATTTCGATATAATCGCTTTTGATGACATGAATGGCCGCCTGATTTACGATATACCCTTTGCCCGGTGAAATAAACTGGCCGGGAGAAATGGAATCCAGTGTCGCAAGCAGCTGTGCCAGGGCCTGGCGCGTCTCCAGAACCGCCCCATCGTGGGTATATACTTTCTGGATATGGCCTTTACTTTCTACAAACAGGATGTCATTGATTTCTTCCACCTGTATGCCGCCCCCGACAAGACGGAAAATGATTTTTTTGCTATGCCGCTGCCGGATGCTTTCCATGACCCGGTTCATAGCCTGATCAAACTGTTTTTGTGTAAACGGTTTGACGAGGTAATGCGCGGCCTGGACACCGAAGGCATCGACTGCAAACTCATCGCTCGTCGAAAGAAAGATGATTTCCGCCCGGCTTTTCTGGTTTCGCATTTCTGTTGCGACATCAGTTCCTAGCATACCGGGCATACAGATATCGAGCAGTACAATATCAAAATTCATTTCTTCTTCAAAGGCATCCAGAAACAGCATGGCATTATCATACCGGGAAATTTTGATTTCATACGTGCTGTCTGCAAAATACGTACGCACGGCGTTTTCCATGATATCCAGCTGTTCCGGTATATCGTCACAAAGGGCAATCCTCAGCATAGTATACCTCCTTTCGATATATGATATGAGCATCCGTCATTTCTCATTGCACTTGCATTATATCACGTGCTTTCCTTCGAAAAGCTTTCGTGTCATTAAAAGTGCATTTTTTGTCACAAGTGGGATTTTCTCATATTCACTCAGGTAAATTTACCGTTTCTTTTCATTTCTTCCGTCCTGATATGGGCAAAAGATAGATTTCAACGTTCTTCTCTTTTGATAATGTTAGTATATAACAAAACATGTTCTGTCGATAGTATACTTTTGTATATACTTAGGGGATGCAGGACGGAAGAGCCACAAAAAACGGAACAAACTGGCGTATTTTTGTCAGGCCGGTTCATGCCAGGAAATTCCCGGTTCTCTTCCAGACTCCCCCACATATAGTATATGATGCAGAACTTTTTCTAATCTTTCTGCCAGAAATAGAGCTGCCGTCTGCTATCTGACAACCAGACCGTTGGGGACATACTATGCCAGAAACTTGTCCTGACCGTAATACAAAGTGATTACTAGTTGACAGTTCAACATTTGCAGCAGAAAAGAAAAACTTCGACATCCGGCGGGAAACAGGGAACAAAACCGGCCTGCTGCCCCAGGTTCCCAGGAAGCCAGTTCGTTTCACGATAAAACTATCAAAAAGTTGGTTGCTTTCATAAAAATTTATTGACAATCCCTGTGTTTACAACTATAATGAATGTCATCAATAGAACACAGGGCGATGAAGCCCGGCTGTGCACACACCGTAGCGTGCTATAGCCGGGCTTTTCTGTTTCTCTATTGATAATCATTTATTCGTACTGCAATAGAATAAGAGCAGGCAGGTTGTTTCGAGGGGAAGTAAAAGGCTTGTCTGTATGAGGGGACAAAGAGGTCCTGCCAGCATCAACCTCCACGTGCTGTGCAGGGCCTCTTTCTTTTGCAGTCCACCAGAGGGGTGACAGGTATGAAAAAATTTTGGTGTTTATTTTCCTGGTTCCTGCTCATAGCGCCTACTGCACTGGCTGCTGACGGGAGCGGAACCATCGACTCGGGGGATACAGCCTGGGTGCTGATTTCCGCCGCCCTGGTCTTCATCATGACCCCGGGCCTCGGCTTTTTCTATGGCGGTATGGTCCGCAGTAAAAACGTACTGACGACGATCATGCAAAGTTTCTTCATCGTCGCCATGATTTCTGTCGAATGGATTATTCTGGGATATGCCATGACATTCGGCACCGATATCCACGGCTTTATCGGAAGCCTTGACAAAATCGGGCTGGCCGGCGTAGGCATGCAGTGCCTTTCCGGCGGTACGATTCCCGAACTGGCCTTTGTTGCATTCCAGTGCATGTTTGCTGTCATTACGCCGGCTCTGATCACCGGCGCCTTTGCCGAACGGGTCAAATTCCGTGCTTTCTGCATTTTTATCTTGTTATGGGCTATCTTCATTTACAACCCCATGGCTCACTGGGTCTGGGGCGGCGGTTTCCTGGCCCAGCTCGGCGCACTCGACTTTGCTGGCGGACTCGTCATCCACATCCTTTCCGGTGTATCGGGACTCACGCTCTGCCTGCTCATCGGCAAACGCCGCGGTCTCGGCAAATATCCTATTATTCCGCACAATATGCCCATGGTCGTCCTGGGAGCCACGCTCTTATGGTTCGGCTGGTTCGGCTTTAACGCCGGCAGTGCTCTCGGTGCCAATGCACTGGCAGCCAGCGCCTTCATCTGTTCCCAGGCCGCAGCGGCTGCCGCTACCGTTTCCTGGGTCCTCATCGAATGGTTCATCAATGGCAAACCGACCGTCCTGGGAGCCGCATCAGGCTGCATCGCCGGTCTCGTAGCCATTACGCCGGCTGCCGGGTTCGTCGCACCCCTTCCGGCTCTCTATATCGGTGCTATCAGCGGTATCGTCTGCTATCTGGCCGTCGCCGTCTGCAAGAGCCGCCTGGGCTATGACGACGCCCTCGATGCTTTTGGCATCCACGGTGTAGGCGGCACATGGGGTTCCATCGCTACGGGCCTCTGGGCTACGGTAGAAGTCAATCCGGACGGGGCCAACGGCCTTTTCTATGGGGATTCCCACCTTCTGATGGCACAGGTCATTTCGACAGTCGTTGCATACGCGCTGGCTATTATCGGATCTGTCATCCTCTACAAAATCATCAGCCTCTTCACGAATTTCCGTGTCGATGCCGATGAAGAAGTGGTCGGTCTCGATATCAATGAACACGGCGAACGCGGTTATATGCAGCAGACATTATAATATGGACAGCAACGGCCAGTGTCACACCCTTACCCAAGCACTGGTCTTTGCTGCATCAGCTGCGGGATTGGCATGACGATCCCAAGACGTGTTACATGTATCTCCTTAACAAACAATCCCGCCGCTGATGCTATTTATAGATATATTTCCCAATGCAGGAGTGATTGTATATGAGAAAAATTACAAAGATAGACATCGTGACCCGTCCGAGCAAGCTGGACGAACTCAAAGCCGCCCTGAACGCCATCGGCGTCATGGGCATCACGGTCAGCCAGGTCTATGGCTGCGGCACACAGAAAGGCCACATCGAAGTATACCGGGGCAAGGAATACAAGGTAAATCTCCTCCCCCATATCAAAGTGGAAACGGTCGTCTGCGAAGTCCCTGTCGATGACGTCATCGAAACGGCCATGCGCATCTGCCAGACCGGGGAACCGGGCGATGGCAAAATCTTCGTGTTCAACGTAGAAGATGCCGTCCGTATCCGTACGGGAGACCGCGGTGCCGAAGCCATCATGGATGAAAAAGAACCGCCTGACACGGATTTCTGATACGACGAAGAGGCCGCTCCACGAAGCAAAATGCTTCATGGAGCGGCCTCTTTTCGTATAGAATCTTATGGGATTTCCTTTATCCTTCTACCGATTCCAGAGCTTTTTTGATTTTAGCTGCCACGCCGGTCATTTTATAAGCCGGGATGGAGCAGACGCCGAGGCGGATACCCCGTGCCAGAGGAGCGGCGAAAATCAGATCATCCCGCAATTTTGTACAGGCATCGGCTGATTTCAGCGTCGGGACGGAGATGAAAAATCCGGCTTTGTAGGGTACGAAGTCGAGATTGCATGCCCGGGCTTCTTCCATGAAAATATCAGCACGACGGCGGATATTCTGGAAATATTCATTTTCTTCCGTTTCCAGTTCCTTGAGCAGCGCCGGATCCCGGCGTACGATGGACAACAATGTCATGGCAGCCCGGTTGATATTGGACCAGGATGTACGGGCCGAATATTTTCCCACTTCCTGAAATTCATCGATGACATCTTTGCTGGAAGAAAGACCTACGAGGGCACCGGCCCGCTGGCCGTAAAGGGTAAACCCTTTGGACATACTGTAGGCAAACATGACGAAGATGTGTTCTGGCAGATGGCTGAACTTCTTCATAAAGGTGCGGACTTCATTCTTATCGCCCGTATAGGCAATATAGGCGATATCGACGAGGATGCTGATGCGTTTTCCATTCTTTTCGTGGAACCGGCATACATCGAGCACTTCTTCCCAATCCCGGTCCGACAGGGCAAAGCCGGTCGGGTTATTGGCCGGTGTATTGAGCATGATGAGCAGGGAATCCTGCTGGCGCAGAATGGCCGCTACAGCCGAGGAAAAGGAATCGATATTGAAGGAGTGGCTGTCATCGAGCATGGCAAAGGTCGTGAGGTGACGGCCCACTTCATCGCAGAGATTGTCGTAGACGGACCAGCGCCAGTCCGTCGTCAGGACCTGGTCCCCTACTTCGGAATAGTTGCTGATGGCAATATGCACGGCCCCGGTACCGCCAGCTGTGGCAATAGCAGCCGTATAGCCATCGGGACGCTGGTCTTCAAAGGTCGCATCGATGACATCGCTGCGGTAATCGGCCAGCCCGATTGGCGGCGCATAGGTAATAAAATCACTCATAGGCAGTGATTTGTACACTTTTTCAACGACGGGCAGACAGGCGACTTTTTCATCGTCGCCGGCATAACAGCCTACGGTGGCATTGACGACATGTTCGATGCCATATTTTTTTATGGCTTCTTTTGCCGCCGCGCTGGACGAAAATACGACATCATTTAATTTTTTCCCTTCCCGGCTGGCAGCTGCCATATATGTTGACATAACAGGACCCCCTCCAAAGCAAAAGCGTAAGTATTCTTTTTTATTATACCACGTAATGCCCGGTTTACATATATTTTTATGTAATTCACTCTTTTTCTTTCTGTTCTTCTGGTTTTGTCACGCTGGCCTTTTTTATTCCCTTCATGCCCAGAAGGTCCGAAAGGAGTTCACTCTGACTCAGTTCTTCTCCCACGTGTACGTTCAGTTCCAGTTCGACATTTTCCTCTTCTTCTCCGGAAAGCGTATGAAAGGAAAGAAGGGTCAGCTGATGACGCTGCAAGTATTCGGAGAGACGGCGGGACTGCCCCACCGTATTGCGCATGGTCAGGTGCAGCACATAGGAATGGCGGCCCCGTTTCCGCATCATCTTATCCAGGCGGACAAATACGGTAAGGACGATAAATATCAGCACCGTCGCAGCTGCTGCCGTCACCAGATAGCCGGCACCGACGACCAGACCGACGGCAGCTACGCCCCAGATGCTGGCCGCTGTCGTCAGGCCCTTGACACTGTGCCCTTTCTGATTGGCCAGAATCGTACCGGCGCCCAGGAACCCTACGCCGGAAATGACCTGGGCGGCAATCCGTTCCGGATCCGAACGGGTATAGCCATAGACAGAATAGAAATCGAGGGCGATATTGATAGAAATAATCATGCACAGGCAGGCGCCGAGACAGACGAGGATATGCGTACGCAGACCGGCCGACTGGCTCCGGGCCTCCCGTTCGTACCCAATCAGGCCTCCCAGGATAATAGCCACGACGAGCCGTATGATGCTGTCACTGGTACTAATCATCATGGGCATCACTCCTATTCATCAAAAAAGCGAAATCTTCACTTTTTCTTTATATTAGTTATAGTATAATATACGTCGGAAGGAAAATCTACGTTCTGCGCTTATATAGTGTTTCTATATTCCTTATACAGAATGTGTACAGAAAGGAGTCCTCCTGATGGGTAAACATATATTTTATCTCGATAACCTGCGTACGTTTATCATTTTCCTGGGCATCCTCTGTCTGGCCGCCGGTTCATTCCTGCCGGCTCCGTTTATGCCGCCTCATTATGTCTTTGCCGGCCAGCAGGGTACTATCGTTCCCTTTTATTATCTCTTTTATGAATTTGCCATGGCCCTGGTCATTCCCGTTCTCTTTTTCCTCAGCGGCTATTTCAGTGCGTCGAATCTGCGTATCCGCCTGCTGCAGCCTTATTTCAGGGGACGCTGGCTTCGTCTGGGCTGGCCCTTGCTGTTTGCCATAATTATCATGATGCCGGAAATAGCCTGGATCAGTGCCCGCAGCACGGGATACAGCGCAGGATTTTTCACATTTCTTACACAGCGCTTCCTGGGCCGGGGGTTTACCCTGGGAGTGTATGGATTCCTGGCAGTGCTCCTGTTGTTCACCCTGCTGCTCATGGGGGCAAAAAAAATCAATCATCAGGCCCTGCGTCATACGGAACAATCGTCTCCGTCCCCGCTGTTCCTCATCCTCTTTGCCGGGGCTCATCTCATCCTGTCCCTCGTCGTCTACTTCGGCTTTCTCGGCCTGTCGCCGCAGGGTCTGTCCTCCATTCAGGCGTTCTTTGCCGGTCTGGGCTTCCAGCCTAGCTGGCTCATTACGGCCGCCTTGTACTTTCTCCTCGGCATCTATGCAGCCAAGCACCGCTGGTTCATCCCGGGCGGTTACGTTCCGGGGAGTGTCTGGATGATCGCTGCCATTGGTTTTTGTGTCCTGTACAATGTATTTCCCTACTATCACGTCGTCATCCTCGCCTTCCTCTCTCTTTCGGGCACACTAGGACTGATCGCCGCCTTTGCCCGCTGGGGAGATCAGAGTTCACAACCGCTTCTCACCCTGTCCCATATGGCATATCCTGTATGGTACCTGAGCGAACCGGTGCTGGAAAACATCATGTATTTCCTCCTGCCCCTTACGATTGCCGCCCCGCTCAAACTGATACTGGCCCTGGGCCTGACGTTATTCTACGGCTATTTCGTCTACAAATACGCCTTATGCCATCTCGGGTGCTTTAAAACGCGGTGACCGGGATTTAAATAATTCGTTAATTTTTCCCCCTCTGCTGGCACAAAGACTCCTATCTATGCTATGATAGAACAAGTCAGATTATATATTTTCTTTTTTAGATAAGGAGTTGGATGAATTCTATGGATACATTGCTGCAATTAATGGAAGTCTATGGATATGCAGCCATGTTCGTGGCCATGGTAGCCGAAAATGCCAATATTCCCATTCCCAGCGAAGTCGTACTCGGTTTTGCAGGGTTCCTCATTTCCCAGCATATTTTCGATTTCTGGACGACCTTTATTATCGCCTGTGCAGCCGGGGTAACCGGCTCCGTGCTGAGTTACTGGCTCGGTTCGTATGGCGGCCGCCCTCTGCTCTTGAAATACGGCAAATATATTTTCTTCAATGAAAAGAAATTCAATATGGCCGAAAAGATGTTCAATAAGTACGGCGGCATTGCCGTCATCATCTGCCGTTGCCTGCCCGGTGTGCGGACGTTCATTTCGTTCCCGGCCGGCGTCGCCCGCTATCCCTTCGGCCGGTTCGTACTGTTTACGATTATCGGCACCATTCCCTGGACACTGCTTCTCGTCTGGGCCGGCTCCGTACTGGGCAGCCATTGGCGCGACCTGATCCAGTACAATCATCAGCTGCTCATCGGGATGGGCATCGTCTGCGCCGTCATTGCCATCGTCGGTCTCTGGAAATACCGCCGCAGCCGCAATCACCGCCAGACGGAATAAGCTGTATCACCTGCTGCCGCATCATTCATCATGCGGCAGTTTTTTTCTGATATATTTCAGGATGTAGAAAGGAGTTTTCTATGAAATCCCGCGGTCTCTTACTCGCCATCGCCATAGTCAGCCTGCTGTTTTTCCTGACTGGCAATGGGTCTCTGCCTGTCACCGACCCGGTAGAATCGAATTATGCCCTGACGGCAAAGGAAATGGTCTTGTCCGGTGACTGGATTTCTCCCCGGATTTTCGGTACATTCTGGTATGATAAACCGGTTTTCATCTACTGGATGCTCAGTCTGTCTTACACGCTGCTGGGATTCAGTGATTTTGCTTCCCGTCTGCCGGGAGCCGTGTTTGGCATGGGGTCGGTCGTCCTGTTTTCCTGGTATCTGCTGCGGCGCGGCACACGGCGGGAGCTGGCCGTCCTGGGAGCAGCCGTCATGGCCACCAGTCTGGAAGTCTGGGCTGTCTCTCATTCTATCATTACCGATCAGATTCTCTTCTTCTTTACAGAAGCCACCCTGTTTTCTGCTTATATCGGGCTTACAGAAAAGCGTTCCTCCTATATGACGGCCGCCTATGCCATGGCCGCCCTGGCAGTCCTTACCAAAGGGCCGGTCGGCATCGTTCTGCCCGGTACGTTTTTGCTGGCCTTTGCCGCTCTGCGCCGTGACACGTCACTGCTGCGCCGGATTTTTCAGCCTCAGGGCATCGTCTTATTTCTCCTGCTCTGTCTGCCCTGGTACGGTATCATGTATCATCTGCACGGGACAGACTTTATCGACGGATTCCTGGGACTGCACAATATAGCCAGGGCCACCGCATCGGAACACCCGGAAGTCAATGTCTGGTATTACTATCTGGTACTCATCCCCGTCAGTCTGCTTCCCTGGACAGGGCCTGCGCTCTACGGCGCATGGCGCCACCGTCATGACGGCACCGAATATCAGTTCATGATGATCTGGGCACTGGGAACGATATTGTTCTATACTCTCGTCGCGACAAAATATCCCACCTATGCCTATATTGCCAACATACCGCTGCTCCTATATGCCGTGCTGGGCATTGGGGACTTGTATGAAAAAAACAAAACCCGCCTCTGGACGATTCTCACCGGGCCTGCCATCTTCTGGTGGCTGCTGTTTGCTGCAGTGCCTTTATTTTTCAAAAAGACCGCCTTTGTCCCCGGGAGCTGGATCGGGCTGTATATATTCATTCCCCTGTCCATCGTCCTGCTCCTGGCTGCCCAGAAAACCCATGCCTTCCCGGCACTGCCAATCATGACAGCTGTCGGCACGGCTGTCATCTACATTCTGGTCCTCTATCAGGGGCTGGTGCCGTTCTATGGCTACCGATCGGCATCGGTTTTCCAGAGCCAGGAAAACGTACTGCAGGGACAGCTCTATTTCTTTGAAGAGTATCGCACATCCTTCACTTATTACACGGGCCGTACGGCCTTGTATACTGAACCGGCCGGATACGATGAAAATGCCCGGCTGCACCGTTCCTCTGTCTGGGCCGGCAAACATCCCTTCCCGGAAGAAGACAGCGCTCATCTCATGGCGCGCCTTACGGCAGGGGAAATGGTGACTATTCTCGTGCCACGGGGGCGCTATGACGACTATATCCAGTCGGAATTTTATCCGCTCACCCGGGAAGCGGGAAAAATCGGCGCTTGTTATGTGTTTTATACGAAGGAGGCTTTGCCATGACTATAGAAGATTTTATCCGCTCACTCCGGACGTATACCAGTCCGGCCGTATGCAATCCCTGGCGGGATTATGACCTGCAGTGCGATCTGGGCCCACAGGCACCGGAAATCCGCTGCCGGCAGCTGCAGGAATATCTGGCACCGCGTATCAGCCGCGCCCGTTATCTCTTTGTCGCCGAAGCCGCCGGATATCAGGGCTGCCGGTTTACGGGCATTGCCATCACGTGTGAACGGATGATTCTCGACGCCCACAAGCAAGTAACCAGCGCCATGGTCCTGGGCCATGCGGGACAGCGCACGAGCCGTCCTGACTCTCCGTATATGACCAGCCGCCCCCAGAGAGATCACGGCATGAATGAACCGACAGATACGTACGTATGGGGTGCTATCCTGGATAACGGACTCGATCCGCGGGATGTCCTGCTCTGGAATATTTTTCCATTTCATCCCCATAAGGCTTCGCCTTTTTCCAACCGCACGCCGACAGATGATGAACTGGCGGCAGGCCTTGCGTATACGCGCCAGCTGCTCGCACTCTGTCCGCAGCCGCTGCGCATCGGCGCCATCGGCCGCAAGGCAGCAGAGACGCTGCAAAGCGCCGGCATCGATGCCGTTGCCACCCGTCACCCGGCCAATGGCGGAGCCGGCCTGTTCCGGAAACAATTTGCCGATCTGATTAAACCTGTGTAAAACGAATTCCATTGCCTATCCTGACGGGACCGTACTGCCATGAACTCCGTGTTCATGGTGTGCGGTCTTTTTTTGCATACCCTATACAGGTAGAGAAATCACACGAATCATCTATACGTTTATTTTATGATTATTTATCATAGTTAAAATGATTTTATTTTATCGTGTATCCAATAAAAGGTAAGTTATTTTTGCGATTATTCTTTATTTTTATCAATGTATACAATATTATTTATGAATTTTTTATTGACATAACCACATTTCACCTTTATAATAAATTCCAATCTGTACAACGTTTATCGTATGCGTTATAAAAATATGTCTGCGTTGTACCGGGGGGATATGAAGAGGGGGAATCGATATGTATAAAAAATTACGTGATCTGCCGGCACCGCAGGGGCTGTACGATCCGGCATTTGAACACGATGCCTGCGGCATTGGCTTCGTCGTCAATATGAAAGGAAAAAAATCCTATGATATCATAGACCAGGCTCTGACGATTCTGGAAAATCTGAAGCACCGTGGTGCCGAAGGCGCCGATGCCCAGAGCGGCGACGGCGCAGGGATTCTCGTACAGATACCGCATCAGTTTTTCTGCCGTGAATGTGACGTCCTGGGCTTTACCCTGCCGCCGGAAGGAGAGTATGGCGTCGGTATGATTTTTGCCCACCGCTATGAAACATTCCGCAAGAAACAGATGGAAGAATTCGAAAAAATCGTCAACGAAGAAGGCCTGTCCATCCTCGGCTGGCGTGACGTACCGGTCGATGAAAGCCTCATCGGGAGCATCGCCAAGACAATCCGGCCTCATTTCCTGCAGGTCTTTATCCGCAAGGATCCGGCTCTTACCAACCCGATGGATTTTGAACGCAAATTGTATATCATCCGCAAGATGGCAGAAAAGAAGATCATCCCGGCCAGCCAGGAAAAGGGCTCCGATTTCTACATCGCCAGTCTGTCTTCGCGGACGATTGTCTATAAAGGCATGCTGACCTCTATCCAGCTGCGCCATTTTTATCTGGACCTGTCCGACCTGGATTTTACGACATCCATGGCACTCGTCCATTCCCGTTTCAGCACCAATACCTTCCCCAGCTGGGCCCGGGCCCATCCGAACCGCTATATCGTCCACAACGGGGAAATCAATACCATCCAGGGGAATGTAAACTGGCTCAATGCCCGGGAAAGCAAATCCAAATCCAGTGATTTCCCGGACCTGGAAAAAGTCTTTCCCGTCGTCGATGACAGCGGCAGCGATTCGGCCATGTTCGACAACTGTCTGGAATACCTGTACATGACAGGGCACTCCCTGCCCCATGCCATGATGATGATGATTCCGGAACCGTGGGAAAAAGATCCGCTCATGAGCAAGGAAAAGCGGGATTTTTACCGCTATCACAATTTCATGATTGAACCGTGGGATGGCCCGGCCGCCATCGGATTCTGTGACGGCATCGTCATCGGCGGCATGCTCGACCGCAACGGCCTGCGCCCTGCCCGGTACTACGTCACCCGCGATGACCGGGTCATTGCCAGTTCGGAAGTGGGGGCTCTCTCTATTCCGCCGGAAGATGTTCTCTACAAAGGCCGTCTTCAGCCGGGGAAGATGCTCCTCGTCGATACACAGCAGCAGCGCATCATCGACGACGAAGAAATCAAGCAGCAGATTGCCACGGAATTTCCTTATGGGGAATGGTATAAGAAGCACGTCATCGATCTGGACGATCTCATGTCCCGCCAGAATCTCATCGGCAGCGACAAAACGATCCCTTATGATCTGAAAGAACAGGAAATGGTCTTTGGCTATACGCAGGAAGATATGGACAAAATCATTCTGCCCATGGCCCGCGATGGCAAGCAGCCCATTGACTCGATGGGCATGGACGTATCCCTGCCCGTCCTTTCAGACCGGCCCCAGCTGCTGTACGATTATTTCCAGGAAAACTTCGCCCAGGTCACCAATCCGCCTATCGACGGCGTGCGGGAAAATATCGTCATGAGTTCGCTCGTCATGGCAGGGAACGTCGCCAATATCATGGATCCCGATGATGAAAACACGGCCGCTCTCTACCTGAAACGGCCCATTCTCACCAATGAAGAAATGGCCGTCATCAAGTCTCTCATGACGGATAAGCTCCACACCTCGGTCATTTCCATGCTGTATCCCGTAGGCGGCGGCCCCGACGCGATGGAAACGGCTATTGAATCACTCTGCATCGATGCGCTGAAAGCCATCCGCAACGGCGCCAATATCCTGATTCTGTCCGACCGGGGCATCAACTCCCGTATGGCCGCCATCCCGGCCCTGCTGGCAACGGCCGCGCTCCATCATTTTCTCATCCGCAAGACCGTCCGTTCCGACGTCGGCCTCATCCTGGAATCAGGGGAACCGCGGGAAATCCATCATTTCTGCACCCTCGTCGGCTACGGCATCACGGCGGTCAATCCCTATGTCGCCCTGGAATCCATCAAGGAACTGGCGGCGAAAAAGAAGCTGGGAAAAATATCCTGTGAAGAAGCACGGGAAAACTATATCCGGGCTGCCGTCAACGGCATGCTGGCCGTCATGTCCAAGATGGGCATTTCGACCATCCACAGTTATCATGGCGCCCAGATTTTTGAAGCCGTCGGTATCAGCCGCGACCTGATCCAGAAATATTTCGTCAATACACCCAGCCCCATCGGCGGCATCGGCCTTACGGAAATAGCCAGAGAAAACGCGCTGCGTCATGAAGCGGCATTTTCTGGCAGCGACACACTGCCCAAAGGGGATATCTACCAATATCACAAGGGCGGCCAGGCGCATATCATCGACCCGCAGGCAGTCCAGCTGCTGCAAAAAGCCTGCCGCACCAATGACTATGACCTGTACCGCGAATATGCCGACCGGGTCAATACGTCGTCCACATATCGTCTGCGCGATCTGCTGGAATTCGTCTATCCTGCGGGCTGCAGCATCCCTATCGAAGAAGTCGAGTCGGAAGATAATATCGTCAAACGGTTCCGCACCGGCGCCATGAGCTACGGTGCCCTCAGCAAGGAAGCCCACGAATGTGTGGCCCGGGCCATGAATCGTCTCGGCGGCATGAGCAATACTGGCGAAGGCGGCGAAGACGCAGCCCGTTTTGATACGGATACGAATGATAAGATCAAGCAGGTCGCTTCGGCCCGTTTCGGCGTAACCAGCAACTATCTGGTCCATGCGGCGGAACTACAAATCAAGTGCGCCCAGGGTGCCAAGCCCGGTGAAGGCGGCCATCTGCCGGGCAGCAAGGTCTATCCTGACATTGCCAAAACACGCCACGCCACGACCGGCGTCGCCCTCATTTCCCCGCCGCCTCATCACGATGTTTATTCCATCGAAGATCTGGCCGAACTCATTTTTGACCTGAAAAATGCCAACCGCAATGCCCGTATCGGCGTCAAGCTCACCAGTGGCACCGGCATCGGTACCATTGCCGCCGGCGTCGTCAAAGCCAAAGCCGATGAACTGACTATCAGCGGCTTCGACGGCGGTACCGGGGCATCACCGCGGACCAGTCTGCGCCATGCCGGTCTTCCCTGGGAAATCGGCCTTTCGGAAGTACAACAAACACTGCTGCTCAATCAGCTCCGCGACCGGGTGCGCGTCGAAGTGGACGGCAAACTGCTCACGGGCCGCGACGTAGCCATCGCCGCCCTGTTCGGTGCCGAACTGTTCGGATTCGGCACGGCTCCCCTCATGGCCATCGGCTGCCACATGCTCCGCGTATGTCATCTCAACACCTGCCCGTACGGTGTCTGCACACAGAATGAAAAACTGCGGAAGAATTTCAAGGGCAAGCCAGAATATATCATCAATTTCATGCATTTCATCGCCCGGGACCTGCGGGAAATCATGGCCCGTCTGGGCTTCCACAAAATCGACGATATGGTCGGCCGCTATGATCTCCTGAAACAAAAAGATGCTGCACCGAACTGGAAGGCCGCTACGGTCAACCTGAAGCAGCTCCTCTATCGTCCGTACACGGATATCCACATCGGCCATCATTTCACGACACCCCAGGACCATGAAATTTCCAAGACCCTGGATATGTCGAAACTGGTGCGCATGTGCCGTCCGGCGCTGGAACAGAAGAAACACATCCGTGCCCGCCTGCGCATCAAGAACACAGACCGTGTCACCGGGACCCTTCTTGGCAGTGAAATCACGCGGCGCTACGGGGAAGAAGGGCTGACAGAAGATACAATCAAGCTCTGTTTCGTCGGATCAGCCGGTCAGAGTTTCGGCGCATTCATTCCCCGTGGTCTGACCCTGGAACTGGAAGGCGATGCCAATGATTATCTCGGCAAGGGCCTCTCAGGTGGCAAGATTATCGTCCATCCACCAGTAGAATCGGTATTCCCTGCAGAAGACAACATCATCATCGGCAACGTAGCTTTCTATGGCGCGACCAGTGGCGAAGCCTATATCAACGGCATCGCCGGTGAACGGTTCTGCGTCCGCAACAGCGGCATTACGGCTGTCGTCGAAGGCGTAGGCAATCATGGCTGTGAATACATGACCGGCGGCCGCGTCCTCGTACTGGGCCGTACAGGGCGGAACTTTGCCGCCGGCATGTCCGGTGGTATCGCTTACGTATACGACCTGGAACCGACAAACTGCAACCAGGACCTGGTGCATCTGGGAGATCTCACCGATGAAGGCGAAGTCTCCATCGTCAAGGACATGCTCGCCCGCCATGTCCAGTACACCGGCAGCGAACTGGGCCGCCGTCTCCTGGAAAACTGGGAAGACACCCAGGGCCGCATCACCCGCATCATCCCGACGGCTTATGAAGAAATGCTGGCTCTCATCGAAAAAGCAAAGGCTGAAGGCCACACAGATAAAGAAGCCCACATGATTGCGTTCCAGACAAAACACGGAAAATAATCCCAGCAGTACATAAGAAAACCGGCAACGACTGCGCGCCTTTATGGCGCAGTTGTTGCCGGTTTTCCTGTTCCAGTTTTATTTCAGAAATGGTTCTATCTGGCTGGCTTTGAGCACCCTGCCAGCTGATACCACTTTTTCATCTACGACAAGAGCCGGCGTGCTCATGACGCCGTACCGGGCAATCTGGGCAAAATCCGTTACGTACTCAATTTCGGCATCAATGCCGAGATGCTGGACGGCTTCTTTCGTCACAGCCAGCAGTGCTTCGCATTTGCTGCATCCACTTCCTAACACTTTGATTTTCATCATACATTATCCTCCTGACTTATTTTTTCTTTCAATCCGGCAATACGACACCGGATTTGTTCCATGACATCGATATAAGCCGCATCATCTTTCCCTGTCGGATCTTCCAGTCCCCAGTCTTCATGATGCCTGCCCCGGACAGCCGGGCACTGTACGCCACATCCCATAGTGATGACCCAGTCTGCACGGGGAAGTTCGGAAATCAGCTTGGGCCTCTGTCCGTTTTTTATGACATCTATACCATATTTTGCTGCCATCAGCCGTACGACATCGGGGTTGATGGCATCTTTACTATGCGTACCGGCGGAATAACTGGTAAAAACATCTCCTGCCATCGCTCTCCCGAATGCCTCGGCAATCTGGCTGCGGCAGGCATTATGGGTACAAATAAAGGCAACAACGGGTTTACGTTTTTTCATATGAAAACCACCTCTTTGTGTGATTAGCAATCCTGACTAACGCCAGCATAACAGGAACTTCCGTCAGCACCCCTACAGTTGTAGCCAATGCTGCCGGACTGGCTGTACCGAACAAAGCAATGGCTACAGCAACAGCCAATTCAAAAAAATTAGAAGCGCCGATCATGCCCGCAGGAGCCGCGATTTCAAAGGGAAGATGTATGACTCTGGAAGCTCCATAAGCTATGAAGAAAATAAAAAATGTCTGAATCGTCAGCGGGATGGCAATGAGGACAATATGAAGCGGATTGCTAAGAATGATATTGGCCTGAGAGCTGAAGATAATGACCAGCGTCAATAATAGCCCAACGGTCGTAGCCCCATCAAATTTATGTACAAAAACCTGTTCCAGATAATCCCGGCCTTTACTCCGGACAACCTGTATCCGTGTAATAATTCCCGCCAGCAAAGGCAGGACGACAAATAAACCGACACTGATAAAAAGTGTACTATACGGAACGATAACCTGCGAAACGCCCAGAAGAAATTTTACGATAGGCACAAAGGCTATCAGGATAATGAGATCATTCGTAGCTACCTGAACTACCGTATATGCCGGATTTCCATGGGTCAGCGTGTTCCAGACAAAAACCATGGCCGTGCATGGTGCTGCACCCAAAAGGACAGCACCGGCCAGATACTGTCTCGCCAGTTCTGGTGTCATAAAACTGGCAAAAACATCATAGAGAAAAACATACGCTATAAAATACATTGTAAATGGCTTAATCAGCCAATTTGTAATCCAGGTGACAAATAATCCTTTGGGGTTCCTGCCGACTTCCCGGACACTCTGGAAATCTACTTTAATCATCATGGGATAAATCATAATCCATATCAATACGGCAATGGGGATTGATATGCCCGCAATTTCCATGCTCCCCAATATGGCAGGTATTTGCGGGATACTATGTCCGATCAGTATTCCCACTGCCATACAGAGCAGAACCCATATTGTAAGATATTTTTGAAAAAAATTAATTCCCGATTCTTTACGATTCATACGATTCACCTCACGTCTTATGTGATATTACCGGTCTGCGCCTGTTGCGTCCTCATCGGAACAGGGCTCCGCCTTCCGGTGGCAGTCAGGACCGCAATTCAGGGAATCGATAAAGGAACGGAATGCCGTAAGGACATCACAATTAAGGGAATAGTAGGTATTCTTCCATTCTTTACGGCTTTTTACCAGTCCACATTCTGTCAGTATTTTCATATGATGAGACAACGTGGGCTGGGTGATCTGAAAATGTTCCAATAACTTACAGGCGCACATTTCTCCTTTTGTCAGCAGCCCGACAATCTGCAGACGGTTGGAATCCCCCAGCGCCTTACATATGAGGGACACATCTATAGCATTCATTTTACCACCTCACAATAATACATATCGTAGAGCATTGAAACCGTATCCGACCAAAATGATTCCCACTACACAGATGGCTACAAAGACGCCCAGCAATTTTGGCTTTACAGCCTTGCGCAGTAAAATCAGGGACGGCAGGCTGAGTGTCGTCACGGCCATCATGAAACTGAGGACAGCACCGAGAAGAGCCCCTTTTCCCAGTAGTGCTTCGGCAATGGGAATAGTTCCAAAAATATCAGCATACATGGGAACGCCTACCAGCGTCGCAAGGATGACGCCCCATTGATTCTGACTCCCCAAAACGGTTTCGACCATGGTTTCCGGAATCCAGTTGTGAATCAGTGCTCCTATGCCTACGCCAATCAGGATATAGGGAAACACTTTTTTAAATGTCCCGGTCATCTGGTCTCTGGCAAATGACAGCCTGTCCCGTACGGTCAGTTCAGCCGGTTCTATATCCGGGCCGGCAACAGCCTGACGGATAAAATCTTCGACCTCATTTTCCAGATGCATCCGTTCTATGACCGAGCCCCCTATGACGGCAATGATAAGGCCAAACACGACATAGGCCGCCGCAATCTTATACCCAAAAATACTAATCAGCAGGACGAGACTCCCCAGATCTACCATAGGCGACGAAATGAGGAACGAAAAGGTAACTCCCAGCGGAAGGCCGGCACTGGTAAATCCCATAAACAGCGGAATGGATGAGCATGAACAAAAGGGAGTAACCGTTCCCAGCAAAGCTCCCATGATATTCGCCCCGATTCCATGAAACCGGCCCATAATTTTCCGGCTCCGCTCGGGAGGGAAAAAGCTCTGGATATACGAAATAGCAAAAATCAGGACACAGAGAAGCAGAGTAATCTTGATGACATCATATAAAAAGAACTGCAGGCTGCCACCCAGCCGGCTCTCTATATCCACGCCGGCCCATATCAATCCATCCGCAACCAGACCGTTCAGCCATTGCATCCCTAAAATCTGATTTTGAATAAACAACCACATCATACGCACCTCCTTCTTATCACATTTATCTTCATCTATGTGATAAGGATACTACTCACATTGATATTTGTCAATATGATTAGTGGATGAGGCGGCAAAAAAATATACCTGCCACCGGCAAAGTATAGTATAATAGTATCATTCTCTCATGAAAGGATGATAGATATGTATATTGATGACGCTGAAGGGATGGTATTCCGTCCTCCCAGTGAAGCCTATAGTTTTATATTGCGTGCCACCATCGGTTGTTCCCACAATACGTGCACGTTCTGTCCTATGTACAAGGAATCGCGGTTCCGGATCCGTCCCCTTGCAGAAATCGACGGCATCATTGAACGCGGTGCCGCTGCGTATCCTTATGTGCGCCGTGTATTTATCGCCGATGGCGATGCCCTGGTCCTGAAAACAGAAGACCTGCTGCATATCATAAAAAAATGCTACGATTTATTTCCCCGCCTGACCCGCGTCGGTGCCTATGCGACTCCTGCGGACATCGACCGCAAGACGCCGGAAGAACTGGCCGCACTCCATGAAGCCGGCCTTGGGATTCTCTATACGGGAATCGAAAGCGGCGACGATGCCGTTCTCACACGGGTCCATAAAGGCACGACGGCAGAACTCACCGTGCGGGCCGGTCAGAAAGCGCTGGCCGCGGGTTTCAAATTATCTGCCATGATTCTGCTCGGTCTGGGCGGGCAGGAACGAACCCACGAACATGCCCTGCACACGGCAGAAGTCGTCTCCGCCATCAATCCTACTATGCTCAGCGCCTTGTCCCTTATCATTCCTGAATTTGTTCCCCTGTACAACGAAGTGCTGGATGGCACCTTTACGCCTCTGACGGCCCGGGGATTTATCCGGGAACTGGACGAGCTCCTGCGCCATACGGAAATGACCGAACCCTGTATTTTCCGCAGCAACCACGTTTCCAATCTCTATCCCGTAGGCGGCACGCTGCCCAAAGACAAAGACGCCATGCTACAGGCACTGGAACAGATGATGCCCCACATGGACGATACGACTCCCATTCTGGGCGACGTAACGCATTTTTAAAACAAAAAAACAGAGGATGCTGCAATACAGGCTTTTAGAGCCATTCTGCGCATCCTCTGTTTTATTTTTATATATTCTCTTTTAATGCTGAGCCGGAACGGTAATGGTTTCGCGCTGTTTTTCTGCATTCCGCGCTTCTATCTTATCCATATTGCGGGCAAAAACCCCAGCCAGGATCGACCCGGTGACCTGATGGATAGCGGCACCGACAGCGGCCGGAATGGCCACGGCCGGAGCAAAGAAGACAGAGACGAGGGAAATAGCCAGAGCATCGTTCTGCATGCCGACTTCCAGTGTAACGGAATGCTGCTGTTTTTTGCCCAGTCCCAGTTTACCCGTAACGAGATATCCGATGAGAAAACCGCCCAGATTATGAATGAGTACCATGAGAATGATGAAGAAACCCATTTCCAGAATCTTGGCACCATTGATGGCAATAACGCCGCCGACGATGACCAGTACGCCAAAAGCTGAAATGAGTACCAGTACTTTCGACAATGAAGCAACGTGCTTTTCTCCCATGACGCGATGAACGATAAGCCCCAGAACCAACGGAACCAGAATAACTTTCATGACCGTCATGGCCATGGCAAAGAAGGAAACTTCGACCCACTGGCCAGCCAGTCCCCAGACGATAAAGGGCATCATGATGGGGGCCAGCAGGGTCGAACAGGTCGTGATGGATACGGACAGTGGCACATCAGCCTTTGCCAGGAAGCCCATGACGTTGGATGCCGTACCGCTCGGGCAGGACCCCAGCAGAATCATGCCTACTGCCATTTCAGGCGGCATCTGAAAAGCCAGCACCAGACCATAGGCCAGAAGCGGCATAATCGTGTAATGGGCCGTGCAGCCAATGAGGACTTCCTTCGGCCGCTGCAGGATGAGTTTGAAATCTTTGGCATGCAGCGTCATCCCCATGCCAAACATGATAACTCCCAGAAGCAATACCGTATGCGGTACAGCCCATAAAAATGCGCCCGGCATAAAATACGCCCAGATGACGACAAGGAATACGATGTACGTCAGATTCTTTCCTACAAAACCACTTAACTTCCCGATTAAATCCATCATATAAATCCCCCCGATGATACTGTACGAATGAAAACATAACTATACCCCGATAACAAATCCTGCAGCTGCTCCGACTTTTATAAAAAAAACACGCTTTGCCTCTGTAAAAGAGACAAAGCGTATAGCTCTGCGGTACCACTCTTATTGTCGTAACGACCCCTCTGTGCATCTCCGGAACCCCCGCTCCTTGCAATGCCTGACCTGATAACGGTGGTCTTCCGGCTGCGTCTACTTGCAAAGCGTTCGGGCAGCTGCTCATGGGTGACTTCACGGTATCTGCCCATCCCGTCTCTCAGCCTGCAACGGGTCTCTGTCATGGGGGAATACCCTTACTACTCCCAATCAACACAGTGTCTGTGGATTTGTTGATGCTTATTATACGCACGGTGTATGAGAAAGTCAAGAGGTTTTTTTCTTCTTATCTTAAAAAAAGCATGTATTAAAACGTTAAACTTAAAATTATTAATATTGATTATTCGGACATTCTCATTAATAATTAACGTCCTGTATTCATAGAATCTTAGAATTGCAGTACATTCCCTCTCGTTATTTCAAATTTCATTTTGTCTTACTTTTGCTGAAATTTGTAGTATAATGAAGAAAAATCCCGTAAACCAAGGAGGTCCTGCCTTATGAAAAAGATATGTTTCTTCCTCATCCTGCTCGTTACGTTAGCAGGTGTATCCTTTGCCGCAGATACGGCCAGTTCATCACCTGCAGCCGCCACACCAGCTTTGGCCAGCCAGCCGGCAGCGGACACGGTACGCTTTGACAACGAACGGACGGTCCTTCTGGTCCGCACGACACAAAGCGGCTACCCCGTCCGTTTCATGGAGCAGCGTCTGCGCCAGCCCTTCCGCCTTCCCTACTGGGACCGTCTGTCTGCAACAGAAACCATCTCTCCGGAAGATATTACAGAAGATACGATGCAAAAACTGGCCGGATCGTACAAGGCGGATATCGTCCTCGTACCGGTCGTGCGCACCTGGGTCTGGCGGCAGTATCACGCATACCGCGGCTGGTACGGTGATGACGAATTTTTCACAGAATGCTGGTATGACCTGCGGGTATACGCTTACAATGCCAAAGACCAGACACTGAAGAGCTATAGTTCCCGCGGCTCAGAACGGGATGAAGCCTCTATCCTCAACGATCCTAATGAAATCCTGGGACGGGCCATGGACCAGATTCTGGAAAAACTGCCGTACAAACGTATCCCGACAGACATCGAACGATAATCAGCCGCTGATTTTACGCTGAGAAGCTTCCATCCAGGCCGCACCGGCAATTCCCGGCGTCGTCATTTCCCATGGGGACAGGATGTGTTCCATCTGTTCTTCCGTAAGGATGTGATGTTCCCGGATAATATCCCGTACGGGCCGTTTGGTCGCATAAGCTTCCCGTGCCAGGAAGGACGCTTTTTCATAGCCGATATGTGGCAGCAGTGCCGTGATGATGCCGACACTGTGGTCTACCCAGTACTGGCACTGGCTGCGGTTGGCTTCCAGTCCCTTCAGCAGTTTATCGATGAACGCATGAATGGCATTCGTCAGGCACTGCATGGCACTGAACAGATTATATGCCATGACCGGTTCCATGACGTTGAGTTCAAACTGGCCGTTTTCCGAAGCGAAGGTGACGGCCAGATCGTTGCCGATGACCTGATAGCAGGCCTGGTCGAGCACTTCTGCCATGACCGGATTGACTTTCCCCGGCATGATGGACGAACCGGGCTGACGGGCCGGCAGTTTCAGTTCATTGAGGCCACAGCGCGGGCCCGATGCCATGAGGCGGAAGTCATTTGCCATTTTAATCAGCACCAGAGCCGTGCATTTCATGGCCGACGATACTTCGGTAAATCCGTCCGTATTATTGGTCATGTCGATGAGATTGCTGGCCGTCGTAAACAGTTCGCCCGTAAGTCCCGACAATTCTTTGGCCACACCGCGGATATACTGCGGTTCGGCATTGAGGCCCGTACCGACGGCAGTGCCGCCCATATTGATGGTATGTACGCCTTCAAGAGACCGTTTGATCCGTTTGCTACCGCGATGTACGGCTGATGCATAGGCGCCCATTTCCTGGCCCAGTGTCACCGGGACCGCATCCTGCAGGTGTGTCCGGCCCATTTTGATGACATCTTTAAAGGCTTCCTCTTTATCGAGAAGCGCCAGTTCCAATGCCCGCAGTGCATCATTCAGTTTTTTGCCTTTCAGGATGAGGCAGACCTTCATACTCGTAGGAAATACGTCGTTTGTAGATTGGGCCATATTTGCATGATTATTCGGCGATACGATATCATAGCGTCCCTTGGGCTGGCCCAGGATTTCCAGTGCGCGGTTGCAGAGCACTTCGTTCATATTCATATTGACCGATGTGCCGGCACCACCCTGAATCGGATCGACAGGGAACTGATCCAGCCATTTTCCCGCCAGGATTTCATCGGCGGCCTGTACAAGGGCTGTGCCGATTTTCTTCGGCAGACGGCCTGTTTTCATGTTGGCCAGCGCAGCAGCTTTTTTGACCAGCGCCATGGCATGGATGAAATCCGGGTCGAGATGATTGCCTGTAATATGGAAATTTTCCATAGCACGCATGGTCTGTACGCCATAATATACATCATCCGGCACATTCATTTCTCCCAAAAAATCATGTTCTGTTCTCATGATACCCCTCCTGGTCACGCACTGTTGTATACAGTATGCAATGATTGTGATAAAAAAATAAATGAAAATTTATAAATCCATATTTCCTAGGAATCAGCATAGCAAAAGGCGCTGCCGGATTTATGTCCAACAGCGCCTTTGCCGCATGTCCTATGAAATTTAGCTATATCTTAACGCTATTTGAAATGGTTGTCAAGATGGAGTATGCCACAACGGATACAGGATATATTCTTCCATATCGTGCAATTTATTGAATATAATTCTAATTTCTTTAAACATTTACATTGTCTTCCGATTGCCTTATAATTTTCTTAGGATAAGTCTATCTTAAAATTTTGTTTTTATAAAGGAGACGATTTGCATGGAATTAGAAGAAATGTGGAAAAAGATGGTCGATTGTCTGCACAAAGAAGTTAAACCTGCCACAGGGTGTACGGAGCCGATATCTCTTGCCTACGCATCGGCTGTAGCCGCAGAAAAGCTGGGCCAGCCCGTAGAGAAAATCGAAGCAAGGGTATCGGCGAATATGATGAAAAACGGGATGGCCGTCATCGTGCCGGGAACGGAAACACCGGGGCTGTACATTGCGGCAGCTGTCGGTGCGCTGGGCGGTGACCCTAAAGGCGGTCTGCAGGTACTGAAACGCTTGTCTCCCGAAGTCGTACGGAAAGGCAAAAAGATGGTCGCTGACAAGCTCGTATCCGTCGATATCGCTGACGTACCCAATGTTCTCTATTCCGAAGCCAAAGTCTATGGTGGCGGTCATACGGCACGGGTCTGCATTGCCGACGATCACACCAATGTCGTACGCATTGAAAAAGACGATGCCGTCCTCTTTGAAGCACCGCCCATGAAGAGCGACGAAGTCTCCCCGGAAGAACAGTTCCTGAATAACCTGACGTTAAAGGACGTCTATCAGTTTGCAACGGAATGCCCCATTGACGATATCCGCTTCATGGAAGAAGCCGCCAAATTGAATGAAGAATTGTCCAAAGTCGGTCTTTCCGAAAAATACGGCCACTGCATCGGCTATACGATGAAATCAGAAATCCACACGGGCTTCCTGAGCAATGCCCTGCAGGATACGATTATCATGAAAACAGCCGGAGCATCTGACGCCCGCATGGGAGGTGCCCCGCTTCCGGCCATGACCAATTCCGGTTCCGGTAACCAGGGCATTACCGCCACCATTCCTGTCGTCGTAACGGCCCAGAAAGTAAAAGCATCCAAGGAACAGCTTATCCGTGCCCTTACCATGTCCCACATGACGGCCATCTACATCCACAGTTTTCTCCCCAAACTGTCAGCTCTCTGTGCCTGTGGCACGGCTGCCATGGGTGCCGCTACGGGGATGGTCTGGCTTCTGGGTGGCAAATTCCAGGACGTACAGGACACGATTTCCAATATGACCGGCGACCATATCGGCATGGTATGTGACGGCGCCGGAAACAGCTGCACCCTGAAAGTGGCCACAGCCTGCGATGCCGCCTGCCGGGCTGTCATGCTCAGTCTGCACAATATCCGCGTAACCGGCAGTGAAGGCCTGGTCAGCAACAATCCCGATGAATCCATCCGCAACATTGGCGAACTGGCTAAAAAGGGAATGGAACAGACCGATAAGGAAATCCTGCAGATCATGCTCCACAAAAACAAGCTCGATGCCTAAAACGTTTCAGACAGCTTTTGAAAACAAAAGAATTTACACAAACATAAAAGCCGAAGCAAGATGAGCATTTTCCCATCTTGCTTCGGCTTTTATTATTACAGGTCTTTTTTCAGATAAATCACATTGGGCATAGGATTGTGGTAATACGCCGGGATTTCTGTAAACCCGAACCGTTCATACGTATGGATGGCGCTCTTCATCGTATCGGTGAACGAATCCAGCACCATTTCTTTATATCCGTCCGCGCGGGCCTGCCGGACAATCTGCTCTACGAGCATGCGGCCGGCATGAAGATGACGGTATGCCGGTTTTACGTACAGGCGTTTCATTTCGCACCGGCGGTCATCATGACAGTGATAGGCAACACAACCGATAACCATCCCGTCATCGGCCACAGCCGCGTAGATGCGCCCGTAAGGCGGTACATAGCGTTGTTCCAGATGGGCCAGCTCATCCGACAAATTCTGAAAGCTCAGATCCATGTACAGAGAATCGGTATATTCCACAATCAGCTTCTTTAATTCAGGAAGCCGCTGCGTTCCATCAATAATCTTCATGCCAATCCCTCCCGTACCTTTTTTCTTTTAGTATACTACAGAGCTTTGGTTTTTCCTATATATGACCCGCTCATCCCTAAAACGCATAAATTAATAGTTAGAGCTTGTATTCATGCAGCGTATCATATACAATAAGTATAATATGTTATTCCTGGAGGTGATGATCATGTTTACCAAGCGCGTACTGGCTATCCATGATTTATGCTCTTTTGGCCGATGCTCGCTTACTGCTGTCGTACCGGTTATTTCTGCCATGGGATTTCAAGTCTGTCCCCTGCCGACATCCTTGTCGAGTAATAATATAACCTATCCCACCTGTTATAGTTCGGATGTATTACCCGATACACGTTTATTCATGGAGAAATGGGAGGAAATCGGTTGTTCCTATCAGGCTATTTACAGTGGCTTTTTATCAGATTTCCAACAAATTCAGATTGTCAGGGAAGCCATCAGCCGTTTTTCTGACGAAGATACTCTCGTCGTCATCGATCCGGTCATGTCATTCGACGACCATCCTCTTCCGTCTTATACACCGGATATGATTGAAAACATGCGCAGCCTTATACGACAGGCCACGGTCATTACACCTACGCTGATGGAAGCCTGTATGCTGACCGGGACACCAGTTGTCCCATCTTCCCCTTCCTTGAAGGACGTTCTCCGGCTGTGTCATCTGCTCTCCTCACTGGGGCCGCGGTATATCGTGATTACCCGTATTCCCGCATCAGATATAAAGATAAACAGCGTCAGTTTTGACGGCCTTACTCACACCTATGATGAATGCCGGATTCACCGCACGCGGAAATGTGTCGATGGCCTGAACGATTTATTCGCCAGCGTCCTAACAGGCGCACTGCTCCGGAATCATTCCATTCACATGGCCATGCGCCTGTCTCTCGATTTCCTGTCCTATGCCCTTGATTATACCCGCCAGGCCGGTTCCGACGCCCGTGAAGGAATCCAGATTGAACCGTGCTTACGACAGCTTCTCAAGATTTAACGAGACAGTCTTTTTGTATTTTGAAAGAATATATCCTGCACAACAGACGAAAAGGGCCAGTGCCGCCGGAACGACAAATTCTGTCCAGCCGCCAGCCGTCTGCATAATCAGCTGTCCTACGATTTTATCATGCATAATCATAGAACCCGCCGTCCAGCCCAGAAGGCCGGCACCGCCATAGAGTACAACAGGAAAGCGGTCCATGATTCTGCCAATGACCGTACTGCCGCAGACGATGATGGGGATACTAATGAGAAATCCGCAGGCGACGAGGAGAAAACTGCCATGAGAGGCTCCGGCAATAGCCAGTACATTATCGACGCCCATAGCCGCATCGGCAATGATGATGGTCCGGATAGCCCCCATCAGGTTATCCGAAGCATTAATCTGTTCATTATGCTCTGCCGGCAATAATAATTTTACAGCAATGGGCAGCAGGATAAGTCCGCCCAGAACCTGCAGATAGGGAATCGTCAGGAGCCATACGGCAATCAGCGTCATAACCAGGCGGATGACGACAGCTCCCCCCGTGCCGATGAGGATGGCTTTTCTGCGCAGAGCCGCCGGCAGCTTATTGGCCGCCATGGCAATGACGACAGCATTATCGCCACCGAGCAGAATATCCAGCATAATGATAGAAATGAGGGCCGTCACAAAATCCCAGGAAACAAAGGTCCATTCCATGATGTATTCTCCTTTACATGAACATACGATAAAAAAATGAGACTTTCCCATGCCGTCTGACGGACAGTATGGAAAAGTCTCACCTATTGTAAAATGGTTACAACGCAGGCGCCAGCCCAATCGGGCATGCATGTTGACGCCAGCTAAAAGGTTACTCCCTTTTACTACTATATGTGGTTGTGCGAATAGTATACCAGATACGGAGGCCTCGTGTCAATAGAATTTAGAATGCCGGAATGACCGCTCCCTTGTATTTTTCTTCCATGAATTTCTTGATAGGTTCGCTCTGATAAATCTGGACAATCTTCTTGTATGTCGGATTGTCGGCATCTTGTTCTCTTACGACCAGTACAGCCGCAAAAGGCGAATCTTTATCTTCCCGGAACAGCGAATCTGCCATCGGGTTGAGTCCTGCTTCCAGCGCATAATTTGTATTGACCGCTGCCAGATCGACATCATCCAGGGAACGGGGAAGCTGGGCCGCGTCAAATTCTACAATCTGATAATTCTTAGGATTTTCTGTAATATCTGTAATGGCCGGGAATTCTACGCCATCTTTCGTCTTGATGAGTCCGGCCTTTGCCAGAAGAAGAAGGGCACGGGATCCATTGCTCGGATCGTTCGGAATGGCAATCTTGCCTCCTTCTGGCAGGTCTTTCAAATCCTTGTATTTATGAGAATAGACTGCCATAGGCGCTACGAGGGTTTTGCCGATAGCTTTCAGCTTCAACCCTTTTTTCTGTACCATGTTGTCCAGAAATGGTTTATGCTGATAGGAATTCATATCGAGTTCCCCGTTATCCAACGCCGCATCAGGCGTAACAAAATCAGAGAATTCTACGACCTGGATATCGATTCCCTGTTTAGCTGCTTCTTTCTTGACTTCTTCCATGATTTCCGCATGAAGCCCCTGGGTAACGCCTACCTTGACAGGCTTCTTATCCTGGGAACTGCTGGAACCAGAATTGGATGAACTGCCACAGCCAGCGGCAAATACGCTGATGGCAGCAATGGCAGCAACGGTAATAATTGTCTTGACTACATGTTTCATGGGCTCTGCTCCTTTTCCATACAAAACTTTGAGAAATGGCGGATTCATCTTCCCGCTGTACCATTTTCGAGGCGAAGAAAAAGCCATCAACAGACGGTGATGGCTTGTGAATCAATCGGTATTCATCTGCCGGAACCTTCCGTTGGAATTGGCACCTTTCTGTAATAGCAGGTTGCCGCAGCGTCACCGGGCCAGTCCCTCAGCTGCTCTTGATGAAATCATATTCTCTTATTGAAGCAAATTCTACCATGGAATACAGAATCCATTTGTAGCCATTGATACGAATCTCTAAAAAAGTCACGGGAAATATAAGAAATTTGAATTTAATTCTATTCCTACCAGCCTTTTTTACCGGCAAGAACGGCATCAGGGATGTCTCCTTTTTCAAAATCCGTCATTGCCTGATCCAGAATGGCAAACCCTTTCTTCAAATGGTCATCTGATATATTGAGCGGCGGCTGTACCCGAAGGACATTGGCACCAACATTAATAATCAGGAGATGATTTTCATAGGCCCGGTACAAAATTTTATAAGTACCTTCCGGATCAGCCCTGCTTTGATCCGTTCCTTCTTTCTTTACAATACCAATACCCATAGACATGCCGATTCCCCGCACAAATCCTACTATATCAGGATGTTTCCGCTGCAACTGACCGGCTTCTTCCCAAAGGAACTCAATGGTCCGGGTCAGTTGTTCCTGAAAAGCTCTCCGCTGCAAGATGGTAAAGAGTGCATTTCCCGCCGCGCAGGATACCTGGTTTCCTCCCAGCGTAAACAGATGAGCCGGAGCAGGAAGAGAATCCATGATGTCAGCCCGTGCCATAAAAGCCCCCAGAGGGAATCCTCCGCCAATAGACTTTCCCATAATGATACCATCGGGGATGACACCATAGTGTTCGATGGCAAAAAACTTGCCTGTCCGGTAAAAGCCCTGCTGTACTTCTTCAGAAATAAATAAAATATGGTATTTCTTACATAAGTCATATAGTTTCCGGATGAATATCGGATGCGCCGGCAATATGCCCCCATCTCCCTGTATCGGTTCGATGACAACAGCTGCTACTTCCTCCGGTGACAGATACATCGAAAAAGCATTCTCTATGGCCTGCAGACAATCCCGCTCTACCTGTTCATCAGGGAGATTGATGCCAAAAAAAGGAAAATGATAAATTTCTGGAAGAAATGGCCCCATTTTTTCCCGCATTCTCGGTGTGCAGGCAGTCATACTGCACGAACCGTAAGTATTTCCATGATACGAGTTCAAAAAGGTAATAATTTTTTTCCTTCCCGTATAAGCCCTGGCAAATTTTACAGCACAATCATTGGCATCGGACCCACAGTTGCCAAAGGCAATCTTAGCCTTTACCCCTCCCGGATAGACGGAAACCAGATTTTCCGCATAGGTAATCGTCGCTTCGTTATATGTGTATGCCGGAGTATACTGCGTGCATTTCTGAAATTGCTCTTGTACGGCAGACATGATTTCCGGATGGCAGCTTCCCAGATTCAGCGATGATGCACTCGTAAGGAAGTCAATAAAACGGTTGCCATCTTTATCGGTCACAATATCCCCCTGTGCAGATTCTACTACAAGAGGAAAATACGAAAGATGCTGGCAAGTTGCAACAACTTCTGCATCCCGGTTTACCCATTCCTGACACGCCATCTGTTTCATACTCTTTCAGCTCCTTCTCCTCCAAAATCCGGTACGTTAATTCTCGTTATACATTTCCGCTTCAATTTCAGCATCTGGATCATGACTGTTAATTTTATATAAGCCAATCGTGAGCATAGGCAGTGCAAAGAAGAGGAAGAACCCCCAGCATATAATGCCATAGCCCTGAGCAATAAGCGGAATCAGCCCAAAGGTAGACACAACGACCCCCAGAGCGGTAAGACCCACCGCAATGGTCGGACGTACCCAGCGTGGTACATAGCCTTTCGCCCGTTTATATGCAATTTCCACACGGTCATCCACGGCTTTGATAAAGCCGGTGCCAGTCGCGATGAGCGTACCCAGGAGTACGCTTTCGAAGAGAATATAAAGCCACAGCATATTCAATTCTTCGAAAACGACTGCAACAGGTATTTCTGCCTGGATAGCTGCCGTAAAATTGCAGCCCATCACCAGTAGGAGCAATACGGCCGGAATAATGCCAAAGATTCCGGAAATAATTCCACACACGACAGCTTCTTTGCGGGTTTTTAAATCCCGTACCGTGTATAATACCACGGCGACAACGACAAGATTATAGAAGGAATACCGCAGGCCATTGAACCACCAGTCGCCTCCAATTTCCGCCCTGGCGAATTCATTGGCAATGGCTCCGCCGAATTTGTAGAAAACGACAGCCATGAAAAGGATGTATACGGCATACAGAACATATCCCCACAAGGTAAGTGCCTTTTCAATCGTTGCCGTTCCTTTCAAGACCAAAATCACCATACCAGCCGAAAGGATTCCAATACCAAACCATTTTGAAAGCCCGGTAAGACTGTTAAGCATACTGCCAGCACTGGCACAGACGACGCCCATAATGATGACCATCATGGCCCAGTAACATACTTCATACAGGATAGCTCCCCGCCCGAGAAGCTGTTTCATGAGAGATCCATAATCATAGGTCTTAAAAATACGGACGAATTCAAAGGTAATCACACACATCAGTGTCCAGACAACCATCGTAATCATCTGTGCCAAAAAACCACCCAATAGTCCCTGCGTACCAAAAAATTGCGCAATCTCAGCACCTGTACCATAACCGCCGCCAATGACTACTTGTTGAAAAACAAAACCGGGAATAACATATTTCGTCCAACTCGTCTTCGCCTTTTCCATATCGTCACGTCCTTTCTCCAATACATTTTGTCATAAAAAGTGCAAAAGATATCCTGCTGACAGCGCTATCGTGTACAAGCATTGCCTTTGTTTTAAATCATTATGATATATATCATGTGAAATGATGAAATGCCATACTCCGGAATATACGGCAGAGCTATCTTTTTATCAAATTACCTGTTCGGTATTTACGCTCTCCACAACTTGGTTTACAATACATATACAAGGACAGGTTCGTATACCAGCAAAGTTGTTTTATATTTTATATTTTATTGTTTTCTTGTTTTCTTGTTTCCATTCTTTATATTATTTTATTTTCTATGTTCATAGCATAATTCATTTCAAGTGTCTTTAATAGGCTATTATTATGACTAAAACTTAAATTTCTTTGTGCCTTCCGTCTTTTTTCTCTATTTATAAGGAGGAATAGCATTGAAACTTGCTTTTATTGTACCCAAGACCCATACTCATCTTTTAACCAAACTTGTCGGACAATTTTCCCAGATAGAAATTACACCGATTATTTACGATGCCATTTTTGATATTCCGTTCTGCATCGAAGGGCGGCAGCAGGAATTCGACCAGCTTTTGTTTTTGGGAGAAACAGCAAAGCTCAATACCCAAACCAAGATAACTCCCAGCATTCCCTGGGAATTTGTCGAACATTCCCACGCAGGCTGTCTGAATTATTTGTTTCAGCTTACCCTGCAGGGGCATAATATCTATCATCTGGTAACCGATATACAGGATCACCAGCTCGTCTTCGATATTTATGAAGAACTGGGCATTCCCCTCGATCAGACCCACATTGTCTTTGCTCCTGTGTATGATTTTAATGAAGCCTATATTGAAGAGACACTCCAATTTTTCAAAGCCCAATATCGTTTTAATAAGGATATTGCCTGTCTGACAAAATATGCCAAAGTATATGAACCGTTAAAAAAACTGGGCTATCCCGTAGCCTGTGTCGTCCCCACTTTACTGGATATTTACAACAGCCTGCAGAAAGTATATACGACCTATTTGTTTACGGTCAGCCGGGACAGCCAGTTTGTCATTATTTACGTCGGCATTGATGATTTCAAAAACGACAGACTGCCTTATACAGAACGCAATGAATATCAGGGCATGCTGGAAAATGTCAACGTCATCAAACACATCTATGATTTATCTGTAGAAATTGAATCTCCTGTCTTTCACGTTACGGAACAATTATTTATGTTTTTCACCTCCCGGGATATCATTGAACGACGGACAAGGGGACTAGAAGATTTCTCCATGTTTGAAACTATCCGGGAAAATACAGCCAGCACTATCAGTGTTAGTATCGGGTTCGGCAAAACGGCCATAGAAGCACAATATCATGCCCGTATCGGATTGAACCGGGCACGTCACGGTGGCGGTAACCGTATTTATCTCGTCTATGACCTGCATCACATATACACCCCTATTGATCGGCAGCCGGAACCGCACCCTAATATTTCCAATGAATTTCTGGAAATCAGCCAACGGACCGGCATTGGCGCACTGACAATCAGTCATCTCCATTCGTTCATCCTTCAGGCCGGGAAAAATGAATTCACAACAGCAGAAATTGCAGATTTTCTGAAAATCACGCCCCGATCAGCAGCCCGCATGATTAATAAGCTATTGGAAAAAGGATACTGCTTTGAAGTAGGCAAAAAATATCAACGCAAAACAGGACGCCCCAGCCGTATTTTGCAATTTAAGTTATAATACACAGTTTATTTATCTAAGGCATACAAAAAGGACTGTTCTGCCACATAAGTCATGTTTCATGTGATAGAACAGTCCTTTTTCATTTGTTCATTGCATTGTACTTACAAAAAAGCCTTGCCAATCAGACAAGTCCTATCATTTGCCCAAAATGCAGTAGCAATTGGATGCCATATCCAATAATAACTGTGCCACAGACGATGTTGATTCCACGGAGGATCCGGGCGCTGAACCGACTGCGGAAACAGGAAATGACAAGTGTCAGTCCGGTAAACCAGAGGAAAGAAGCCAGCATGACCCCACTGATAAAAGGCGAGGATTCAGCCCAGGAAAGGGTAACCTGAAAAGCCCCGAGAAGCATGGTGCCATCTAAAATAGCCTGGGGATTGAACCAGGTCACGATACAGGCTTCGGAAATCGTTTTGCGCACAGAAATTGGTTTTAATTCAGCCGTCGTTTCCTGTCTGGAGCGGATGAGACCCAGACCGATGTAAAGAACGATCAGACTGCCGATTCCCAGAATGACCAGTTGTAATGCCGGAAATAATTGTAACAGCCTGCCTACGCCAAAAAAGCAGGCCAGTGACAAAGAAATGTCAAAAAAAATGACAATACAAGCCGTCAGCAAGGCCCGGCGGCGCGTACTGTTCAAGGCTGCATTAATCACAAACAGGTTCTGCATGCCAATGGGAGCCACATATGCCAGCCCCAGTGTCAGTCCCTGAAGGAAAAAAGTCATAATACGCCTCCTCTGTCAGCAGAACTTCTCTATTTCTGCGTCACTATAATACACAACTTTATTTAGTTTACCTGATACGCTCTCTGGCTGTCAACGTGGATTGAGCCTTTACAACGTTTCTGTAAACTGCATATTAGTCACACATATAGTAATTAACGTGTCATGTCTTACAGGGCCTTACCGATTCTTTACACAACCTTTATCGTCCCTGTATGTTCACCACCTATGATGAAAAGGTAAACAAATCACAGGCAAAGGTGGGGATTTTCATGGCAAAAACGTATGTACTGGACACGAATGTCCTGATCCAGGCACCGTATGCATTGCAATGTTTTGAAGAAAATCATCTCGTACTGCCCTTAGTCGTCCTGGAAGAACTGGACGGACTGAAAAAAGCAGAGGGCGAACGGGGTTACAACGCCCGGCAGGCAATCTGCTCACTGGAGTACCTCTTTCCAACGGCGGTACGCTCCGCGTCGAAACCAACTGTATCCATGAAGAACTGCCCGACTCGCTTCCCGACGACCGTTCAGACAACCGCATCCTGAAAGTATGCTGCCATCTGCGCAGCCTGGAACCTATACTGGTAACCAAAGACCTGCTGCTTCGTCTGAAAGCACAGGTTCTCGGTATCGAAGCCCAGGATTTCAGCACGGAACAGATCAACGTCCGCCAGCAGCCCTATCTGGGCCGCAGCGACTGGTACGTAGCAGAAGATGCATTCGCCTCGTTCCGCTCCGATGGCATCGATCCGGCCGCACTCTACCAGCTCGGCTCCGATGGCCAGACTCTGCATCCGGCCCTGTACGAAAACGAATTTCTTCTCCTCCGGGCCGATGCCTCACGGAATAAGCCCCACCTGGGATGTATCCGTCACGGCCGGGCTGTACCACTTTTATATGCCGATGCAGCGCCCTATGGTGTTCGCCCGCGCAACGCCGGCCAGTATTTCCTGCAGGAAGCACTCATGCGCCCCGCCGATGAAGCGCCTCTGGTCATCATCAAAGGCCAGGCCGGTACTGCCAAAACATTTTATTCCCTTGCCGTAGGCCTGGAAAAAATCGTCAATCATCCTACCCGGGAATACCGCCGCATCCTCATCTGCCGTCCCAATGCCCAGTTTGATACGGATATCGGATTCCTGCCCGGCGATGAACAGGAAAAAATAGCGCCCCTGCTGCGCCCTATCCGCGACAATCTGGAACAGCTCGTCGATGGCAACGAAGACCTGCGCTATGAAAACGAACAGGAGCTGGCCGAGCGGATCGACGAAATCTTTGACCGGCAGATCATTCAGGCGGAAGCTCTCAATTTTATCCGCGGCCGTTCTCTTAAAAAAACCTACCTGATTATCGACGAAGCCCAGAACATGACCCCCAACCAGGTCAAAGGCATCATTACCCGCGCCGGGAAAGGCACTAAAATCATTCTTCTCGGCGACCCCAACCAGATTGACCGGCCATTCCTGGATGAACGGACCAACGGCCTCATGTATGCGGCAGAAAAAATGAAGGAAAGCCCCCTTTGCTGGCAGGTCACCATGCTTCCGGGAGAATGTGAATGGTCGGAACTGGCCCTCGATGCCATATTACGGCTTTCCTAATACGAAAAGGAGAAGGACTGGACGGATCAGTCCTGTCAATAAGTGATACATGAAGAAATTTACCTATGAAAATATTACTCACGCGAAAGAATTGAACATATATCTGGAACAGGGAAACCGTGTACTGGGAGCCCTGGGTTATACCGATCATTCCAGCAAGCATACAGCCAAAGTCGCTATGACAGCAGGTAAACTATTGAAAAAGCTCGGATACGACGACCATACGGTAGAACTGGCCCGTATCGCCGGGTACATGCACGATCTGGGCAACAGCATCAACCGCGACAGCCATGCCCAGACAGGAGCGCTCATGGCATTCCAGTTCCTGCGCAGCTGGGGAGCCCCTCCGGAAGATATCGCCATTATCATCTCTGCCATCGGCCAGCACGATGAATCGAACGGCACGGCCGTCGATCCCGTCTCGGCAGCCCTCATCCTGGCTGATAAAAGCGACGTGCGCCGCAGCCGGGTGCGCAATACCGTCCCGGAAACGTTTGATAAGCATGACCGGGTCAATTATGCCGCCCTGTCCTCGACACTGCACGTAGACGTACAGAAGCAGATTATTACGCTGGAAGTCGAACTCGATGAAGGCATATGTTCCCTTATGGATTATTTCGAAATTTTTCTCCAGCGCCTGCTCATGTGCAAACGGGCCGCCGAAGTCCTGGGCCTGCGCTTCAAGATGAAAGCCAACGGCAGCAAAATCAGCTGATGCAAAAAAAACATATGTAATGAACCAGAACGCCGTCTTGCCTCATTGACAGGAAGGCGTTTTTTTACGTACACTTACTATATACAAAGTTCCATATACAAGGAGGGTTTTCATGAAACAATACGATGTCATTATCATCGGCACCGGAGCAGCCAACATCATTGCCGATGCCGCAGTCGGTCAGCATAAACATATTGCCATCATCGAACGGGGCCGGTTCGGCGGCACCTGCCTGAACCGGGGATGCATCCCGACGAAGGTCATGGTGACGGCAGCCAATCTGCTCTGCGAAATACGGGAAGGCGCCCGTATCGGGGTCACAGCAGAAAACGCCACGCTGGACTGGGATACAATGGCCCGCAGGCTGTGGCAGAAAATAGACGAAAGCCCGGCTATTCAGACTTATTATGACCAGTTCCCTGACGTCGATACGTATAACGGCACGGCCTCATTTACCGGCAAAAAAACGATTGCCGTGACAAAAACAGACGGCTCTTCAGAAGAACTGGAAGGCCGGCAGATTTTTATCGGGACTGGCGGACGGACGAACATTCCCGCACTCCCCGGCCTTGAAGAATGCGGTTATATTACGTCGGAAACATTCTTTGGCCCCAAATTCCCGGATAAACCCTATAAGAGCCTGATCGTCATCGGCGGCGGACCCATCGGCTGCGAATTTTCCCATGTCTTTGAAGCGGCCGGTACCCAGGTCACCATCGTCCAGCACAACGTCCGCCTCCTGCCGAAAGAAGAACCAGAAATCTCAGCGTTCATGCTGCGCCAGTTCCAGAACCGCCACATCGATGTCCGTCTGAATCAGGATACCCTATCTGTACGGCGCGAAGGCGATGAAAAGGTCCTGACCATCCGCAACCGTACAGACGGTACGACGGCAGAAGTACGGGCAGAAGAAATCCTCGTGGCTCCCGGCATCCGCCCTATGACAGAGCTGCTGCATCTGGAACATACCGATGTCCGTCTCGACAGCCGCGGCTATATCCTGACCAATGAATTTCTCGAAACCAGCGCAGAGGGTATCTGGGCCCTGGGCGATGTTAATGGCAGGGCGCCCTTCCGCCACAAAGCCAATTACGAAGCCGAAATCATTGCCCATAACCTCTTTTCCCATATGCCCCGTGAAAACTGGCGCTGGGCCCAGTACGACGCCGTACCGGCCGTCACCTATACCTATCCGGAAACGGCCCATGTGGGGCTTACTGAAGAAGGGGCACAGAAACAGGGCCATGACGTAGAAACGGCCGTCAACCACTACTCCGCCGCGGCCAAAGGATATGCACTGGGATACGAACCGGGCGCCTCTGATGATGGCTTCATCAAGCTCATCATCGACAAAACGAGTAAACAGATTCTCGGCGCCCACATCGTGGGCCATGAAGCGTCCATCCTCATCCAGCCCTTTGTCAACCTTCTTATGTGTGGTACCCACACGGTACAGCCTCTCCACCGGGATATTGCCTCCGCAGACGCACAGTACCTGCGCAGCCTCCCTCTTACACGCACGCTGGATCCGCGCAGCGTCTATACCCTGAGTGAGACCATGACGCCCCATCCGTCCCTTTCCGAAGTTACCATGTGGACACGGTACTATTACGAGAAAAAATAATACCCGGTCTGACCGCTCATGATTCATCATGATTCACCAAAAATGAAACAGAGGCTGCAACAAAACAGGTCCCAAAACCCATTTGTTGCAGCCTCTGTTGTATGTTACCGGAGTCTCACTTTATATCTGCCCGGTATCAATGCTCCTGCTGATACCGCACATCCTGCATAGTTCGTTCTCAGGCTTCTTCGATAGCGCCTGCCGGACAGTTGTTCATAGCGTCTTTAGCAGATTCTTCGAGTTCCGGAGCTACATCATCGGGAATCGCTTCAGCCATACCGGAATCAGCCATATGGAATACTTCCGGGCAGGAACCAGCGCACATACCACAAGAGATACAGGAATCATTTACTTTGAATTTCATAAGTCATCGCTCCTTTCGCGATACATATATCATGTAGAGGACTTGTCGTATTCCGGTTCATCACCGTTTCCTCTTTACACGTATAGTATACCCTGCGCCGCGTTGATTGTACGTTGTAAATATAACAAAAATGCAAATACATCGATTTTTTTCAATTTTTTACCCCTTGACAAAACGTCACGAAATGGATATACTAGTAAAGTACCGTTCAGGTACAGTCATGTGCCACTTTAGCTCAGCTGGTAGAGCATCTCATTCGTAATGAGAGGGTCGTTGGTTCGAATCCGATAAGTGGCTCCAAAAGAAGGGGCTGTAACAAAATGAGCAAAAAAACTCATTTTGTTACAGCCCCCTGTTTTTTCGATGGAATTATTATGCTACAGCCTCGTTTTGCAACATTTTATGGAGAGGACTTTATAATTCCTCTATCTTTGCATCAAAGTAACTATTCGTCGATGCATAGGTCATCTCTGAATTACCAGAGATACCTGTTTGAATATTTGTCCAATACCAAATATTTCCAAAAAAATAAAATTCTCAATCAATATTTACCATAGAGCCAAACCGTTCAAAAATAATATAAAAACTGACTCAAGCCAAGACACGGGAATTTATGAATAAAGCATAGCATAAGTTCCCGTGTTTCTATCCACCAATTTATTTTACGCTGTAATCGAACTAATTTATCCATTTTTCAACAGGATATTTTTTTAATAACTGATTAAGTTCATTGCCAGCAATCAAATGAATTCCGCATGCATCAGCTAATTCATTTGCACTTTGAGTAAAACTTTCTGCATTAGTAATAACAACACCATGGAATTTACGTTTATATCGGTTTCCATACCATGATAATGCGCTATTGACTTCTTGCACTCCTCTGGCATCCATATTTCTGTTGGTACTTGTTTGTTTACACTGAATCAAAATATTATTTTTGTCATCATTTCCAATGACAATTACGTCTGCACCATGATCATTGTTATCTGATGTTTTTTCAACAACGCCAATATTCATCTTTATATATAACTTTTCAATAACTTTTTCAAAATACAGCCCTTCTATATTTTTTATATCATCAATTTGCCAATAATTGGAATGAGCATCCGATATTACACATTTTTCTTCAGAATTATCATCCATATCTATTATTTCTTTAAAAATTTGTAACCCCTCATCAGCACTATCTCCTGTTGGGTACAATACACTATCACTTAAATTGCGTTTGTATTCCAGCAGTTCATCCAGTTTCTCATCGAATGAAGCCCCTTTACCTAATCGTGCATCATATGTGATAGGAATGTATACATTCACAACCTTTTTTTGACCAATCCGATACACTCGATCTGTTGCTTGATCTTCTTTCGCTGGGTTCCAACTACGACTTAGGTGAATAACATTATTGGCGGATGTAATGTTAAACCCTACCCCACCTGCTTCGACTGATAGAATAAGGACATGAAATTTCTCAGATTTATTAAATTCGTCAACAATCTGCTGGCGACGTTCACTTACTAGTGCCCCATTAATAGGAGTAGCTACGGGTATATGGAATTGTTGTTCAATCACGTATTTTATAATTTGTTGTAATTTTCGACTAGTTACAAATAATAGTACTTTTTCATTCCGTGCTTGTATTTCCTGCAATATTTCAAAGGTCTTCATTAACCGGCCAGAAAGTGAAATGATTTTATCTGAACCCATATTGTAAAACGCTGATAATGAATAACAACTGAGGTAAGGGCAAAGAGAAATATCTCTAAGTTGAGCAAGCACCTGTAATGCCTGGCCTTTCGCTATTTTAGAAGCACCTTCCCCTCTTGCATTGCTAATAACCCGTTCGTAAGCATCACTCTGTAATGATGGCATGGAAACAAGAAGTTTATGCACTTCTTTTTTAGGCAATTCAGGTAAGTAATCCTTTTTCAACCGGCGTAAAAACACGGGATGCAAATTGTTCTGGAGTTCTTCTCCCAATGTCTTTACTTGTTGTAAATTTCCCTTATTCGCTTTTAATGGCTGCACATATGAAATAATAAATTCCTTTAGGCTTTCTAATTTACCTGGAACAACAAAATCCATGATGCTCCAAAGATCAATCCAAGAATTTTCTACAGGTGTCCCTGTCAACGCAATAGCAAAATCGTATTTCATTGCCTTAACGGCGGAAGTCGTGGAAATCATAGGATTTTTTATTTTTTGTGCTTCATCCAGCACCATTACAGACCAATTAATCCGACCAAACGACAACTGATAATTTTTGAGTGTTTCATACGTTGTAAGGACAAGAGCATTTCGCTCTAAACTGGAAAAATCAATAAAGTCCCCTGAACGATAGTGACTAATTTCATCTCCATACAACGCAACAATTCCATCAAAAAGGCCAGGATTTACAAATTTTTGAAATTCATCTTGCCAATTCTTGAGCAGGGAAACCGGTGCTACAACGAGTACCGAATTCATAGAATTGTTTTTCGCCATTGTTTTCAGGCTGGCAATAAACGTGTATGCTTGCATTGTTTTTCCTAATCCCATATCATCGGCCAAAAGGACACCGTTATACCCATTTTTCCATTGCTCCCATATCCATCTTATGCCTGCACGTTGATGTTCATATAAATGAATTGATTCACGTAACCCTTTAAAATATCCTGAAGTGGTTAACGAACCTTGAATTGATTGGGAACGTTCCTCAGAACGATATTCTAATTTTTCGATATTGTCATATATAAGTAAAGATTTTATTCTATCCTTAGTATTTTCATCACTGTTTTTATCGTTATCATCGAACGAATCCGTTGTGTCTGATTTATCAGATTGCTCATCACCAACATCCATAAAAGTATTCATATAGACATCGTTTACCTGTCGAACAAGTATTGGGGTAATCTGATATCTTTCTCCTTCATAACTGATGTAGTTTTGATCATTATTTTGAGCTTCATGAATTTTAGCATAAAGAGCTGTAACATTTTCTGGGGTAACTTTGAGCGTTGATTCATTTATTCCTTCAAAATCCGTTGCGGTTCCTTCTTCGGGAAGCCATTTATTTTCACTTAAATTAAAATACGGTAAACTTTTTTGTTTAAATTCACCAATTGACTCGATGCGACTTGAATAATCCGATATATTAAATTCAAAAGCCTTTTCTGAAAAAATTTCTTTTGGCTGTAATCTGATACGTTCGAACGTATCTTTATTAATATGGTGATATTGCTTAATTTTATCTAATGCCTTCTGGACATCGTCTTTAATAACATACATGGTATTATTTCTATCTCTATACATGTTTGATATAGTTCGTTGACGATTAAAGGCAGTACGAAAATCATTATTAGCAGAAATTTCATGATAACCATCATTCTCCTTTTCCAAAAGGAGTGGTTCTACAAAGTACGATCCATCCGCATTTGCAATAAGCTTTATGCTCAATTTATCAGGAACAACTACCTGCTGTTTTTTTAAATATGAATCTAATACTGCTTCAACTGCTGCAGCGTAACGTTTTAATTTAGAAAATTCTTCTAAATTAAAGTTAAGAATATCTTTTCTATCTGTAATCAATTTTACTTTTTTATTGCAATTGGTTATTGTTTGAATGATATGATATTGTGCTGTATTAAAAAGATACTGTTCATCATCGGTAATAGAAAGTAGAGAGCCTGTGATTTTAGGATTAACAATTATATCCGAATCAAACCGTTGATAAGTAACAATATAACGAAAATCACTATGTCCCATATCGCCCTTACATTTAATCGAAATCTGGTAAGGATATACATCGGGAAGTTGCAGAATATTTCGTTTATATGCATCTAAGCCAGCAGCGGATTCATGATCAATAACATATACATCGCCTAATTTATTGACAATATCGTCAACATACAGCATTTCTAATTCGCTCTTTATAACTTGACCGGTTTCATCAGAAGAGATATCAGGAAAGCTAAATCTGTAACCAATTTCCGATACGGTCCAATACTGGTTCATCATATCACTTCCGTTTTATAATACATAATTTATTAGCCAATCACGTACTCTAGTTTGCCATGAAGATGGAGGATTGGTATGAGATGTCTGATACACTGTTGATAAATGAATTATATCAGAGTAGATAACCTTAAATTTCCCTTCATGGAAAAAGCGTGCTTTTCCCTCTTCTATATTCCAAGCGCGGATACGACCATTATGACTAACTTCCATAATAGTATGCTTATTAATAGAGAAAACGAACATACTTTGACTGGAATCAGAACTCTTTAACTTTCCATAATCCAAAAACTCAAAGTTTTTTAGTTTTCTTGCTTCTCTTTCTGCATCGTCTCCTAAAAAAACTTTTGTGTAGAACATTTTATCCAGGTACTGACTCCAAAAATCCTTTCTATATCTCCACATATGATCTACAGCCGTTTTATCAATTAATTCAAAGAATATTTCCATATCCGTTTCTTTAAGCCAAGATAAAAAAATTCGTTTAGCCTCTTCATTGACAGCATTCCATTTATAGCCTTTATTCGCATAACGAGGATCACCGAATTCCCTACGAAATAATTTTAACAACATATTTTTATATAAATCTATATGTTGTTTGCGATACATGTTTTCGGCCATTACAATTAAGGGGCTAGCAATAATCGGCATGATTTCCTTATATAAATCAGTTTGTTGAATTTCCTTTAATATGTCTATCTGATTTTCCGGAGACGTCAGTTGATTTTTAAAATAAAAGATAATTGCTACTTTTACAAATTTCTCCCCCCGCATTACTACAGGTAAGCCAATTTCATCCATAAAATGCTTTAGACTCCCTTGAATACCTGAAGCAAACACTTGATCTCCTTTTTCGGATAGCAGCTGTTTATTCCACTTTAAATAAGAAAGACGTTTGACAAATCTAGGATTTTTATTGACAGATTGTTTAAGCTTATACCGTAGCTGTCTTGTAGCCTCATTTTTTCCATAAAGCTTGAAATATTCTAACATAGCACGTTTAAAGATTCTGAAAGAATCCAAATCAATGGTATTCAAAATATATTGTATCTTATCTTTATCATGAGTAAATGCTGGTAAAGTTAACACCAAGTTAGTTAGTTCAATCTGAGTAAAATTAGGCTTTTCACCCGGGTTCATTCGTGAAAGTTTTCTAACGAGATCATCCAACGATGTTTGTGCCGGGAGATTAGATACTTCATTTACTTTTTTTTGTAATCTTACTAGTACATTAGTTATTTTACGCGGCTTTACATCATAAATTTGTGAAGCAACTAAGGACTTAGTATTTTGTTTTAAACCATTTAGTTCATTTCTTATCGCATCATTCATAAAATCAGCTCATCTCAAGATTACTTTAATAAACAGATTTATTCTGATTTACCAGGATTTACAGGAGGCATCATAGCCAATCGTATATCGATACGGCGATTAGCCTGACGACCTTCTTCTGAATTTTCATCATAAGGATCGTCGGTAATAGGATGGGTATCAGCATAACCGGAACAAGAAAAAATAGGTTGATTATTTTGATTATAAATATTATCCAAGTCTGGCTGAACGGCTCGCATCAAATTCCATGTATTGATGGCACGTTGTGTTGATAATTCCCAATTGGAATGGAATTGATCATTTTCAATGGGAACATTATCGGTATGTCCTTCAATAAAAACGGTTTCAACAGCATTTAGGTATTTTTCCTGATGTAAAACTTCATTAAGCACCTGGCTTAATACATATACTGCCTGGATTCCATCTTCCTTGACGCTTGCATCTCCCTGAGCAAAAAGTACATTTTCTGGAATTCGTAAAACCCCTTGTTTCGCATCAATAGTGACACGTACCCCTTGGTCTAGCATCTTTTCCTGAACATCCTGAAGGATTTGATTTCGTAGTTCATTATTCCCTGTGTATTGTTCTGTTACCTGATTTAAATTTAACATAAAATACGATAATGTTAAGATAAAAATGGCTAAAAGGCCTGCCATTAAGTCACTAAAGGATAAACTAAAAGCATCTTTTTGTTCTTCAAGTCTGCCAATATTTCTATGTCTATTCACTGCATTCTCCTACTATACTTTATGATTAATAATTAACGTTTGCCTGTTTTATCTCTTATTTCGTCAACCGTATCATTTAATTCATCTAATAAAGTTTGAAGCATACTTAATGTTCGACTAATAGACTCATCGTATTTATTTAACGCATCACTCAATCCTGTATTTGTCGCATTATTATAGTCAATAATGCCTTTATTAACCTGTCTAAATGTCTTTTCAAGTTCTCCACTCATATCTTTGAAGTTATTTTCGTAAGCTCTCCACGCCGATTGAATTTCTTGCAAGGATTGGAGTATCTGCACTGTGTTTTGCATATTTTTATTAGCTGTGTCATTCAGCTTATTTGTATTATCCTCTACATTACGTTGGAAACGATTGCTAGCTTCAATGACTTTAGACATCTGGTTTCCCATAGTATCTGCCACATCTTGTATTGGCCCTGCTGCCTTGTTAAACTTATCTGCTGTATCTCCTGCATGTTTAACTAATTCCCGTGAAGATTGAAGTGTCGCATGAATATCTTCAGAGATTTGTTTCATAACAGATTGATGTTTAGTAATATCAGTATCCATATTTTGGGTAATCTTTTCCAATATTTCATGTAAATGCTGAGTATTTGCCAAGAATTCCTTTTGAGTGAAAGTAGTTGAATCCTGTATTTGTTCGGACATCATTTTATACATTCTTGTTACTTCCATCAAAGAACTTTTAAAATCCTGATTGACGTTATCGCCAACTGCTTTATAATTATTCATGGTATTAGAAATCTGATTATTCAAATCTGCAAACAGATTCTTCATTTGTTCTGTTAAATCAACCATCTTATTTTGCTGCGCTTCTAAGGTTGAAGTTGTAGACTGCTGTAAGGAAGTCACTAATTCTTGTACAGTTTTTTTAATCGTTTCGTTATTGTCTTTACTGAGCTTTACCGATGCTTCTACTATACCCTGCATATTGTCTTGCATAGTTTGCAAGGAACCGACAAATTTTGTCAACTCGTTGGCCGATCCTTCATTAATTATTTCGCCGATTTTATCGGCACCTGTATTATTAATTTTTTCAAGTACTTTTAATATATCCTCAAAAAGAGGTTTAAAATCTGCATTAAATACCTCTGATAATGCCATGGATAAATCTGTACTCAATGATTTAATCTGTTCTGTCTGCTCTCTTGATTCTACTACATTTTCAAATAACAAATCTTCTATTTTTTTACGGGGAAAGATTTTGTTAAAACAGAATGCAAACGAGTTAACTTCTATTTCATATTTTTTTATAAAAGCGATATTGTACCATATGTTATAAATCAATCCTAGTAAAATGCCTATGACAGATGTTACAAATGCGGTTTTCGTTCCACCTAGTAATCCTATGATACTGTGTTGTAACCCACTGTTAGAAGAGACGTCCATGCTCATTAATCCAAAAGTAATTCCAACAAATGTCCCTAAAAGGCCAACTCCAGTAAAGACACCTGCCAGATTTTGCCAAAAGCCGATACCCGATCCTTCTGTCATCGTTTTAATATTAAAATATTCTTCTGCATCATTTGTCGAAAAAATCTTGATACCTTCATCAGTATCTGCTTTAAAAAGAGAATGCTCGTATTGATTCCATTGTGTAGAAACAACTTCAGAATCCTGCATCTGTTTCTTTATTTGTTCAAAAGAACTCTCTATTGTCAAGGGAGTATATGCTTTCAATTTTTTATTAAATTCCTGAAGAGTTTTTTTCCTGTTGATTATTTCTTTTATAAATTTGAAATAACATGCTAAACCAATTAAGATAAATCCAACTATAAAAAGTAAATTTATTAAGTTCATAAAAATATCGTTCATATTATCGAATCTCACCCTTTATAATATATTTAATTTAAAAACATGCATTAAAGATTATAATATCTATTAGGCATTTTCGACATACTTTTATAAAATCCTGCTAAAATTTTAGAAAAAAATAATATGAATACAGTTTGTACTAATCAATTATTACACCAATTTAGAAATGATTACTCAAAATTTTATTAGACAAAAGTTAATAGTGAAACTATAATTACGCGCAATTATATTGCCGGAAATTTTTCCTAAGATTACTGATTGGGAGTACATTATGACCTTTGAAAAAGAGCATTAACTTTAAGGGAGGGTAAAATTAAATGAAATTCAGAGGACATGCAGGAGCGAAACAAACTCATGAAGATGGCACCATTTCCTATATTGACTTTGCCTATACAGTTGATAGTGAAAAAATAGATATGCTTATAGAACAAAGTAAGTCAGGGGATATAAAAGCAGAAAATCAGGCTGTCCAATATATTGACGAATGTAATGAAATTGAGCGGTATTTGCCATATATTGAAGATAGGGCTAAAGCAGGTAATGAACGTGCCCAACGTATGATTGATACAAGAAATTACCGGAACTATGACAAAAGGAATCAAAAAATTTTTAAATATATATGCATTGTCATCCTAATAAGCATAGTCTGTGGCATTATAGCCGCCATTAAGTGTTTCTTTTTCTAAAAAGCATCGCAGAGGCAGATAGGACAACCCTTGTCTTATAATCAAAAAAAGGTTTTACATCCTTTAAAGCCGTTTTTTTGATATTTCCTGAATGTAGAGTAAATGCGAAATAAAACTATATATATGTAAAAATACCGGATGTTATAATATGTATACTATGAGAACTGGTATTTTTACATACACAATTTCACCCTCATCCGTCTTCCACCCTTTACGCCTATGGCAAAAAGTACTATGCTGTACATATAGGTGATACTATTGTTGACTGGAGATGATTTTATGATAAATGAAGAACTCGCACGGCGTTCTACGGCTGTGCGTGAATATGTCGTCAAGATGCTGGCTGCTGCCGGTGCCGGCCATCCCGGTGGTTCTCTTTCCATTGTGGAAATCCTGCAGGTTTTATACGGGGAATTCATGCATGTCCGGCCCCAGGAACCTCACTGGCCCGGCCGCGACCGGCTCATTCTCTCCAAAGGCCATGCCGCACCGGCTCTCTATGCGACGCTTATGATGCATGGTTTCTTTCCAGAAGAGGAATTGTGGAATCTCAGGAAATGCGGCACCATGCTTCAGGGCGTGCCCGATATGAACCGCACGCCGGGTATCGATATGTCCACGGGGTCGCTGGGACAGGGCCTGTCTGCCGGCAACGGCATGGCACTGGGAGCCCGTCTCGATCATGCCGGCTGGCGCACCTACGTCATCTGCGGCGATGGGGAAATCGAAGAAGGCATCATCTGGGAAGCGGCTATGACCAGCGCCCATTTCAAGCTGGATAACCTGACGCTCATCATCGACCATAATAAATTACAGCTCAGCGGCGCGTCGGAAGAGGTCATGAATATCATGCCCATTGCCGATAAATTCCGCGATTTCCATTGGCATACCATCACCATCAACGGCCATGATTTTGATGAAATCCGGACAGCTCTGAAGGAAGCCGGGGAAACGAAAGGCATGCCGACGGTCATCATCGCCGAAACCATCAAGGGCAAAGGCGTCGATTTCATGGAAAACAAAGCCGCCTGGCATAATAAAACACTCGATGCCGCCGAAACGAAAAAGGCGCTGGAAGAATTGGAAGGTGAATCATAATGGCTATGTCTACACGGGACGCTTACGGTCATGTCCTGGAAACGGAAATCTATAAAAATCCCGATGTCGTCGTCGTCGATGCCGATATCGCCTCTTCGACACGGGCAGAAAAATTCAAAAATAAAGCACCGGAACGATTCTTCAATGTCGGTATTTCCGAACAGGACCTGATGGGTACCGCCGCCGGTCTGGCTGCCGTCGGAAAGATTCCACTGGCCGGCTCATACGCGCTGTTCACGGAACGGGGACTGGAAATCACCCGCAACTCGATTTGTCTGCCCAATCTCAACGTAAAGATCATCGTCAGCCACGGCGGCCTGACCATTGGCAGTGATGGAGCCACCCATCAGGCCATCGAAGACATTGCACTCATGCGCAGCCTGCCCAATCTTTCGGTCATCGTCCCATCGGACGCCTGGGAAACGGAAGAAGCCGTCAAGGCCGCCGTCGCCCATAAAGGCCCGGTATATATCCGCCTGGGTAAAGATGCCGTTCCCGATATCCATCCAGCCGGAAGCACCTTCCAATGGGGAAAAGGGCAGATTCTCCGCGACGGCATCGACGTAGCCCTCATAGGGACAGGGCGCATGACAGCAGCTGCCCTCTCCGCTGCAGATCAGCTGCGTCAGGACGGGCTGGAAGCCATGGTCATCAATATGCCGACCATCAAGCCCATCGATGCCGATCTCATCGAATATGCGGCCCGCAAAACCGGACACATCGTCACGGCAGAAGAAGGTACCGTTCTCGGCGGCCTCGGTTCTGCCGTAGCCGAAACGCTCGTGCGCCGCTATCCGGTCCGTCAGGAATTCATCGGCGTACAGGACACATTCGGCGAATCGGGCTCTTCTGAAGACCTTCTGAAAAAATACGGTCTCACTGCAGACGATATTGCCGCTGCCGCCCGGAAAGTACTGGCATAAACACCTTAGCTTCTATACACACAAAAAAACAGCAGGTACGAGAACCTTCTTCCCATATCTGCTGCTTTTTTTCGTATTTAAAATTCCCGGACAAATTTCGCGTGGGTCTGCTCCATCCCTTCCCGCATATAAAAGCGATGGGCATGGACACGGGCCTTATTGCTGGTTACCTCTATGAGGACGCACTGCCGCTTTACTGCTTCTTCTTCGGCCAGGCGCACCATCTGAGCTCCTGTTCCCTGGCTGCGCGCATCTTCACTGACAAAAAATTCCACGATTTCCGCACAGTTTCCGCAGTGATGCAATTGTCTGTCAAATCGCAGGTTCAATACGGCATATAGCTTTCCCTCATTTTCCGCAACGAGGCAGTAGTAATCATCATTTTCCATCTGTTCTGCATAAACCCGGGCAAACATGTCTCTGTCCAGCTCCCGCCGGACGAGCTGGCAAATGAGCTCATAAACGCCCTGAAGGTCGTGAATCGTACCTTTTCTAAACATGGTAGTACCTCTCTTTTTCCAAATGTGTTTGAACTGCCATTTATCTATACGGCCTTCCTGTTTCCATTATATCAGGAAAAATCCTTTCCCTGCCAGCATTTACCTATGAGAATAAAGACTAAGATATACGAAATTTGCAAGTAAAATTATTTCTCCCCGTCCCGCGCCGTGCTATAATATATACGCTGATATAGTATAATTTCCAGGAAATCCGAGGTCTTTTATATGAAAATTGCATTTTTCGATTCCGGCATAGGCGGGCTCAGCGTCCTCCATCATGCCATGAAAGTACTCCCTCATGAACAATTCATCTTTTTCGCCGATGAAGACAATGTACCTTATGGGACAAAGACGACAGAACAGGTATTCCAGTACGTCAGCGATGCCTTTTCCTTTCTCATGACCAAAGATGTCAAGGCCATCGTCGTCGCCTGCAATACCGCTACCAGCGTGGCCGTGCGGGAACTGCGCCACCAGTATAAAATCCCCATCATCGGGATGGAACCGGCTGCCAAGAAAGCGCTCGATATGGATACACAGCGCAACCGCGTCCTGGTCATTGCCACGCCGATTACCGTACGGGGACATAAAATCAAAGAGCTCATCGAAAAATACGATACAGAAAGTCTGGTAGACCTTCTGGCCATGCCGGATCTCGTGGAATTCGCAGAGCACATGGATTTTTCTTCGCCGGCTGTCGAAGAATATATCCGTCGTCAGTTCGCCCCGTATGATTTCAGCAAGTATGCCAATCTCGTCCTGGGCTGCACCCATTTCAATTATTTTAAAGAAACGCTGCGCCGCATCCTGCCAGACCATGTCCGCTTTGTCGATGGCAATGAAGGGACGATCCGCGAACTCATCCGCCAGCTCGATTACCGCAAAGGGCTGGAATACCTGCCTCAGACCGTCGAATATTATTATTCGGGAAAGGCCGTCACAGAGCCTCATGAATTGCAGCGCATTGACGCCTATCTGGACCAGCTGGAACGGGTCTACACTATCATCTGATATTTTGCAGTATGGCAGGTCCCGGTCTGCCACAAATAAAACAGGAGCTGTCTTCCCCCGATTGAGAAGACAGCTCCTGTTTTCGTTCTATTTAGTTTCAGCCGGCAATAGCCGCTTTTTTCTTTTTCAGACGCATCTGCCAGAAGAGGATGCTGCCAAAAATGACGATGCCGATGACATCGGTGATGCTGCCCGGCACAATCATGAGCAGACCTGCCACAAACAGCAGTACCCGTACGGGAACATTGCAGTGATCTGCCAGATACCCGATCATAGACGAGCTGAGGCCTATCATGCCCAGTACGGCCGTAACGGTCGCCATAACCATTTCTACGGGCGTCGCCTGGATCATGAGGAGGACCGGCGATACGACAAAGATATATGGAATGATAAAGGCCGCTATGGCCAGTTTGGACGCGTTGACCCCGGTCATGAGGGGATTGCCGCCACTGATGCCGGCCCCTGCATAAGCTGCCAGGGCTACTGGCGGAGTGATATCGGCAATAATCCCGAAATAGAAAACAAACATATGCGCCGCAAGAACGGGAACGCCCAGTTTTACCAGGGCAGGAGCGGCAATCGTCGCCGTGATGACGTAGTTTGCCGTTGTCGGTACGCCCATGCCCAGTATGAGGGCCGTAATCATGGTAAAGAACATGGTCGGAAACAGCATACCGCCAGACAGGTCAATCAGGGCCGATGCCAGTTTCAGCCCCACACCGGTCTTGGTAACGACGCCGATGATGATACCGGCTGCCGCGCAGGCAATGAGTACGCCGAGGACGCCTTTGGCGCCTTTTTCCAGCCCCTGGATGATCTGGATGGGCTTCATGCGCGTGGCCTTGCGGACAAAGGATGCCGCAATGGACATGATGATGGCAACCAGAGCCGCCCGCATGGGCGAATAGCCGGCAACCAGAAGGTAGACAATCGCGATGAGCGGCAGAGCCAGATGGCCCCGTTCTTTCAGGATGGTCCAGATCTTGGGCAGCTGCGAGCGGGGAACGCCTTTCAGATTGTTGCGTTTCGCTTCGAAGTGAACGCCAAGACAGATACCTGTAAAATATAATAATGCCGGAATAACGGCTGCCTTGACGATATCAATATAGGGAACGCCGACAAATTCTGCCATGAGGAAGGCCGCAGCCCCCATAACCGGCGGCATGAGCTGTCCCCCTGTGGATGATGCCGCTTCTACGGCACCGGCGAAATTCTTATGATAGCCTAATTTCTTCATCATAGGAATGGTGAAACTGCCCGTCCCGACGACGTTGGCGACGGAACTGCCCGATACGGTCCCCATGAGAGCACTGGAAATGACGGCGACTTTGGCCGGCCCGCCGCTGGACCAGCCGGCAATGGCGTTGGCCAGGTCGATGAAGAATTTCCCCAGGCCTGTCGCTTCCAGATAGGCACCGAATAAAATGAACAGGAAAATAAAGGTAGACGATACGCCAAGAGGAATGCCAAATACGCCTTCCGTCGTAAAATACAGGTGCCCCACCAGTTGTTCCGGTGTCAGACCCCGATGGGCCAGGACGCCCGGCATATAGGGACCGGCAAAAGCATAGGCCAGAAAGGCCAGAACCACGCAAAGCATCGGTTTCCCTACGGCCCGCCGCGTCGCTTCCAGAATCAGCAGGATGCCTATACCGCCTACGATGAAGTCAGTCGTCGTCACCGTACCGGAACGCAGCACGAGCTGCTGGTATTCCAGGACGATGTAGGCCGGCGAAGCCGCCCCCAGGATAGCCAGCAGGATATCCAGTGGATGGATTTTGCCGCTTTTCAGCCATTTTTTCCGCGTCGGATAGAGCAGAAATATCAGCGCCATGCCAAAGCCCAGATGTACAGCTCGCTGCAGTTGGGCATCGAGCACGCCGAACGCACCGGTATACAGCTGAAATACGGAAAACGTAATGGCAATGGCCGAAACAACTTTGGCCATAAATCCCTTGTAGTTTATCGTATTGGATTCATTATCATATTTTTTCAACACCTCATCGGCGAGTTGTTCCGTCGATTTTTCACTCATATTTCTCTCTCCCTTACCTGACCATATCCCGCATATACTGATACAACGGGGCTACCCTGATATCCACAGCACTGCCATCGGGCAGGTATTGATATACGGGGCACGTCGTATCGTCTATAGTGACGGTCAGTTGTGTGCCAACGCCTGTCCGCAGATGAAGCTGCGGAAAATGCCGTTCCATATGGTCCATGATGAAATAATCACCTTCGTGGCGGAATGTTCCATCGCTTTCCATAAACGGCAGTCCGACGCCGAAAGACTGGTACTTCGTTTTATGAAGGCAGAAGCCATCAGCCTGGTCGTTGACGCTGAGGTATTCCCAGACAGGCGTTTTCTGCACGGAATGAATAAAACGGATGGTCACTGCCATACCCGCCCGGGCCGGCCGGTCCAGCAGCCGGGATCCACCTCCGTAGAGGAAGAGCCACGGCTGAAGCAGTACCGGTGACAGGACGAAGAGGAGCAGGCACAGCAGATAACCTCCCGTCAGAATCCTGATGCGCATACAGGATTATTCTTTAAAGAATTTTTCAGCGCCAGCATTCATCGGAATCGGCATACCTTTCAGAGCGCCTTCCTTTGTGATGAGCTTGCCGACAGAATGAGCTTCTTTCAGGCGGTCCAGGTTGGTAAAGAGGGCCTTGGCGATATCATAGCCCATCTGATCATCGACTTTATCCGATGCCACGAGCATAGCCATGACAGAGACAGTCGGTACATCTTCATCAAAGCCGGCATAGGTACCTGCCGGGATGACCGTCTTGGTGTAGAACGGATACTGGGAAATGAGCTGATCGGCTTTATCGGGATCGACAGCCAGGATGCGGATCTTATTCTGGGATGCCAGATCCTGTACAGCAGCCGTCGGGAAACCGGCCGTCAGGAATGCCGCATCGACGTTGCCGTCTTTCAGGGCACTGGAGCTTTCACCGAAGGACAGGTACTGAACCTGGATGTCATCGTAGGTCAGGCCATAGGCAGCCAGGATCTGACGGGCATTAGCTTCTACACCACTGCCGGCTGCGCCTACGGAAACGCGTTTGCCTTTCAGATCGGCAATGGTCTTGATACCCGACGATTCAAGAGTGACAGCCTGGCATGTTTCCGGATACAGGGCGGCAATACCGCGGAGATTATCGACTTTCTTGTCCTTGAACATTTCGGTGCCGTTGGCAGCATAATAGGTGATATCGTTCTGGATGATGGCCAGGTCGATGGATCCGTCTTTCAACATATTGATATTGGCAACGGAAGCGCCCGTGCTCTGGGCAGTGGCATTCATGCCTTCGATGTTCTTATTCAGGATTTCAGCCATGGCACCGCCGATGGGATAATACGTACCGGCCGTACCACCGGTGCCAATATTCAAAAACTTCTTCTGGGCACCGGCTTTATTATCCCCACATCCGGCGAGAGCCCCTACGACTACGACAGCGGCCAGACCAATGGCCAATACTTTCTTGAGCGAACTGAACTTCATATTGCATCCCTCCCAAAATTTGCGTTCCTGGACAAAAAAAGGCCTCCAAACCCATCCTCGATTTGTACGGCCCCCTTGCCTCATTCTGCATTCTGTTTTCCTTATACGAAAATTATAAATGTATAGTTATGTCTTGTCAATAAATTTTTTCAAAAAAATTATTCTTCTAGATTAAACGTTTAAGTAATGGTAATTTCCTATCATATGGTAAAATAAGCCGGCTGGTTTCCGCATAGTAAAATTTAATCTCATGAAAAAAGGAGAAATTTGCATAAATACAAATTTCTCCCTGTTCGTAAGTACAAACTAATTTTCCTGTTTTTTGTCCATTACGCCGATGCAATTGTTCCCTGTTCAATTTCGAACAAATGAATCGTATCCGTTTCCCCCGCCAGCAGTTTCTGTACTTCTTCTGCCAGCTTCCGCGTTTCCATGGAGCACGTAAAGAGGAATATCTGTTCTTTCCTGCCCAGATCGGCCAGGAAACGGATGGCTTCTTTCTGCCGTTGTTCGTCGAAACGGACGAGGATATCGTCGAGGATGATCGGCATCGGTTCGATCTGCTTGGAAAAGGCCATGGCCAGACTCATGCGGATAGCCAGGTATACCTGGTCGCCGGTGCCGCTGCTCCATTCCTTTTCGGGAATGCGCCGGCCCGTCCCATCGACGGCATAGAGCTGCCGCCCGTCAAAGCTGGCCTGAAGGGTATAGCGGCCCTGGGTCATGAGGTGGAGATAATCGCCGGCCTGGCGGATCACCAGCGGCTGGCGCACCCGTTCATAATAATTCTGGGCTTCACCGAGCATATACTGGGCATACAAGAAGGTCAGCCAGTCGTCGGTCTTCCGGTCGAGTTCCGTCTTCCGGTTCTGCTTTTCCTGCAGCAGCCGGCCTGATTCTTCACTCTTTGCCATCTGACTGAGCCGTTCGACGATGCTGCCTCTCTTTTCGGCTACAGCGGCCAGTTTCTTTTCCGTATCGGCAATCTTGCGTTCATAATAGGATTTTTCGTCTTTCCAGGTCTGGCAGTCGTGTATCTTTAATTCATGACGGAGCTGGGCCAGATTCTTGGGCGTCTTGGCGATGAGCTTGATATGGGCTTCCGATTGTTCATATACTTCTTTATACTGATGGAACTGACGGAATTTCAAAACTTTGCTGCGGAATTCCCCTGCCGTCTGGGAGCCCGTTTCTTTCAGGATTTCTTCTTCCTGATGACGGCGTATATCCCGTTCTTTCTGCCATTTTGCCAGTTCCTGTTTCCGTTCTTCCTGCTGCCGGTCCTGTTCCCGGGCAACTTCTGCCTGGACGCGGATTTTCTGCCACATCTGGTAGACCCGTTCGATGCCTTCCGGCGATACGTCCTCACTGACGCCGACTTCGCGGAAAATCTGTTCGGCACTGTCCTTCAGGCGGCTGATGCGGGTCAGGATATCTTCTTTGCGTTTCTTCCATTCCTTCAGAGACGTGCGGGCATGCTGGTACGCATCCCAGGCTTCTTTGGCAGCCTGGACATCTCCCGTTTCCAGTCCGGTAAACCCTGTCGTCTGCTGCCAGGCCTTCCAGGCATTACGGCAGTTTTCCAGCTTATCCGCCCAGCCTTTGCCTTCCTGTTGCCATTTCTGGTAAATGGCATCGTACATGACCTGCTGTTCTTTTTTCCAGGCATCCTGGGATTCTCTCGTCTTCCAGTCCATATATTCCTTGCGGACGCCGTCGAGCATCTGATTCCAGGCCGCATTGTCCTCGTCTGTAGAAATTTCCAGGCCCGCATCATCCGCCATGGCCGAAAGGCGGGTCTGCAATGTGGCCAGCTGGCCTTCCAGTTCACTGATGCGCCGCGGCACACGCCGTCCATCCGACCGCTGTTTGGCAAAGGCAGCAAGGGCCAGCAGTACGCACAGGACAGCAGCACCGCCGGCTATCATGAGATCGAACTCGTAGAGAACGACCGATGCTGCAAGTCCTGCCGCAGCCAGCAGAAAAAGCAGGCCCAGCGCCAGAAAGCCATGGCTCGTTTCTGCCGGGTCTTCCCGCAGCAGGCGCAGCAGTTCCTGCGTCTTTTCCCGCTCTATGAGCGTATCCTGGATGGTGACGACCGATTTTCCCAGTTCCTGCCATTCTTCAGGCGTCCGCTGCGTCCCGTCAGACTCGCCGGTCTTAAGCGAGGCACTGACATCTTTCGGCCGGGCAGCCTGCCATTTTTCTTCTTCCCTGGTATACGTTTCCAGATTGTGGGCCAGCGTCAGGGCCCGGTTCCAGTCAGCCTGTTCGGGGATCTGCCCTCCGGTCCATCCGGCAAGGGTCTGGCTGTACTTATTTTCGTCGTACTGCCAGTCCATTTCCTTGTCTTCATGATCCGTCAGTTCTTCCTGTCCCTGCTGCCACTGGGGCATGTTATGATACAGTTCATCAATCTGGGAACCACAGATGACCCATCGGTTCCATTCCTGTTTGAAAGCCGGCCCTTTGCGGCTGGCCGCTTCCAATTCCTTTATTTTTTCATTGATTTCCCTGATTTTACGTTCCAGTTCTTCCCAGCGCTGAGCCCCGTCGGCAGGGAACTGTGACACGTCGGCCAGTTCCTGCATGTGTTTCATGGCATCCTGGCCCCGCTTGTACACGTCCCAGGCCGCCAGCGGCATGGCTACTTTTTCAATCTGCTGCTTCGTTTCTTCAATGCTCAGGCGCAACCGTTTCTCGATCTCATGGGTCTGCCGTTCTTTTTCCTGCAGCGATGCAAATTCTTCTTCATCATACGACAGCTCGTGGATTTTGCGGTCGAACTCGCGCTGTTCCTGCAACAGGACGTTGATGGGTTTCTTTCCCTGATGGGACGCGACGAGCAGCTCTCCCATCTGCCGCGTAAAATCACGGCGCACGGCCCCCATACGGACGCCGCCTTCAATGCTGAAAAAATGGCTCCGCACTTCTTCATTGGAGAGAATCTTAAACCCCTGCAGGTCTTCGAGCCCCATGGCAAAAATCTTGTCATAGGTGCCCCGTTCCAGACTGTGCCACCAGAGCGTTGCCGGTTCTTCGTGGATCACTTCGTCGCCATCGGCAATATAGGACTCTTTTTCGTTCCGGTAAATCCGGTATTCATGGCCGTCTTCCCGGCGTATATCCATGTGTCCGAAATACCCCTTCCATTCACCCCGGGGATAGCCAAAAAACATGGAGCGCACGTATTTCATCAGCGTCGTCTTGCCGCTTTCGTTCTGGCCATGCATGACGATCAGGCCTTTTTCCGGCGGCGTCCAGGATACATTATGATAAATACCGAAATCATCTAAATTCATCTGTATAATTTTCATATCTTATCCTCTTCTATCTTCCAGCAGCTTCTGCATGCCCAGCCATTTGGCTTTTTCGAACGCTTCCAGGATCCGTTCGTCAGAAATGCTCTTTCCGTACGCTCCCAGGCGTTCAAATTCCGGCCGCTGTGACAAGATATCACGCAGGACCTTCAGCTTTTCTTCCTGCGGCAGCGCATCGAGTTTGTCTGATACGTTGAGGTAATCCCCTACCGTATCGGGCAGTTTGCTCCGTTCACCGGCATTGATCCTGGGGCGGGCCATGTTGCGCAGCCGCTGTACCATGACGAAGGCATATTTTCCGGCTTCTTCTTCCCGCCAGGCATCAATCCAGTATTGTGTCGCTTCCGGATTATTGATGACCTGGTACATACTGCCCGAGCCGGTAAAATTGATCGTAAGGAAAGTGGGTTTGCCACATTCCCGGCGCACTTTTTCTTTGGTAAAGCGCACAGCATCGCGCAGTTCCGAAACCGATTCGGCGTTGTCGATCGGCACATCGGCCGATTCCCAGCGGACGATGCTGGTGTCGATGAATTCCATATGCACCGTTCCGTACGGGCCCACTTCCACATAGTAGCAGCCCCGCGGTCCCGTCTCTGTGCAATCGAGCCCCTGGGGATTGCCGGCATAGACGACATAAGGCTTCTCTGACAGGACCTGGTGCTTGTGCACGTGTCCCAGGGCCCAGTAATCCATACCGCTTTCTTTCAGGTCGGTCATACTGCACGGGGCATACGGCGACTGGGCAGTGCCGATCTGGGTATGAAGGAGCCCGATGGCATAGCGGTCGGCAGCAGTCCTGCGGAAGTTCCAGGCCAGATTGTCCCACTGCTCGCTTTTGGCATAACTCTGGCCGTATACGGCAGCTAGTTCTTCCCCGTCTACGATGAGGGGAATCCGTTCGACCTTTTCCGTGCCAAAGACGTGTACATTGGGCGGAAAGGGAATCCGCGCCTTCCAGGCTTCCAGCGGATCGTGATTGCCCAGTACGGCAAACACCTGTATGTGATGCTGAGCCAGCTTGTGCAGAAGGCGCACATAGTCGAGCTGTGCCGTCAGGTTGTGACTGCTGCTGGTATAGACATCACCGGCAATCAGCACGGCATCGACTTCTTTATCAATTGCCGTCTGGACGATTTTCTGAAAGGCCCGGACCGGCGCCTTGCCGACGATACGCTGCCAGCGTTCATCGACCATGGCAATATCATGAAAAGGACTGCCCAGATGCAGATCCCCGCAATGTATAAAACGCAAACTTTTGGCCATTAGTCTCCTTCTTTCTCTGACCAGGCTGTTTTTAGTGCTCCCACAGCGTCTTTCAGCTGGCCGCCGGGAATTTTGGAAAAACTCAGAAGAAATTCTTTTTCTGTCTCCAGATTCCGGTTTTCATAAAACGATTGTACCGATAAGACACGGCAGCCTTTTTCTGCTGCCTTTTTCAATAACCGTTCCTCCGTATCCTGGCTTTTCAGGGTAATGTGGCAATAGACGCCGGATACGATGCGGCTGACGCGGATGCGGTCCCCAAAGGCTTTCACCAGGAACCGCTCCATGAGTTCTCCTTTTTCCTGATAGTCTTTGCGCAGACGCCGCACCTGCCGGGCCAGTTCCCCGCTGCGGATATATTCGGCCAGGACACACTGTTCCAGCACAGAAGACCCCTGACGGAATAAAGCGCGGCTTTCCCTGTACCGCATAAGAAGCGGCGGCGGAAGGACCATATAACTGAGGCGCACAAAAGGCGGCAGCACTTTGGACAGCGCCCCCATGTAGATGACGCGGCCGGCCTTGTCCATTCCCTGCAGGGCCGGCACGGGGCGGCCATAATACCGCAGCTCACTGTCATAATCGTCTTCGACGATCATGCCGTCGTAATCGCCGGCCCAATGAAGCAGGTCATAGCGCATCCCGGCCGGCATGACCGTCCCTGTAGGGAACTGATGGGACGGGCTGACATACACCAGGCGCGCGCCGCTCTGTTTTAGTATATCCATGTCCAGCAGCCCGTCCCGTACCGGCACAGGCTGCAGGGAAAAGCCACGGCTGCGGAATAACTCCCGTCCCAGTCGGAATCCCGGTTCCTCTACGGCAATGCGCTCAAAATCCGGCTGGAGCAGGCTGGTAAGGACAGCCAGCAGCGGTATCGTCCCCGATCCGATGAGGATGGATTCCGGGTCAGCATGGACGCCGCGGCTCTGATAGACGTATTCGCTCAGTGCCTGCCGCAGGACGGGAGCCCCCTGCTCATCCTGATTGGCCAGAAGGTACGCCGGCTCACTCAGGACGCGGCTCATCAATTTGCGCCAGACCGCCATAGGGAAGCGTTCCATGTCCATGTCGCCACTGCCAAAATCATAGACGACTGGCGGCAGTGTTTCCTGTTTTTCCTGCTGCCGGTACACAGGCCGTTCCTTTTTCTGCGGGAAGGCAATATCGGCGACTTCGTACCGCGCCTTGGTGCGGCGGATGATATATCCCTCGCTGGCAAGCTGATAATAGGCTTTTTCAACGGTCATCTTGCTGACGCCGGCCCGCTGGGCTAATTCGCGTACAGACGCCATTTTCATCCCCGCCGGCATCCGCCGGGCCGTGATTTCATCACGGTAATACGTATATATTTGTACATAGTACGGTATTTTGCTATGAGTATCGATCTGCAGCATATGTCCCCCGTCAGGATTGAAACAAATTTACGATAAGCCTACCCTTTATTGTATCGAAAAACAGTTCTGGTGAAAAGAGCAGATTGTCACATTTATAAGAGAAACCCTGCCAAAGCAGCCAGATTCTGTCAGTTATCGGCTACGGCCGCTGCAATGGCCGCCCCGACCGACGGTCCGTCGTAAATCAGTGCCGCTTCTACAGGAATCCCCTGCTGCCGGGAACGCCCGTTCCGGGCAGCGCAGCCATACAGAGCGTCATCAAACATGAGGAGCCCTCCCCGGATATGGCTCAGGAGTCCCCCCTCGATGGCAATGGACTGCCGCGCAATATGACCCTTGGGATACAGATGCTGCAGGATGCCATAGCAGGCAGCACCGGAAAGCTGGGCAGTCCGCACGAGAATAGTTCCGGCCAGATTACGCAGCGGTTCGACGTCGGCCGGAGCGATGATGCGGTTCAGCAGCCGGCTCAGGCGCAGACGGGCATCATCGGGATTTCCCGCCGTTACGATCCGGTTCATTTCCGGCGTCGTGCACGGCGGAATATCGTCGGTATTAAAATAGGTCTTCAAAGTTTCCCGGTAAATCGGTCCGAGATAGGCGCCACTGATCATTTTTTCCAGCATGTGGTGCCCGGGAAGCCGTGTTGCTTCATCTACCCGTTCATCCCACTTGTTCCGCGGCGTTCCATCAAAATCGCCGGCTTCCAGATTGATGGCCATCGATTGCTTTGGTTCATAAAAACAGATATTAAAACCCGTGCCGCAGATGACGCCGATATGGGTATGACGGTACTGATAGGCCGCCGCCAGGAGTACCGCCGTCGTATCATTGATCAGCGCTACCGGACGGATCCGGTCGAGGCCGCGGCGCCGGAGCGCCTCCTTCAGCAATTGGTTGATATACTCTCCTTCCACACCGGAAACGGCCATTTCCTTGGACCACTGGGCCAGGCGCGCGTCATGGCAGTCGGACTGGCAGACGGCGTACGAAAAGGTATGTCCCAGGGCACAGTCTATATTGCCACCGGCCGCTTCTTCCACACAAGAGGCAATGAAATCAAAAAGTTGCTCCGCCTGCGTTTCCTTCGTCGTATAATCGTATTCCCCTTCTTTGCGGAGAGGATGGGACACGATTTTATCGATAATAAAACAGTGTCCTCCCAAAAGGCGGATGAGGGATGCACGCACATTGGTCCCGCCAAAATCCAGTGCCAGATAGGTTCCCTTCTCCCTGCCGTCAGGCAGGTCCATATACGACGGCAGGGAAGAAAGGGACGACGGGGCGCCTGTTTCCGCTGCTTCCAGCTGCTGTCGGAATGCTGCCGCAAAATATTGCAGCTGTTCGTCACTCCAATAAAAATGCTGCGCAATATTCATCCAGTTTCCACTTGCTTTACAGCCCATATAGAATCCCCCTGTCTGTTTCGCTATCGTTATAAATATTATACTACATACAGGATACGCAGGATATGACTATGTAAAATTTTTGTCTCTTATGCTATTTTGTGATACATTGTACATTGACAATTTTCGATAATCCACTATAATGGGACGTAGAGTGAGACCGAAAGAGGCCGCACGAAGGGGTACACCACCTTGGGTGTAATTCTTCGTGCGGCTTTTTTATTTTTTCTATTCCCCACGCGGAAAGGAGATCCAGCATGGTCAGGATAAACGGCAATGACGTGGCCGCGGCCGGACAGAATCTGCAGGCGTTCCTCGAAAAAAAAGGCTATCGCTGCGACCGCATCGCCATCGAACTAAATGGTACCATCGTACCGCGCAGGACCTATGCCGCCGTGACCCTCCACGATGGCGATTCTATGGAAATCGTCCATTTCGTAGGTGGCGGCTGATACGGACAACATACGGCTTTTTCATTCTATTTTATGATGTTAAGGAGTGTTTCCCATGGCAAATGATGACAAACTCGTACTTGGCGGTCATGAATTTACATCCCGCTTTATCTTAGGTTCCGGTAAATTTTCAGTCGATCTGATTAAAGCTGCCGTCGATCAGGCAGGTGCCCAGATCGTCACCATGGCTCTGCGCCGCGTAGAAGCAGGACAGAAAGACAATATCCTCGATTTTATCCCCAAAGGCGTTACGCTGCTTCCCAATACCTCGAGCGCCCGTACGGCCGAAGAAGCCGTCCGCATCGCCCGCCTTTCCCGTGAAATCGGCTGCGGGGATTTCATCAAAATCGAAGTCATGCGCGACTCCAAATACCTGCTTCCGGACAATGCCGAAACGATAAAAGCGACGAAAATACTCGCCAAAGAAGGGTTTATCGTCCTGCCCTATATGTATCCGGATCTGTACGCTGCCCGGGCTCTCGCCGATGCCGGTGCCGCCGCCATCATGCCCCTGGCATCTCCTATCGGCACCAATAAAGGCCTGAGCACGCGTGACTTCATCCAGATTCTCATCGATGAAATCGACCTTCCCGTCATCGTCGATGCCGGTATCGGCCGTCCGTCCCAGGCCTGCGAAGCCATGGAAATGGGCGCCGCTGCCATCATGGCCAATACGGCTATCGCCACAGCCGGCAACCTGCCACTCATGGCCCAGGCATTCCGCAAAGCCATCGAAGCCGGCCGTGCCGCCTACCTCGCCGGTATGGGACGCGTACGGGAAACGGCTTCGGCTTCTGATCCGCTGACAGGATTTTTAGGGGACTAAGGGAGGCTTTCTTATGGAACAGAAACGTATCGATCATATGAAATATCTGCCCGGCATGGAAGTGCTCGATTCGGACATGCTCAGCCAGGTCCTCCGCTATCATGACGCCTTCCGCGATGAAGACTTTACCAGCAAGGACGTCGAACTGGCCCTCAGCAAGATGCGCCTCGACCCGCACGATTTCATGGCACTCCTTTCTACGGCCGCCGCTCCCTACCTGGAAGAAATGGCCCAGAAAGCCCACATCGTCACGCGCCGTCATTTTGGCAATAACATTTCCGTCATCACGCCGATTTATTTTGCCAACTATTGCGACAATTACTGTATCTACTGCGGGTTCAATTCCCACAACAAGATCAGGCGGGCCCGCCTGTCGGACGAAGAACTGCACCGGGAATGTAAGAACATCGCCGATGCTGGCATCGAAGAAGTCATCATGCTCACCGGCGAAAGCCCCAAGATGAGCGATATCAAATACATCGGCAACGCCGTCAAAATCGCCCGCCAGTATTTCCGTGCCATCAACATGGAAATCTATCCGGTCAATTCCGATGACTACAAATATCTCCACGAATGCGGCGCCGATTACGTCACGGTCTTCCAGGAAACGTATAATTCCGATAAATACGAAACACTGCACCTGGCAGGCAACAAGCGTATTTTCCCGTATCGCTTCTACGCCCAGGAACGGGCTATCCTCGGCGGTATGCGCGGCGTCGGCTTCGCGGCTCTCTTAGGGCTCGACGACTATCAGAAAGACGCCGTAGCGACAGGCATGCACGCCTATCTGATGCAGCGGAAATATCCTCACGCGGAAATTTCCCTCTCCTGCCCGCGCCTGTGCCCGATCATCAACAACGATAAAATCAATCCGAAGGACGTAGATGAACGGAAACTGACCCAGATCATCTGTGCGTACCGTCTGTTCCTGCCCTACGCCTGCATCGTCGTTTCCAGCCGTGAAAGCGCCAAATACCGCAATGCCATCATGAAAATCGCTGCCACCAAAGTATCGGCCAGCGTCTGTGTCGGCATCGGCGGCCATCTGGAAGATGACGGCAGTGAAAAAGGCGATGAACAGTTTGAAATCACGGACAACCGTCCTTTCGATGAAATGTACGCCGCAATCAAAGGCATGGGCCTCCAGCCGATTACGAGCGAATACATTTACTTATAACCTTGTTTGCAGACGCCGGAATATCCGGCCGGCGTTTTGCCATATACTAAACATATCCAATTTTCCTGCCAGCCCTATCCACCTGGCAGGGATAGCAAAAAAGGATTGCCGCACCCAGTCGTGCTGCAATCCTTTTTTGCATGGCTTCCTATGGTCCCCTCAGGGAGTATCAATACGTTAACTTTAGTTGTATTATGCACGTCCGGTCAGACCGTAGCCAGTGCCTGTTCCAGATCGGCGATGATATCTTCCGGATCTTCCAACCCGACAGACATGCGGATCATACCGTCTGTAATACCGGCAGCTTCCCGCACTTCTCTGGGAATCATGGTGTGTGTCATGGCTGCCGCCTGTTCTACCAGAGTTTCCGTGTCGCCCAGGCTGACGGCCAGGGTGCACAATCTGAGGTGATTGATGAAGGTCTTGCCCGCTTCCAGGCCGCCTTTGACATCGAAGCTCAGCATACCGCCACCGCCGCGCATCTGCCGTTTTGCCAGCTCATACTGTGGATTGGACGGCAGGAAGGGGTAGCGGACAATGTCAATCTTCGGATGCTGTTCCAGATACTGCGCAATCTGAAGGGCATTGGCATTGTATTGTTTCATGCGTACAGTCAGCGTCTTGAGCCCCCGCGTGGCCAGGAAAGCAATCTGCGGTGCCATGACGGCGCCAAAGTGCATGAGCGTGCCGAGGCGGCAGTCGCGCAGGAATCCTTCATCGTTGGAAATGACCGCTCCCCCCAGAAGGTCGCCGTGACCGCCGATGTACTTGGTCACGCTCTGTACGACCCAGTTGGCGCCCAGGTCGAGAGGATTCGTATTGTACGGCGTGGCAAAGGTATTATCGACCCCGACTTTGATGCCGTGCTTGTGGGCAATGGCAGAAATGGCTGCAATATCCGCCATGACCATAGTCGGATTCGCCGGCGATTCGACGTAAATGAGCTTCGTATTGTCCTTGATGCCCTCTTCCAGTGTAGCCAGATCCTGCGGGTCAAAATCTCCCACTTCTACGCCGAACCGGGGCAGGAAATCGCGGGTAATATCTTCCGTACCGGAGTATTTGGCCTTGCAGAACAGCGCATGGTCGCCAGCGCGGACGCTCATGAAGATGGCCCCTGCCACAGCTCCCATGCCCGATGCATACGACACGGCACCGAGACCATGTTCGGCGGCGGCTATCTTTTTTTCAAAATAGTCATTGCTGGGATTGGTAATACGGCTGTAGGCAAAGCTTTTGGCATAATCATCGCATGCCTTGACGGCGTCGTCTGTGGAGTCGAAATAAAAAGTCGAAGTCTGATAAATGGGCGGCACTAAGGCACCGTAGGCATCCCGCGGTTCTCCGGCATGAATGTTGACCGTAGACGGCCCGTATTTCGTTCTGTCAAAATCAGGATGGCGCATTACACTTAAACTCATGTTCATATCCCCTCTTCATCATAAATTTTACTTATTCCCCCGTCGTCCCTGCGGCGGCTTTATTGTGTCCCGTTGCCTTATAGATTACGGCGCCGGCGACAAAGCCGATGATAAACGGCGTAATCCAGCCGAATCCGAACGTCGAAAGCGGTGTTGCTGCCACGATGGCTTTAGCAAAGCCAAGACCGGACAGGCCCGGCAGGGATTCGAGCAGCGCGTATATAGTAACCAGATATACCGACCCTTTATAGGCCCCGTCATTCGGTACGACCTTCACCAGGACGCCCAGGACGAGCAGTGCCAGGCACGGCGGATAGCATACGCCAAAAATCCAGCCGACGTAAGTGACGATGCCATCGACGCCGAGGAGAGCCGTAAGAGCCGAAAGGATGCTGCATACGACAGCCACTTTTTTATAGCTGACCTTGTCCGTTATAGTGCTGGTAAATTCCGCAACGGCTGCTACCTGGCCGATAGCCGTAGTCAGGCAGGCCAGGACGACGGCTATGCCCATGGGGACCATGACCCACGTGCCGACGCGCTGGATAATAGCGACGAGCAGTTCCGCCCGGCCGATAGACTGCGGATAATCACCGCTGACACAGGCACCCATATACAGCAACGACCCGTAGATGATGAAAAGCAGGACGAAGGCGACGATGCCACAATAGATGAGGACCTTATTGCGCTGGGCAATAGTCGTATAGCCTTTTCCTTTAATCGAGCTGATGAATACGGCTGCCATAATAAAGCTGACCAGGACATCGCCTGTGTTATATCCGCCCAGGAAGGCATTGACGAACGGTTTCGCTACCTGTGGTTCAATAGGCGTTCCCAGGGGATGGACGATACCCATGATGGAAACGACGACCAGGATGAGTGCCAGTAGTGGCGTCAGATAGCGTCCCATACGGTCCATGACGTCATTCTTATCTTTGACAAAGAAGAAGCATATAATGAAATATATGATGACCAGCGGAATAAACGGCGCTCCCGGCACGTTGCCCTGTACGCCGAGCTGGATAGCCGTGGCACACGTCCGGGGAATGGAAACGAAAGTACACACAAACATCAGGGCTGCCAGCAGGACATTATACGTATACTTGCCGACGTGATCTGTAATGGCATGGACATCGCCGTTCAGCCCGATGACAATCAAGGTGAATATAGGAAGGAAAATACCGGAAAGCGTCAGGCCGGACAGGCCGGCAAATACAGCGGAGCCGCTATTGAGGCCCAGCTGGGGCGGGAAAATGAGGTTGCCTGCCCCGAAGTAGGTAGCAAAGAAAGCAAAACCGAGGATGAAAATATCGAGAATCTTGATACTGCCGTTACCGGGAGAAGAATTGCCGCTCATCATACATACCTCCTTATCATCCCCATCCGGCCCTTCCGCTTGCCGGGCCGGGCAGGGGACACGCGAAAACGGAACTTATAATTTTGCCAGCGCCTGATCGAAATCGTTCAGGAGATCGTCTGTGTCTTCCAGGCCGGAAGACAGGCGGATCTGACCGTACGTGATGCCAATCGCCGCCAGTTCATCTGCCGACAGGTCGCGGTGGGATGCTTTCGGCGGATAGGTCAGAGTCGTGCACGTACCGGCCAGTGTCGGCACGAAATGAACCAGTTTCAGATTGGCAATGAGTTTGTCGATCAGTTCCATACCGCCTTTGAAATTGACGCTGAGCATACCGCCATATCCGTTGCCTTCAAACTGCTTGTCTGCCAGTTCTTTGCTGGGAGACGAATCCAGTCCCGGATAGTAGACTTTTTCTACTTTGGGATTCTGTTCAAAGAACTTCGCCAGAGCCAGCCCGTTCTGGCTCATTTTCTGCACGCGAAGCGGCAGCGTCCGCAGGCTGCGGGCCAGGAGCCACGATTCCGTCGCACCCAGATTGCCGCCGTACAGGCCGAGATAGAAGCGGATCGTATCAATCAGCTTTTTCGACCCCAGCGCCGCGCCGCCTACGATATCGTCATGGCCGCCCAGGTATTTCGTCGCACTGTATAAAACTAGGTCGGCCCCGAATTTCGCCGGTTTGGCCACGATAGACGTAGCAAAGGTATTATCGATAAAGAGCAGGGCGCCGTTGGCATGGGCCACCTCTGCCAGATGACCGAGGTCCGGGACAGACATGAGCGGATTGGCAATGGTTTCCCCGTAAATGACCTTCGTATTGGGTTTGATATAGTCTTCCGCCTTCTGTGTATCGAAATCGATGAACGTCGTTTCGACACCCCACTTGGACAGTTCATGCTTTAAGAAATAGAACGTTTCCCCGTACAGTACGGGAGAAGCCAGTACGTGATCTCCCGGTCTGAGTACTGCCAGAAGGGACGTCGTTATGGCTGCCATGCCGGAAGAAAAGACCAGGCCCGTTTCCGTCCCGTCACCGGCTGCCAGGATCCGCGATGCCGCGTCGGCATTAGGATTTCCCAGGCGGAAATAGGCGTATCCCGGTGCCCCTTCATCACAGATTTTATCCATGGGTTCAATGGAATCAAAAATATAGGCCGATGACAAATAAATAGGGAACGTTTCCGGCACGGTCAGTGCCTTATTCATTTCATAGCACATTTCCCCTGTTCCCGTATGCATATACGTCGTAGCAGTACCTCTGGCCATGATGATGATCTCCTTTCAAAATACAGATGATTTATTGTATGACTTTTCCGGAATCGTCAATTGTCTTTTTGTTATCTTTATTATATCGTCATAGTCCTTAAAAATATATGCATCAAGTGGCGTATATGTAGTAGCATTTTAGGAGTAATTCCAATGCTATATACTCCTTTTGCACTCTTCTTATACTCCTTTTATGCAAAAAAAGACTGCCCCATCAAGCAAAAAAAGCTTAATAGGACAGTCCAGGTCGTTTCCCGTATGCTATGCCTGCATGCGCTGCCAGGTCCGGATGGCTTCTATGAGCTGCATCCGGCTGCGCACGCCGAGTTTTGTGAAAATATGATGAAGATGCTTTTTGGTTGTATACTGGCTGATGACCAGTCTGCGGCTGATATCTTCCGTCGAATACTGCTGCATGACCAGACTGGCAATCTCGCTTTCCCTGGGCGTCAGTCCCAGCGCCGTAAGCTGGGCGTATTCCGGCTCTGCCGGCAATTCAGCCCCGGCCGCTCCGGTCCGTTCATGACGCAGGCGGATAGCCAGATGATCCTTCAGCCGGTCCAGTATTTCAATCTCATTATCGGTAAAATCCCGCTGCCGGGCCGTCCGGTAGAGAATGACTTCCCCCAGCAGTTTCCATTCGTCGGTCAGGACGATGCCACTATAAAACTGGACATCGTTGGGCAGCAGAAAGGCCGTCCGCACTTCCGAAACGGCATCGGTCGCCTGTTCATCGGGCGTGACAAGATCACTGCTGCGGTAGGCCATAGTACGGCGCAGACTGATGACGCGGCGGCAGATGCCGTTTGTATTAATCAGCCTGCCATAGGCTTTGACAATCTCCGGATCCATGTTGATAAAGACCGGCGATTGCAGGACAAGCTGCCCCTCCGCGTCTTCATGAAAGAGAAAAAAAGCCGCCCGTTCAAAGGGAACGATATTGCGCAGGGCTTCCAAAAAATACCTCTCCATATCCTGCACCGCATCCGTACCGTGGATCAGCAGGGATAATTCATTGATTCCCAGCCATTCTGAATTCGTCAACATACAGCCACCTTCCATCTGCCAGTCCTGTTCCCGACCCGGGCAGCACCGGTCCCAATCTGTACTTTCATGCATCTCCTAGAATTTCATTCTATCATACTTATATCACATGATACAATCACTGTTCGTATATTATACATTATACTATGTTTACAAAAAAAATAAAGTTTCATATATCCGTTATTTATTTCATATAGTTATGAATAGTCATCTATGCGATATATGTATTAATTTATCGTAATTTGATATGGAATTTTTCCTTTTTTTATGAGTTTACCTCATAATATGGAGGATAATTTATTGATACTCCATGAAAATAACGGTATAATAGATTATATTGTTAACAGTTGGGACAGTATAAAGGACAAAGGTGATATATTGTGTTAAAATTGATTGCTGTAACGAACCGTGAGTTATGCAGACAAAACTACTGGGACCATATGGAGCAGATAGCCGCTTCTGATATTGACAGCATTATTTTGCGTGAAAAAGGTCTCGATGAAGAAGAATACACAAATTACGCAAAAAAAATGCAGCGCCTGTGCAATCTGCACCAGAAACGGTGTGTCCTCAATTATTTCGGCCGCGTCGGCGTCAAACTCCATATCCCCCGTTTCCAATGCCCACTGGACTATTTGCAGTCCCATACGGCGATTACCTATTATATGACCAGTCTGGGAGTTTCCGTACACAGTGCCGATGAAGCCCGTCTGGCAGAAGAACTGGGCGCTCATTACATCATTGCCAGCCATGTACTGCCGACACCGTGCAAGCCGGACCAGCCGCCTATCGGCCTTGAGGAGCTGCGCAATATTACCAGTGCCGTCCACGTTCCCGTATATGCCCTGGGCGGTATTACACCGGAAACGCTGCCACAGCTTGCCGGTATTCCCATCGCCGGCGTCTGTGTCATGACCGGCCTCATGACCTGTGATGACGTACCGGGATATGTACAGAGACTGCGTCAGGCCATGCAATAGAAAGGATGTCCTATTTCATGAAACAAGCCTATATTATCATCGACATGCAAAACGATTTCATCGACGGGGCTCTGGGTACGAAAGAGGCACCTCTCATCGTACCGCGCATCGAAGCCATTCTTCAGGCTGCCAAAAAAGATGAATCCCGGGAAACGGATTTTATCTTTACCCAGGATACTCACGGCGAAGACTATCTGGATACGCAGGAAGGGCGTAAGCTCCCCGTTCCCCATTGTATCCGCGATACCCATGGCTGGCAGATCTGCCGGGCCCTTCTGCCGTACACGCTCATGGCACCGGTTCTGGAAAAACCGACATTCGGCTGCACCCAGCTCGTCGAAGAAGCGGCGCCCTACGACCGTCTCGTCCTCATGGGCCTGTGTACGGATATCTGCGTCATTTCCAACGCCATGCTCTTAAAAGCCTATTTCCCGGAAAAGGAAATCGCCGTCCAGAGCGACTGCTGTGCCGGCGTCACGCCCGAAAGCCATGCTGAAGCCCTGCGCGCCATGAAACGCTGTCATATCGACATTATCTGATCCAAGCCAGACCGTCTTTCCGGCGGTCTGCTTTTTGCGTCATCGCATCCGGTATTTGTATTCTATTTTATCTATATTATATGTATTTATGTTTTGACATATGTCATCATCACCAGTATAATAAGGACAGAGTATGGTACGCCATGCTCTATATCGTCATGGTGAAAGGAGGAGTTTGTATGCCGCGTCCCCAACGCTGCCGCCGTGTCTGTTCTCTGCCCCGTCAGGAATCATTTACTCCCGACGGAAAGCAAAATGATTGTGATACTATTGTAATGACCGTCGATGAATACGAAGTCATCCGCCTCATGGATCTGGTCGGCCTGACACAGGAACAGGCCGCTGTACAGATGGATGTAGGCCGTACGACCGTAACGGGAATCTATGAATCGGCCCGTCATAAAGTAGCTTTAGCGCTGGTTTACGGCAGACGCCTGCTCATCCAGGGCGGTAAGATCCAGGTTTGTGAACGCGCCGGCTCGTGCTGTAACCCATTCTGCCGGGCTGTCCGCGAAAAAAGGGATACGATCCCACAAAAGGAGCATGATACACAATGAGTGAAAACTGTAATCACGACTGTTCCAGCTGCGCCAGCAACTGCGAAAGCCGTACGGAACCACAGAGCCTGCTGGCAAAGCCCCACGAAGGCACCCATGTCAAACACGTCATCGCCGTCGTCAGTGGCAAAGGCGGCGTCGGTAAATCCCTGGTCACGTCCCTCATGGCCGTCCAGATGCACCGCCGTGGCTTTAAGACAGCTATCCTCGATGCCGATATCACCGGCCCTTCCATCCCGAAAGTATTCGGTATCACCGACCGGGCTACGGGCAGTGAAGCCGGTATCAATCCTGTCGTCACCAAAGGCGGCATCGAAGTCATGTCCATGAATGTCCTCCTGGAAGATTCGGCTTCGCCAGTCGTATGGAGAGGACCGGTCATTTCCGGAGCGGTCAAACAGTTCTGGACCGACGTACTCTGGGGCGACATCGACTACATGTTCGTCGATATGCCTCCGGGAACAGGCGATGTCCCCCTGACCGTATTCCAGAGCTTGCCCGTCGATGGCATCCTCGTCGTCACATCGCCGCAGGAACTGGTTTCCCTGATTGTCGAAAAGGCCCTGAAGATGTCCGAACTGATGCACATCCCCGTCCTCGGCCTCATCGAAAACATGAGCTACTTCGAATGCCCGAACTGTCATGAAAAAGTAGAAATCTACGGCCCGAGCCGCGTCGATGAATCGGCTCAGAAATATGGCATCAGCCATACGGCCAAACTGCCTATCGATCCGGCCTTTGCCGCCCACTGTGATAAAGGCGACATCGAAAGCTATCAGGCTGACTACCTGTCTGATACGGCTGCCTTCCTCGAAGGTGTGCTGGGTAAATAAATCCCGTTTTCCGGCAAAAAAACAAAGGCTTCCGTACCATGAGTCTGAACTGCTCCCCGTCAAGAGGACAATAAAAAATATAAGATTTCTTTGGTCGGCAGATTCGTCTGCCGGCCTTTTTACGCAGCTACATACAAGGTATGT
>ENA-UOJV01000192-UOJV01000192.1-human-gut-metagenome-genome-assembly--contig:-C82-NODE-192-length-103485-cov-35.653350_pt1 | contig 103485 bp, 90 predicted proteins | sample MGYA00242356_ERZ723903 | MGnify/ENA metagenome assembly ERZ723903
TCATCACATCGAGCAGCACCAGATCATAGCGGTTCTTTTCCAGCAGATTTGCCGCTGCGCGGCTGTCGGTCACGGCCTGGCAGCGGTAACCCGCCTCCGTCAGGATGCGCCGTACCAGCATGGCAATAGCGGCTTCGTCGTCCACAATCAGAATCGGCTTCATTCAACAATCCCCCTCTATAATCCCTATTGTACAACAGAATGTTACATTTCGGTGAACTTTTAGCCAAAATTTACAAACCCAGTTTGCAAGCTACTTTGCCACGTCACACGTGAGCATAAAGTAATAGCCCCTTCTGCTGAAATCACATCAGCGGAAGAGGCTGTCCTTTTAACCTATGTGGTTTTCTTCATTTTTCCAACATTTTACGCCGATCTGCCACATCAATGACAAGCCCGGTAATAAAAGCGGCAATATCCAAGAAGAACGCCAATACAAGAGAAAATGCTGCCAGCTGCCAATATGGGCTTCCCAGATAAATCAGTGCCTGATCAACAGGGTTATGCGCTGAAATGTAGAGGCGCTGTGCATCGTCCAACTTATCAAGGGCATCTGCACGGTCATACTCCTGCCCGCTGTCACTGACAGGCAGACCACTGATTGTTGCCTTCAGACGCTCAATTTTCTCTGTCCATAGGGGCTCCCAGTTTTCCTTATCCTGTGCAGTGTCTGCCGTCATGCTGTTGATCTGGTTTTGCAGCGCGTCACCTGATGATTTCAGGACTGCGTAATCCTGCACCTTGCGGATGAAACTGTCCATATCATTCAATAATGTCTGAAAATCCGCATCCGATCCACTGTCCTGTGCGGCTTGCAGCTGCTCAAACACGGTGCGTGCCTGCTGTTCAATAGCTTCCGTATCCACATCCGTCTGGAGCAGCGCACTTTGGATACTACGCAGCGCCTGACCTGTCTGCACGGAGGCTGCATTTCCGGCAATTCCCAGCACACCTGCGTATCGCTGCAGGATTCCCTGCGCCTGCTGATAATCCTGTAAGTCCTGTTGTTGCTGATTTAGCGTATCCTGCAAGTTACTCAATCGGGATGCCGCACTGTTATAGGCACTCTGCAAAGCGTTAGTATTACTTCCATACGGCGCATTTCGCAACGCACTGGCTGCGCTGGTTTGCGCATCTGCTGCTGCCGTTAAGGCGTCCTGCGTCTGGCTTATCTGCTGCGTCAGCTGTTCGATGCGCGTTTCCACCTGTTCGGTAAGCTGTGTCAGTGCTGCGGCAGCCTGTTCGCGCACGCCGGAGGATGTTCCCTCCTGCGTGGCGGTCTGCATCGCTTGGATTGCCGAAGCAATTTCATTTTTTGCCGCAAAGTCCGCATTATCGGCGTAGCTTGCCTTGTCCGCTGTCAGATCTAAGCCGGAAGGATTCTGTGTTGTTTCGGTATCGGCGGTCTTGCTGGCAGTGTACAGAGCCGCCACCTCGTCGCCCAGTGTTTCCCGCAGTGCATCACTGCTGATTTGTACAAATTCATCTGCTTTGTATAGTTCGTTTCGGTACACGGACTGAACCAACAGGCGGCTTTCGGTCTGCCAGCTTTTTTCATAGACCGTGCCAACGATAAAAACATAGCTGAACCACGAGGAGCAGAACAAGACAACGCCGCTGAGCGCCAGCACGCAGATTTTGCCGCGCAGACTATGTATCCAGCGCCAGAAGGTCGGCAGGTAAAAGTTCAGTCCCAGCAGGATGCTTTGTATGGCAAACGAGGCAAGATTTGCCTGCCACGCCTGTGAAAACACATAGTCCCGCATGCCCTGTGCGGTACTCCACCAGGAAACGATTGCCAACAATACTGTGGCAAGGCGCAGCAGTGTCAAAATCATTCCCTGCGAGTTTGTGGCTTTTGGTTTTAGCTGTCCCCCTACTTTTTGTAGGCGATTCCAAACATTGGTTTCGCTTGCTCCTGTCTCTTGCTCAACCGTTGGTTGCAACACTGCCTGTATCAACAGCGAAATTCCTTGAACAACTGCTACCAGTACCCACATACCGCAGAGACTGTTCATAAAGATTCCCGTATCGCTCAAAGGAGTGGGAATTCCGGCTACGCAGGTATTGAACACAAATGCCATCAGTGTAATAAAACCTGCCGCGGCGATCGCCGCGGATTTTTCTGTGCCTTTTTCCCCACGCAAAAGCCCCACATAGCTGAAGAAATTCAGTACCAACAGCAAAATGTTCACGGTGACCACGCCGGATGGATTGGAGGAAGCCATCTGCTGGCACAGCAAAACCACCGCCGCAGTCAATGGCGGTAAAAGAAAAGATTGTCGTTTCCAGAAGCCGCCTTTATCCGATTTGTTCTCCATCATTATGCCCCCTCGCGCTCTGATTATTTCCTGTACACTTTATATAATTAGCATACCATAGCTTTCTGCATTTGCACAACGGGTCGCCATAAATTTTACATTCGCTTCGCATGATTGGCAAGATACTGCACCGAACTCTAACCAAGTTATATATTTGCACCACTTCACAAAAGGTCCTCTTTCACAGCGAAAGAGGACCTTTTGTTTACTTACATCCCAGTATTTCCAATGCCCTTGACAGGGGCATCACTTTCTGGCACTTGGCCTTTTGGGAATCATACCTTACTTTCTTACCGTCCGGCATCACCGCTATGGCGTTTTCTGTCAAGATGGCCGCTTTCAATTTGGGAACATAGCGATGCACCTTCCCCTGCCGGTCAATCTTGGCATGAGACATGATAAGTTCTGCCGTTCCCAGTTTGATTTTTGCTCCTTTTGGCAGCGGTGAAAGCCATTTGTAGGTTTCACGCTCCGAGGCAGTATCCCACATAGAATACTGGTAAACTCGCCCGCTAAAGAAGCTGTCCTGCTGTTCCCTATATTCAAAGTGTTCTGTCTGTTGCGTTACCATCTGCGCCACACGGGCGGCATTCAGTTCCATCTCCTCTAAGCAGATGTACTCGTGCCGTTGATGCTCACAGTAGTAACCACAGCTGATATTGACCGCCGCTGTTTCCAGATACGGTGCAATGTAGGATATATCACTGCACGAACCACCTGCCGTCTCGAACCCGAACGAAGTAACGAAGTCCTCAAACTCCGGGTTATCGCAGCGGTAAAACACGGCATCATTGCTGCCCCGGCGGTCGAGCTCTACGATGTAGTTTACCCGCGGTCGTAAAGAACCTTTTGTGAATTTCTTTGCCCCTACACAGCCGACTTCTTCATCCTCACAGAACAGCACATGACATTTTGTTGTACGCAGGATCTGTAAAATCATCCAGACCCCGCATCGGTCATCGCCGCCGATTCCCTGCGGTGACATGGCTACAGCCCCGTCTGCCGAATAGCATACCTGTTCGACAGGCTGACGGTGAACCGTGTCCATGTGGGCCACCAGCAAGACAGGAATCGTTCCCTCGGCATACAGGTAGCCGGGCTTATCGGTAACGGGGTAACCCCTGCTTTTCAGCTCGGCTTTTAACCGCTTTTTCAATTCCATCTGCGGCAGACGCAGAATGGTTTCAAACGTCAATTCTTGCATGGATTCCTCCTTTATGCGGCAAGGCCGTTCATCTGGTTCGGGCAGAAACGATTGGCACCGATGGGAAGGCAGTCACTATGGATTATGCAGTTTCCGCATACATCAACTACCTGCGCATAGCAGGCAGGGCAAATTCCGCGCTGCTCGCCGGATCGGGCGATTCCGATGCGCGGCATACCGATAAACTTTTCTTTGCAAACCGCACATTCATAGCTGCACTCATTGCAATAAAAGTGTTCATCAATATAGCGCCCATATCCATGCACCGTTTTGCCGCAGCCTTTGCAGACAAACATATTGCCGCACTCTGCACAGCGTATGGAACGGTGGTTCTTCTGTTCTCCACCGCAGCAAACACATCGAGCCACGGAACCAATCGTCATTTTGCTATAGCCGATCTCCCCTTTCAGCAGAGAGGCAACCGCATACCCATACGCATAGTCAGGATAGTGGTTGCTGTCCGCCGCAGATTCGCAGTAAGGTTCGGTTTCTTTTCCACGCTTGATCGACCATAGGTTCGGTTTGTCAAGGCAGACCGCGATAGCCTGTTGGACGATGCCTCGATACAGGGTTTTCTGGTCTTCCAAATCTGTAGGATACAGGCGTGATTGCAGCAAAACATTTTCCTTATAGCAGAAAATTTCTCGCGTGATGCGAGGGGCTGTATGAAAGTTCTGCGTGTACTCGTCGCTGACCGTGAAGAAAATCATACTGACGGCATCGCCCATATAGGACTGGCAGCCGCCGCGATAGCCGCCGCCTTCTAAGCAATGGCAGGAACTCCAAGTGTTGTCGCGGTTGGACATTTCGAGGAAATCGCAGGGGTGGATTGACAGCACTGCAGTTTTTTCGATATGTGCCGGGTTCAGAGCATCGGCCAGCCGTGCAAACAGTGCATTGTATGGTTTGACTGTGCGCACATAACGGTTGTCCGGCTCACCTGCTTCGGTTTCTTCCTCAATCTGGTCAAGATGGAATTTCAGGCAGAGCCGATTGATAATGCGGCTCGCCTTTTGTCCCGGTGCGCACTTGATGCCGCCGTACTGCCTGATTGTGTCCAAGCGGTACTCGTTTGGTATCCGGGCATAGTCTGCGGTTGCCGCGCGCAGGGCGGTTTCAAAGTTCTCATACACCGTATCATCCGTGCAGGCCCTACGGCCCAGTTCCTGTATGGCGGCGCGCGTTTCATCTACCGTGATACGGTCAATCTCCCGGCGCTCCTCCACACGGAACACGATTGCCAGTTCTTTCTCGTTCCATAGTGGATGCTTGCGCAGGAGCTGCAAAAGCCCCTGCTTCTGTTCGCACCACTGTGTAAGGTTTGCTGTGACGCCTTCTTCCGAAAACGGCTTTTGATACTTGTGCATGACCTCGTAAAATTGCTGTTTGAGTTCGTCCATCATTTTGATCTCGCCTTTCTTGATTTTTTATTTTTAACGCCGGGCGGCGCTAAACCAAAATAAAAAAAGCGAGAACAACTTTTCTTCGCTGCCAATAGCAGCACAAAAGTCATTCTCACTTTACGCGGGGCATCCCCCCAGCGGATAAAAAATGCCCGCAATGCGCAGACCAGACGGTCAACGGCATTGCAGGCACAAAGTACAAAAATAACAACGTGCATCATTGCAAATTGCTTTGCACGACACATAAATCACTTACATTAGTATGATACCATAATTTGCGGAAAACGTCAAATTGTTGAAGATGTGTCTTTTTGCGCCAGCAATCAAAGTATCCAGATATCCACGCTTCTCGATATCCGCAGTCAGCGCAAAGATTTTTCTTTCTTTTAAAAAATACAAATTCCTTATGGTCTCGCTACTTGACAAATTTATGCTGACTTTTGTAGAAGAAGCCGAACCGTCCACTGATATGATAAATCATCCTTCCCAGCATGAAAGACTAACTTTGCCTCCGATGATGCCGCTGGTGAAAGCGACAGCCATAAAAGAAGTATAAAAATAATTGCCTCCGACTCGTACTCATATGGTGCAAGTCGGAGGCAATTTCAACTTTTTGTATTCAGATTGCTAGTGGCATCATTTTTTTGAAGCTTTCCCTGCTAGGGGATCCTTTGAATAGGTGTTTTTCGTTTTATATTCCACATACTCGTGGTGAGCAGGTTCATAATGCTTTGATTGGTACTTTTGATATTTCTCGGATATGCTCGCTGGTTGCTCTTCTGCAAATGTTTCTGCAATTGGCTCCGTGCAAATCGCATCTTGCAAGATTCTTTCCAAATACTCATACTCGGAGTAATTATCCAGACATGCCATTACGAGCGCATCCCGGACATAACCTGCGCTTTGCGCCAACAGTTCTTGGTCAAAATAATACCCATAATGCTCAACAAAGAATGTCATCAGCATTACAACGGTTCTGGTGTTTCCCTCTCGAAAAGGATGCACACGCCAAATCTTCGGAAATTTATGCGCAATTTCTTTTGCGAAATTTTCTTTTGTCAAAGAGGCCCATTCTACTTGGTTGATTTCTTCCCAAGCACATTTCAAGTCATGCGGAATGTCCTCCGCATTGCTGTACCACACACTTTGTCCTGCAAGAACAGGCTCTCTTTTTATAATATTGATTACGCGATAGTTCCCAGCCCATTCGTACACATCTTCAAACAGTGTGCGGTGAATCTTCTTTACACCGCGGTTTGAAAAGTCGTGGAAACCATGTTCATACAGAAGCATCATGCTTGCGCGAGATTGTTCTGCTTCCACGAGATCTAATGTTTTTTCATCTTTGATGCCGAACTTATTTTTTAGTACCGGCACATCCTCATAAAGATAAATATCATTCATAGCCTTACTTCATGCGACGAGCCATCTCCATGTGGCTTTTCCGAAGAGCTTCTTTCATCTGCGCCCCGGTAATTTTGCCTTCACACCATGCGTTTGAAAGTTCTATTGCGTAGCTGCGAACCGGTGCTCCTTCGATTTTATTGACAGCATCCGCCACTCGCATTGCCCGCTTACGCTGTGCTATTTTCTGTGGTACCATAAGATGCCCCCTACAATTTATTTATTAGAATTATACCATATTACGTTATTAAGTTCAAGTTTATCCGCTTTTATTTCCAGCCAAGCAAAAGCCTCCAACCTATGCATAATACTGCATAGATTGGAGGCTGTTTCATGTCAGATGATTGTCTTTCTTAGTCGGTGAGTTTTTCATTCTCAGGCCCAGCCAGCTTTCCAGCGTCTGCAAATCGCTGAACAGAATATCGTAGACCTCATCGCTTACCAGCGGCGCATGGGCTTCATACGCCGCGCGGCAGCGATTCAGGCGGTCTGTCAGTTCCCGCAGTTTTCCGATGAAAACGGCTTTTTCCTGCCATTCCTCTGTTTTCATTGGCTTTTGGGGGCGCATTGACCGAAGTTCAGTTCGTGGATTATCGACAGGATGGTTTCGTCGTCGTCCCAATCGGCAGAAAACGCTGCCGGCGCATAGGCAGCTTCCGACAAAACCATTACTCTCCCCTGCTCAATGCGCAAGGTCACATCCTTGCGCCGGGCGCAGACGATGGCGAGATTCCCGATTTGCTTCATAAGGGTAAGCACTTCCTTTCTCAGACTGCCCGCAAAGCCATCGGCAATACCTTGCGGCTCCACAGGTCAACAAACTTTTTTACTTCTTCCGTAGGGTCACTGTTGTGGTCGCCGTGGATCTGCGCGATCTTTCCATCGCGCACCTCTACGGTCACATACGGCTTTTTCGGTTCTTCCACGCGGCGGACAAATACGATCAGGCATCTTCCCTCTGCCACGCGGTCAATATAGCTGCCAACGCAGTGGTGCAGCGCCCTTCCCTCGGCAACAAGGTCGTTGGCTCGCTTCGGGCAGACGATTTGCAGTTCCTCATTGGAAAGCGCTGCTTTTCGCGCAAAGCCTGCGTAGGCTATGCCGAACGCCTTGTTTTTCTGCGCATCGTTGATTTTTTGGATGCGCTCTGCTTCTCGGTCATGCGCAGCCGCGCAGTTCTTTGGGAACAGCACCGACTTTTCCTTCATGTCATAGGCTTGCCTACGGCACATATGCAGGTAATCCACATAGGTTATTACCAGCGTTTCCATCGTCGGATCACGGTACACATTCGCCGGGCGCTTTTCGCAGTAGATTGGGAATTGGGCTTCCATATAGTGCATAAACTTTTCTGCTGTCAAGTATTGGAATATATCCGCAGGAATCTCCGAGACCTTATGGTGAAGCTGCCACTGAAACAGCACACCTCTTCCGCGCAGATGGATTGCCACATACGCCTGATACTTTTTCAGCAGCGGCACACCTGCTTTTTGCTCCTGCAGTACAGATACGTCCTGTTTTTCCACGCGCAGGATACGGTGCGTTTTGGTCTGCATCTCATCCAGCGCATCACTGAACCCGTCGCGGTATATAACATCTGCAGCAATGTTCTCAAAGCCCGCTTTCGTCAGTCGTTCGATCAAAAGCGGATGCCGCAAGTACATTTTCAGATAATAGCTGACCTGCATCGGGATGCCCGTCTGCTCGTAGAATTGGCGCAATGCGCAGTATTCCCAAGGTGTACCGTGCAGGGTCTTTTCAAGCCCCGGAAGATACACCGCGCCGGTTTCTTCCGAACTGAAGCACGCCATTCCGAACAGCGCCCCCGGATGATAACCGTACCGCCAGTGGGTCACGCTGTCATACCCGCTGTCATAATAGTAAGGCTCCATGGTTGCGTCCTTGCCGTTATCACTGCGGACAAATATGCGCATGACTTCATACGCGGATTTTCTGATGGTATCCTTTCCTTTTGCATAAGACCAGTACAGCTTATAGATACGCACCACAAGCTCCTGCGGGCTGATTCGCCGGATCACCTGACAGGTTTCCCTGTCCTCATGGTAGGCGGCTCTTTTCACCTGTGCCTTGGCTATGACTTTCTGTCTGCACTTTGGGCAGCGCAAAACATCGTTGTTTTTTGGTCTTTTGATTACGGAGAATTTCTCGCAATAGGTGCAGCGAGCTTGTGTTTTTGCGCGACCGTTATTGTAGTCATAGAACAAATAGTGCGGCATAATGTGCTTATCCGCCCAGCGTTTCAGGTTGGCGAGCGTTTGCGGCACACGGCGCATTTTGTCCCGAACTACAGCATCTCTCTTGTAGCGGCGGATTTTCGCCTGTCGGTCACGGATATCCTGTTGATAATCGTCCAAATGCCTCAGCACCAATGTCGGATTTGCTTCAACATGGATGTATCTTGCAATCGTATGACATCCTGTTTTTTTATAAAACACACAAGCGGGCAGGAATGAACCACTATAGTATCTCGTCAGATTCGTCAGCATAGCATCCCGCCACTTGACGTTTCCCTCGGCATCGCGTTCCAGCGTGGCAAAGTCATCCTTGCCCTGAAACACGACCCATTTTGGCATGCGGTCATTTGCTTTCAGGCGTTCGCATTCATAGAAGTAAACCGCCAGCACCCTATGCCCGCCGAGCAGCTTGACGGCGGCGGTGACAAGGTATTTCACCCGATCCGTGTACAGCACCCCGGCATTCAGGCTGATGTTCAGCGGAGCATTGGCCGCGTGGCGGCAGGCTCGTTTGTCCAGTTTCATCCTGCCGCCTCCTCTGTGCCAAAGTCACCAAAGGTGAGTTGTTCTTCCTCTGCGGGTTTCGGGGCAGGCTTGGGCGCTGCCTTTTTGGGCTTATCTTTTTTTCCTTTACCCGCCTTGGAAACTTTCCCATTGTAGGTTTTAGGAACAAACTTTTCTTCCGGTTCAGCGTCCTCCTTGGCATCGGCATCACGGAAATACTCCCGCGCCCACTGGTAGCAGAGTTCGTCCGGCACATCACCGCCGAAACCGCCGCCCATAGGCTTCTCATCGTTGTCCTTCATTTCCTGTTCCAGATACTCCCGCGCCTTGCGATTGATGTAGTGGAAGCAATTCAGCATCTTTTTCTTGGGATTCATCACAAGACGGGCAAAGGCGGGGTCGGCCAGACACTCGGTCTGCACGTCCTCCATGACGCAGAGCTTCATGTTGCGGCGGGTCAGGCGCTCGGTATCCTGCGAGACACGGTTCATGGATGCCTGCATCACATCGTCATCCGACATGGCGGCAAGGCGGTCCGATTCCTGCTGTTCCCGCAGTTTCTTCTGCGCCTGTTTTGCCTCCCACTCAGCTTTGCGCTTGGCTTCGGCGGCATCAAATTCAGCCTTTTTGCGGGCTTCTTCTGCGTCCTCCGCTTGCGGTTCCTGCTTCGGGGTTTCTACCGGCTCAAATTCTTCGCTGAAAGAATCTACGGTTTCACTATCCAAAGATACCTCAAAAGCATCATCCTCGGCGTCGCGGTTCATCATATCCATTTCAGAGAGTATACCCATTGTTCTGTCCTTTCTAAAAAAGGCAGAGAGCTACCCGATGGTAACTCTCTGCCATAACTTTGCGCGGCATCAGGCCGCTTTTTCTTTTGCTTCTTCCTGCCGCAAAGCAAGCTGCCAGTCGTCTATGCCCTTGTAGGCAGTATTCCAGACAAGGCTTGTGCTTTGCAGCCCGGCTACGCGGGCAATCTGCTGAACCTTTTCGGCGGCAGATGCCACATATTCATTTTCTAACTTGTCCATGTCATAGGCTTCCACGACCAGCTTGGTGCCGTTCTGTGCCATGCAGCGCAGTGCGGATTCCAAGCCGTTCAAGCTGTTCACCCCTGCCACAGCAACAAACGAGCGTCCTGTCAGGCAGTAGGCAATATCGGCTTTGAGCAGCCCTTCCGTCACATATACGGTCTTGGCAAACGGCTCGCCCACAAAATGCAGCGGGCTGCTGGAGGTCACGCCATGCGGCTTGCCGATAGAAGACAGCCATATATACTTCGCCCCGCTTTTGCCCGGTGGGTCATCCCTGCGGCGCAGCGGTGTGTCCAGCCTGATTTGCATACCGCAAATCAATCCGTCCATACCGACAGCTGGGAGCAGGATGCCCGCCGTGCGGCTGCCGAAGTTGATCGTCCACCGCCCGGCATCGTCCGTGTAAAAGCCTGGCACACCCTGCAAAGTGCAGCCCTGCCGCCGTAGGCGCTCGGCATAACTACGGCACAGAAGCGCTGGCGGGGTCGATTTGAACCCGAACCTTGCAACCTGTTCCTCGGTCAGCCCGCGCCGCGGTGACAGTAAATGCGCTTTATGCGTGGGTGTCAGCGGCAGCATGGAGAGCAGCAGCGAGTAGGTCTGGTGTATCTCCTTCGGGGTGGCGCGGGCATTTTGCTCCGGCTTTACCCCGATGCAGTCATTCACCCTTGGCCGGGGTGTGTACCGCCCCAGCGCTTCGCAAATCTCGCGGTAGGCATCGGCATTGCCGGTGCAGTTATAGCGGGCATACAGTGCCAGCATACCGCCTGCCGCGCCGCAGCGATTGCAGCGCCAGACGTTCTTGTCGGTGTTGACGTTGAGCCGCCCGCGCTGATCCCCGCAAAAGGGGCAGTTCAGGTACATGCTCGACGGCAGACGGCGGCGGACGGTAATGCCCAGCAGGTCTACCACATCGGCAATGCCAAACGGAAACGTGTCGGAAGATGAGGTCATGCAAAACGGCCTCCTTCCCGGTTATTCCGCCTGTTTCTCCTGCAAGCTGTCCCATATAATGGCGGCCGCCGCGCGGAGAATATTGTTATCTCCCAGATAACCTCTCACATACCAGCGCAGACTGGCAGGGCGGCGGTCAGCCACCTGTGCCAACGTCCAGCCCTTGCAGGTGCCGCAGTCTACGATGACGTTCTGCGCCTGCTCGTAGGTCATCTGGCGGCGGATTTCCTCCACCGGACTGCTTTGGGTATACTCAGCGGCGGGCGATTCCTGTTCCAGCACAATGACATTCTGCGGCTGCTCTGCCGGGGTCTGTGCAGGCTGTACGGATTCCAGCACAACAGTCTTGGGCTTTTCTACGACTTCAGCTGTGACCTGTTCGGGAGCGGGCATATCGTCCGCCATGATGGCATCCAGCGGGTCAGCCTTAACAAGCTCCTGCAGGGCGACTTTCACGGCTTCCGGCTGCTTCTGCACAGATTCTGTGACTTCCGCTTTCGTCTGTACCGGCTTGGCAGCTACCGTTTTTACCTGAACAGGCTTTGCAATCTCTGCTTTTGCGCCCACCGGCACCTCGCTGCCGTATTCCTCGGATTCACTGCCCACATCGGCAAACTGGATGCCAAAGCCCGCATTGGAGAGCGCCGTATCCAGCGCTTCCTCCTGCGCAGCCTCCACATACAGCCCACCGGGCGTTGTGTCCAGCGTGCAGTTGGCAACATAGCTGCTCAACGGCTCGGCATCCTCGCGGTCACGGTAGACCTTGGCTTCAAAAATGGCCATCTTCTCGGTGATGCGCAGGGCGTTGAGCTTCAGCCGCCCCGTGGGGCAGGCCAATCGGAACCACAGCTTTTTGTACCGCAGATCCAAACGCATCACGTCCTCTCCGGTTTTGCGGGAAATCGTGCGGCGCAGGAATTTCAGCGGGTCAAAGCCAGGCACGTGATTCAGCGAGGCCACAGTGGCGTTGGTGGTGTACAGCATAGATTCTTGATTCCCTTTCATGGGTGATTTCTCCCTTCATTATTACATTCAGCCGGCCTGTTGCAGTTCCGGCAGTGCGTTTCGTTCGGTGTGGTATGCCTTACAGTACAGGCGGATGCGCTCCCCCAGCATGGTATTTCGCTTGCTGATATCGGCACGGTGAACCGCCATAAACAGAATCGGCTTATGCCCTACAAGGATAACCTTTTTCTTGGCGCGGGTCACAGCTGTATACAATAAATTGCGATACAGCATGATTGTGTGCGCCTTGACGATGGGGATGATGACCGTTTCAAACTCGCTGCCCATTGCCTTATGAATCGTGGTAGCGTAAGCAAGGTCAACATGCGCCAGCTGTTCCGGCGTGTAAGTCAACTTGCGGTCGCCGCCAAAATCCATCTGCACGAGCCGTTCGCCTTTGCTGTCCGTGGTAATCCCGGTGATAAAACCAAGGTCACCGTTGGACACTTTCTCGGTGTTCTTTGTCTGCATGACGCGGTCATGGACGCGGAAAGTGCGGTTGCCGATCTTCACTTCTTCCTCGGCCGAACGGAACGGATTGACCCGTTCCCGAATGGCCCGGTTGAGCTGCTCAGACGCTGCCTCCCCTTTTTCGCGGAACGGCGAGAGGATCTGCACATTTTCAATACCACGCTCGGCGGCTTCCTTGCAGTAAATATCTTGGATGCGCCGCGCCGTCTCGATCTGCGTTGGGCTGTCCACAAACACAAAGTCATTGCCGTAGTACAGCTTGGTGCTGCCCTCATTGATGAACTTCGCGTTATAGGCAATCAAGCCGTCCTTCGACTGGCGGAAGATCCAATCCAGCACTGTGACAGGCACCATTTCGCTGTGGATCAGTTCATAGAACACGTTGCCGGCGCCCACGCTGGGCAACTGGTTTGGGTCGCCCACAAGAACAACCCGCGTGTGCTGGCCGATGCGCTTGAAAAACTGCTGTGCCAGCCACATATCCACCATAGAAAACTCGTCCACAATGACGAGGTCTGCATCCACAAAGTGAACGCGCTCGCCATCGCCCACTTCTTCCCCGGTGCCAAGTCCCAGTGCGCTGTGCAGCGTACGGGCTTCGTCCACGCCGGTGCTTTCCGCCATACGGCGGCTGGCGCGACCTGTGGGAGCCATAAGGGCGAACTTGCCTTTCGGGTGCAGGTTCTTGAACACCTCGATAATGGCCTTTAACACGGTGGTTTTGCCGGTGCCGGGTGAGCCGGTGATAATCGTCAGCCCATGCTGAAATGCCGTGCGCACCGCTTGCTCCTGTTTTTGGGAAAGCGTAATGCCCAGGCTTTCGCGCACCGATTCCAGCGCAGATTCAATGTTCTCTGCCACGCTGATATTGGCAAGCCGTTCGGCAATCATGCGGGCGGTGTCATCCTCCTGCCCAAACACGCGCGGGCTGTACAGGTACTGCTTGTAGGCGACCACTGCACCGTGCAGAATCATCTGCTGCAAGGTTTCCTGCACCTCCTCGGCGCGGACGCGCTGTTCCAGGATAGGAATGGGCGCGTTGAGCAGCAGAAGTGTTTCCTTTACCAAATCTTCCGATGGCAGAAACAGATGCCCCGATTTACTGCGGGCATCCTCCAGTGTGTACAGCACCGCGCCTTTGATGCGCTCGGCGCTGTGCAGACGGTTGTCCGTCTTGCGGACGATACCATCCACACGCTTGAAGCCGAAGCCGGAGATCTGGCACAGGTCATACGGGCATTTTTTGAGGATGTCCACACACGCCGGACCAAAGTTCTGATAAATTTTCAGCGCCGTGGCGGGCGTAATTTTGAACGGCCCCAAAAGGCTCATAAGGTTGCGCAGGACGCGGCTCTCGGCGTAGGATTCCTCAATGTCCTTGAGTTTGCCCTCGGTTATGCCGCGGATTTGCAGCAGCTTCTCAGGCTCGTTGTCAAGGATATTCAAGGTGTCCGGTCCGAACGTGGCGACAATGTCCTCTGCTGTCTTGGGACCGATGCCCTTGATAAGCCCGGAACCCAAGTATGCCAGCAGACCGTCCGCTGTCTGCGGAACGATTTCCTGCCACTGCTCGACTTGCAGCTGGTACCCGTACTTGCTCTCCACCCACTCGCCATCCAGTTCCAGCTCCACCGCCTTGGTGCGGGGCAGTTCGTACCCCACTGCCGTAAAGCGCAGCATACGGTCGCCGTAGTAGCGGCCGCTGCAAGCCTGCGGCGGGATGCGCGGGTCACTGGTCTTGACAACGATGATGGAGAATTTGTTTGCTTCATTGTAAAAAATCGTGGATTCGTAGGTAACACGGCAGCCGGTGATGCCGCTGTGTTCCTGTTCACTGTCGTGCATAGGCACGCTCCCTTCTTTGTCAGGCGGCTTCGTCTGCCGCTTTTGCCTTGATGCTGAACCGCCGTGATTCCGACACTGTGACGTATTCATCGTAAATATCCGGGTGCAGCAACTTCAGCTTTTGGAGATTGTCTTTCGTGATGCCTGTCCGGCTGACGGGGTTGTAGCTGATGGTGTACTGTGTACCGCCGTACTCCCCCATCGCCATGCAGCTGCCGCCCAGTTTGGCAACCATTTGGCCTTTCAGACGCTGCATTTCTGTGTCCAGCGTTTTGACCCGCGTTTCCACCTGCTGTTTTTGCTCCTGTAGGCGGAGGTATCGCAGCATGGTGGCGGACAGGTCATTGTCGAGCTGAATGGCCGGGATGGTTTTGTCGGCAGCACCCAGACGGCGGCGCAGACTTTCTAGGATCAGGCTGCCGTCCTCGGTGTAGGGCGGCGGGATGCGGGTCAGGATGTGATCGTGCCAGAACTCGCGTTCCAGATAAATCATCTCCTGCTCGTATTCCCGGTCACGGTACAGGTGGCGAATGATGACTTCGTCCTCGTTGTTGCCGTAGAGGCAGCAATAGAAGATTTCGTCGATGTCCATAACGGCCATGTAATGCCGCCCCTGTGTTTCGTAATAGATGGGAACACATTCCTCGTCGTCCTTCCACCAGTGGTCTTTTGCGTTGTAGTTGGTCGTTTTTATCTCCAGCAGCGCAATTTTTCTGTTTGGCAGGCGGACGAAGTAGTCCACATCTGCCAGCATAAAGGGATACTGCGGGTGCTGGAACATCTTCTTGATCTGGAAAACTTCCAATCCGGTTTTCTTGGTGAAGATTTGCGCGACCAGCGGTTCCAGCAAATGCCCCATTTCCAGCGCTACCCAGTTGCCTGTATCATCGACAGCCGAAGCAATGTTCAGCTTGTCATCGTACAGGTCGCGGGCGGTACGAAACGGAGAAATGCCGAGGATCGCGGCGACATCACTGCCGCCTATCCCCTGCCTGCGGTACGTCAGCCATTCCTGCTCGGTAAGAGCTTCGGTGCTGACCAGCACCTTGGGTTCCCGCCGTATGTGCTCCGGCATCCTCAGCCCCTCCTCTCGCGCTGGCGATAGGGACGCTTCGGCCGGGAGCGCACATTGTACAGCCGATACTGCAAATTGCGCGGGATGGGTCTTGCCTTGCGCGGGCGCGTGATGCGCCGTGCGATTGCCTTGGGTCTTGCCTGTTCATTCATTTGGTGTTCCACCTTTCCTATATAAAATGTATTTTTCAAAGCCGGTTGGCCTTGAAACAAAATAAAAAGCGAGAATGACCGCAGGCAATGCCTGATGTTCACGGCAAACCGTGAACCACGATCTTTCTCGCTATGGTTGGGTGTTTTCCACCCCGTATAAAAAGAAAAGTGCCAACAGCGTCCACCCCGTATGGGCAGGACAAGGCTGCTGGCACGAATTACAAACTTAAACCACGTGTGCGCAAGGCACAAAAATCATTTACAGGTGGAGTATAGCACAAGAAAGTCCGCCCTGTCAAGATGGTGAGATTTTGCATGATAAAAGCATAGTGTCCGCATTACATCCGCGCAGCTTTTGTATATACCATCGTTTGTTTTTTGGATATACTTACTTGTAAAGAGTTGCATCTATTTTGGCTGCAACTCGAATTTTATAAGATTAAGGAGATCATGCCTATGAAAGAAATCCCGATATGGGAAAAGTCAAACTTAACCCTCGAAGAAGCCGCTGCTTACTCTGGAATTGGTATCAATAAGCTGCGCGAAATCACAAATGAGCCGAACTGTCATTTTGTGCTTTGGGTTGGCAGTAAGCGACTTATTAAGCGAAAGCAACTAGACAAGTATATAGATGATTGTTTTTCACTTTGACTACTTGTTCATAAATAGTAGGTAGTATGGAAAGTCCAAATATGATATAATTATTATGTTATATTTTGGCTCTTTCCTTTTTGCTTCAGAAAGGAGAGTATTATACATGGCAAATCGCAAGGATACAAAAGGACGTGTCCTAAAAGCCGGAGAGAGTCAACGTAAAGACGGAATCTATATGTATCGATACATCGATATTCGAGGTAAGCGTCAGAGCGTTTATGCTGGCGATTTGAAAGAACTGCGTGACAAAGAAAAAAGCATCCAGAAGGATTTGGATAGCGGTATCGACTATACTGCTGGAAATATCACTGTAATTGCACTTGTAAAAAGATATCTGCGCCTGAAAAAAGGCGTAAGCAGGCAAACACTTGAAAGATATACCGCTACTGTAAATCGATTGGAACAGGATGCTTTTTCAACACGAATTATTCGAACTATCAAGATGAGCGATGCACAGCAATGGATTATTTCTTTATTCGAAGAAGGAAAAAGCACAGGAACTATCAAAACAATTTTGGCAGTCGTAAAGCCTGCATTTCAAATGGCATGTGAGGAAGATGCTATTCTCAAGAATCCGTTTCAGTTTAAGCTGACAAATTACATTCCCAATAATCGTAAGCAGCGAACCGCATTAACCGATATCCAGCAAAAGAATCTTCTTGCCTATATGGAAAGCAGCACTGTCTACAGCAAACATTTAGACCTGTTTATCGTTTTGCTTTGGACAGGGCTTCGTGTTAGTGAATACTGCGGACTCACAGTAGATGATATTGATTTTGATCTTATGCGAATCCGGGTTGAGCGGCAGTTGATTTATGGAAAAAATGGGGTCAATTATATTGCCAAGCCTAAAACCGCACAGGGTACGCGATATATTCCAATCACGCAAAAGACTTATGCCAGTTTACAGCGGTTGGTACGCAGCAGTCAACAGAACCATGTGATTTCTGTTGTAGACGGGTACAGTGGTTTCATTGCCTTAAAGCGTAGCGGCAAACTACAAGCACGATATGACATTGAGCATGTATTTCATGACTTGAGAAGAGCCTATAATCGCGATAACCCCGACAAGCAGATTCATACGTTATCTCCTCATGTACTACGTCATACATTTTGTACAAACATGGCAAATGCCGGGATGGATGTCAAAAACTTACAATATATCATGGGCCATGCTGATGTTTCTATGACACTGAATGTGTATACCCACGCAACGTATACTCATGCATCTGCACAAATGTTGAAGTTAGTGAATTCTGATGGCAAAACATCAATTTGCGGTGCCTAAATTTTACCGTACTGTACGTGTTTTACTACACCACTTACTACACCAAACCACGGTTTAGATGTAAAGATTGACGTAGTTTTACATGTCGTTCGGTAAAACGCAAGCTACTTCCCTAATTCCACGAAATTTTTCCATATTTTGCGACAATAATGTTTTTGACGTTTTACAGTTGTATTTTGAACTTCTTTTCCTTAAAAGCATAGTTGCAATCACAAAACTATTAAATATAGCACAGAATTGTGAAATCCATAATACAAAAGGTGCATTATGTCCAGAAACGAGCCGTTTGGCATTTACATTCATATTCCCTACTGCCGGTCAAAATGCCGATACTGTGATTTTTACTCGGCACCGGGCGCGCGCGGCGTGCCGCAGGCGTATGTAGACGCCCTGCTGCGGGAGCTTGCCAAAAACACCCGCCGGCCCGACACCCTGTACTTTGGCGGCGGCACCCCGGCGCTGCTTTCCCCGGGGCAGGTCAGCACCCTGATACAGGCTGCTGACCCCCTGCCCGGTGCCGAGATCACGCTGGAGGCCAACCCCGATGTGGTGACACCCGAAACACTGGTTGGCTTTCGGCAGGCCGGGGTGAACCGCATCAGTTTCGGCGTGCAGAGCGCCGATGACGCACAACTGCAGCGGCTAGGCCGCACCCACACGGCTGCCGGGGCCGCCCGGGCGCTGGCATGGGCGCAGGAGGCCGGTTTCCCCGATATTTGCGGGGACATCATGCTGGCGCTGCCGCAGTATACAAACGCCGAATTTGACCGCACACTGGCCTTGCTGCAGAATGGCGGCTGCACCCACATCTCCGCCTACTTATTAAAGGTAGAGCCGGGCACGGCGTTTTACCGCAACCCGCCCGCCGGCCTGCCCGATGCCGATGCCGCCGCAGATTTTTACCTGTACGCCGTGCGGCAGCTGGAGGCCGCAGGCTACCGCCAATACGAGATCAGCAACTTTGCCCGCCCCGGGCACGAAGGGCGGCACAACCTGCTGTACTGGAACTGCGAGCCGTACCGCGGCATTGGCCCGGCAGCCCACAGCTGCGTGGACAATGTGCGGCGGTTCTGGCCCGGGGATGTGCAGGGGTTTATTGACGGCACGATCCACGAGGAAATCGAGGGTGACTGCACTGCCGAGGATTACCTTTTGATGCAGCTGCGGCTGACCCGCGGTCTGGATTTAGAAGAATATGCGCGGCGCGGCGGGCATTTCACCGCGGCACAGCAGGCATTTATGCGCCAGTGCGTCACCCATGGCTACGCTGTGTGGGAGGGCAGCAGCTTCCGGCTGACCCCCGCCGGGATGGTCGTGCAGAACGCGATTCTGACAGAGTTGATATAAAAAACGCCCGCGCGATATTTTTTCGCGTGGGCGTGCTTTTTATATTTCTTTTACTGGCCAGCCGAGCAGATCGGCAGCGGCGCGGTCGTGGGTAACGAGAATCGTGGGGCGCTCCCCTGTCAGGCGTTTTGTGGCGTTGACGGCATCGGCTACAAGCTCGGCGTCCATGCCGGTGAAGGGCTCGTCCAGCAGCAGCGTTTGTGCATCACGGCAGAGCAGCGCCCGCAGCAGCGCAGTGCGCCGTTTTTGCCCGCCGGAGAGCCGCGTCGCAGGCAGTGCCAGCTCCGCATCGGTAAAGCCGAGTGTGCGCAGCTCCCGCTCTGCCTCCTGCTGCGTCAGCCCATGGCCGGTCAGCACTAGATTGGCAGCAGCGGTCAGCTGCGGGCAGAGGCGGTCCTCCTGAAAGACGACAGCGGGCCTCTCAACGCCCGTGACAGTGCCGGAATCCGGTGCTTCCAGCCCCATCAGGATGCGCAGCAGCGTTGTTTTCCCGCAGCCGGAGCGTCCCATCAGCACTGCCGGGCCATCGACCGTCCATGTAAAATCCTGCAGAACAGGCGTATCGCCAAAGCGTTTGCAGAGGTTCCGTATCACAATGCTCATGCCTGTACCTCCCCGCAGAGGCGCATTTTTGCCGTGCGCAGCAGCCGGGCTGCCGCCGCAGACAGTGCCGCCGACAGCAGCACGATCACCAGCGTCCATGCGAACACGTCCGGCGTGGACAGCGTAATCTTGGCGCGGTAGAGCGCATCGCCGACCGAATGATCCGGCAGGCCGATGACCTCGGCAGAGACGCCGCTCTTCCAGCACATGCCCATTGCGGCGATGCAGCTTTCGCAGAAGGATGGGAAGATGCCCGGCAGCCAGATATACCGCAGCCGCGCAGACAGCGGCAGGCGGTAGACCTGTGCCATCTCCAGTAGCTTCGTATCTGTGTCGGCGATGCCGGCCAGCACCCCCGCATAGACCACCGGCAGCACATGGGTAAAGCTGACGATGACGGAAAGATTCGCACTGCGCACCCACAGCAGTGCCAGAATGACAAAGCTGGCCACAGGCATGGCGCGTATAAGCTGCATGGCAGGGTCAATGAATACCCGCACCCAATGCCAGCGCGCCCCTGCTGCACCGAGCAGCAGGCCCCCTGCTGCTGCCAGCAGAAAGCCCGCCAATATGCGCAGCGCACTGAACACGATGCGCTGCCAGAACGCAGCGGTAGGCGCCAGTGCTGCCAGCGCCCCCAGTGTCTGCAAGGGCGTGGCCAGAAACAGGCCGCCATGCCCCAGCCCCACAGCAGCAAATTGCCAAATTGCAATCCATGCAAGGATGGCGGCGGCTTTTTGCCACAACGGCGTTTGCAGGGGCGGATGCTTGCATCGCCCCCTACAGAGGGCATGCAAATGGAATTTAGCCGACATAGTAGAAGTCGTCCGCAGGCAGGGTCCCGCCCACGCTGGCGGGGTCGGCGGCATACAGAACATTGAAGTAGGTCGCAAGGTCGTTCTTCATCTCGTCACCCGTCTCAAAGACGATGTTGCACTGCGGCAGCGCCTTCTGGGCCAGTGCAGCCTTGGCGACAACACCGTACTGCTCGCAGAGGGCTGCCGTGCCCTCGACATCGTTGTTGGCGGCCTCAACGCTGGCCTTATAGCCGTCCATGAAAGCGGCAAACGCTTCGGGGTCATTCTCGACAGCATCCTTGCGGACGACCAGAACACCGGTAACGAGCTTGGAACCGGCAACCTTCTGCCATTCCTCGTTCATATCCAGTGCAACGCGCAGACCCTCGACCTGAGACAGCGCACTGGTGACAAAGGGCTGGGGCAGCATGGCGATGGTTGCCTCACCTGCCTGCACCTTGCTCAGGGCCTCGGTGGCCTCGCTGGTGTATTCTAAGGTGACATCCTTGTCGGGGTCGATGCCGTTCTCGCTCAGGACATAGCGCAGGACATACTCAGGGGTAGCGCCCTTGCCGGTCGTGACAATGGTCTGCCCTTTCAGATCCTCGACCGAGTTGACGGTATCACCGTTCTCAACAATGTAGAGCACGCCCAGCGTGTTGATGCAGGCAACCTCCACCGCACCGTTTGTCTTGTTGTACAGCGTGGCGGCAAGGTTGGCGGGCACAGCGGCGGCGTCCAGATCCCCCTTGACCAGCAGCGGAACGATCTCGTCAGCCGCGCCGTACATCGTGAAATCATAGCTGGATGCGACCTCATCGCTCATCAGATTGACAAGTCCCATCGTTGTGGGGCCTTTCAGGCCCGCGATGCGCAGGGCGGCTTCGGTCACGGCGGCATCCGTGGTCTCCTCGGTTTCCGGTGCGGCCTCCACGGCAGATTCCACGGTGGACTCGGCCACGGATTCCGCAGCGGACTCACTGACAGCGGCGGTAGCACCACAGCCTGCCAGAGCAGCACACATAGCAAACGCCGTCACAGCGGCGAAAACGCGTTTCAGTTTCATAAAAATCTTATCCTCCTTGTTGCTTTTGCCGCCTTACTATACTATAATACAGATGAATTGTCTGTTGCACCGGCAACAGGAAACCCTTCTGTAACCCACGCGAGGAGCCGTATGGACTACACACCCTACTATGAAATCATGCGCAGCACCAGCCTTTTGCGCGGCCTGTCCGATGCGGAGCTGGACACGCTGATGACCTGCTTTGCCCCGCGGGTACGCCGCTACGCCAAGGGCGAGCTGCTGCTGATGGCCGGGTACGAAACCCACGAGCTCGGCCTTGTGCTGGAGGGTGCCATCACGGCCAGCAAGCCGCTGGCTGACGGCGGCACGGTGGTCATCGCCCACATGGGGCCGGGCGGCGTGTTTGCCGATGTATTGGCCGGCGGGCGCAGCCGCAGCCCCGTCAATGTCTCTGCCGCCGAGCGCTGCCTGATCCTCTACCTGCCCTGTGATGCGCTGCTGCGCCCCTGCGCAGCCCTGCACAGTGCGCATTTAAAGCTGCTGCAGAACTGGCTTGAAACTATCAGCGACAAATATTTTGCGCTGGACCGCCGGTTGGAGCTGATCTGCTGCAGGAGCCTGCGCGGGCGCATCTGCATGTGGCTGCTGGAGCAGCGCGAGCGCTGCGGGGCCGACACCTTTACCACCGCCATGAGCCGCACCGAGCTGGCCGCCTTTTTGAACTGCGACCGCAGCGCGCTCTCCCGTGAATTGAGCCGCATGCAGGAGGAGGGGCTGATCGAGCTGTTCCGCGGCAGCTTTAAGCTGCCTGACCCGGAGCGGCTGCGCGCGGCCTGCCCGTGACCCCCTGCCTGCCACTATTATATTCTGAGGTTTTATGCTATGAATAACCGCACCTGTCCCATCCTGTATATCGTCATCCCCTGCTACAATGAGCAGGAGGTTCTGCCCATCACCGCGCCGATGTTCCTGCAAAAGCTCACCGATCTGACCGCTGCAGGCAAAATCAGCCCCGACAGCCGGGTGCTGTTTGTGAATGACGGCTCGAAGGACCGCACATGGGAGATCATCAACGAGCTGGCCGAGAGCGATGCACACTATGTTGGCATCTGCCAGAGCCGCAACCGCGGCCACCAGAACGCCGTGTTGGCCGGGCTGATGGAGGCCAAGAGCCGCTGCGACATCACCATCTCCATCGACTGTGACGGTCAGGACGACATCAACGCCATGGACGGCATGGTGGACGCCTACCGTGACGGCTGTGATGTTGTGTACGGTGTGCGCAGCAAGCGGGACACCGACACCTTTTTCAAGCGCTTTACCGCCGAAAGCTTCTATAAGCTGCTGAACGCCATGGGGGCCGAGGTCGTATTTAACCATGCGGACTATCGCCTGCTGAGCAGCCGTGTGCTGGAGGAGTTTGCCAAGTTCCGGGAGGTCAACCTGTTTTTGCGCGGCATGGTGCCGCTGGTCGGCTTTAAATCCACCTGCGTGACCTATGAGCGCCACGAGCGCATTGCAGGCGAAAGCCACTATCCGCTCTCCAAAATGCTGGCATTGGCCTTTGACGGCATCACCAGCCTGTCCACAAAGCCGATCCGCTTCATTACAGGCTTCGGCGTTTTTGTGGCGCTCGTCAGCTTCATCGGCGTGCTGTGGGCTGTCATCGAGGCCGCGCTGGGGCTTACCGTCTCCGGCTGGGCGTCTATGACCAGCATCATCTGCTTTGTATCGGGCGTACAGCTTATCTGTCTGGGTGTCATCGGGGAGTATATCGGCAAGATCTATCTGGAAACAAAGCATCGCCCGCGCTACATTATCAGCGAAGCAACGCCGAATTTCGGCGAGATCAAGGAGGACGCACAATGAGCCGTCAGGTATGGAAGGGGTCTACCCTGCTGAACCCGGAGCCGCCGGTGCTGGTCAGCTGCGGCAGCCCCGACAAGCCGAATTTGATCACCGTGGGCTGGACCGGCACCATCTGCACCCAGCCGCCCATGCTGTCCATCAGCGTGCGGCCCGAGCGGTACAGCCACCATTTAATTAAGGAGAGCGGCGAGTTCGTTGTGAACCTGCCCACCGAGAGCCTTGTCCGTGCCATCGACTGGTGCGGCGTCAAGAGCGGCCGCGATGTGGATAAGTTCGCCGCCATGCACCTGACCGCCGCGCCTGCCGCCAAGGTCGGCACCGTGCTTGTCGAGGAAAGCCCCGTAAACCTTGAGTGCAAGGTCACGCAGGTCATTCCGCTGGGCAGCCACGACCTGTTTTTGGCCGAATGTGTGGCCGTGGATGTCGATGAGCGGCTGCTTGATGAGAGCGGCAAGCTCTGCCTGAACAAGGCGAAGCTCATTGTGTACAGCCACGGCGATTATCTGGCGCTGGGGCGCAAACTGGGCAGCTTTGGGTACAGTGTGCGGAAGAAGAAAAAGGCGTTCAAAAAATAATAGGGGCAAATTCCATATCCGCCTCTCGGCTAGAAGGCCGCCGCGCTGTAAAGGCAAGGTTGCAGGCCGCAGATGTGCGGCCCCTACAACTCTGCTAAAGCACAAATAAAAACACCGTTCACAGAGATTTTTCTCCGTGAACGGTGCTTCTTTTTTTACAATATTCCCTTACTCTTGAGGATGCCGACCAGCACTACGATGACCAGAGCGGCTACGCAGATGCCGATGAAGATGTCGATGTATTTCAGCGGGACCTTGCGGAAATTCTCGTAGAAATTCTCAAAGGCATTCAGCTGGCTGCGGTCGGGGCGGTCGGGTTTCTTTTCGGTCTCGGGAGTAGTCTTTTCTTCGCCCATAGGTTACTTCTTCGCCAGATACTTGCGCAGGTCAAGGGCAACGGCGATGACGATGACAAGGCCCTGTGCAATGTAGGTGTAGGCGGGGTCGACGCCGAGGAACTGCAGGCAAATCTTCAGGACTTCAAAGACCAGAACGCCGACCAGAACGCCGGAAACCTTGCCGACGCCGCCGTTGGTGGAAACGCCGCCGATGGTGCAGGCTGCGATAGCTTCCAGCTCATAGCCGTTGCCGGTGTTGGTGGAAGCGCCGCCGGCCTTTGCGCCAACGAGGAAGCCACCGAGAGCATACATGCAGGAGGCCAGGATGTAGATGCGGATCAGGGACGCGGTGACGTTGACACCGGCAACCTGAGCGGCGTTCTCGTTGCCGCCGATGGCGTACATGTACTTGCCGTGACGGGTCTTATTGTACAGGAACCAGAAGTAGAGGCCGACGATCAGCGCAAAGATGGCCAGGAACGGGATGGGGCCCAGCGTGCCGCTGGCAACGGTCAGGTAGCTCTGCTTGTAACCGCCCATGGGCTGGTTGTTGGTGATGACGGAGCACAGGCCATAAACGATGGTCTGCATGCCCAGCGTAGCGATGAAAGGAGGAACCTTCAGGAATGCGATAATGCAGCCGTTGATGGCACCGAAGCAGGCCATGATTGCCATGACGATCAGCAGGGCCACGGGCCACGGAATATCGGGCAGCCAGGGCAGCATGCGGGCAGAGTAGTCAACGCTCTGCAGCAGCATGGCGGAGAAGCAGGCGGCCAGGCCGACCTGGCGGCCGGCGGACAGGTCAGTGCCCTTGGTAATCAGGCATCCCGAAACGCCGCAGGCGATGATGAAACGCGGGGCGACGTTCAGCAGCAGGTTTTTGCCGTTTTTCTCGGTAAAGAAGTTCTGGGTCGTGCAGCCGACGAAGAGGGCCAGCAAAATGATCAGAATAATGATCGCGTTATTGGACAGGAATTTTTTAAAGTCGAATTTTTTCTCCATTTTCGGATCTCCTCCTTATTCAAACTGGGTAGCCAGCGTCATGATGTTCTCCTGATTCGCCTTATCACCGTCGATAAAGCCGGTGCAGCGGCCATCGCACATGACCATGATGCGGTCAGACATGCCGATCAGCTCGCTCATTTCGGAGGAGATCATGATGATGCTCTTGCCCTGTTTGGCCATCTCGGCGATGATGCAGTAAATTTCATACTTTGCACCGACGTCGATGCCGCGGGTCGGCTCGTCCATGATGAAAACATCGGGGTCGTTGGCCAGCCAGCGGGCAATCAGCACCTTCTGCTGGTTACCGCCGGACAGCGATTGAATCTGCGTTTTGGAGGACGGCGTCTTGATGGACAGCTTGGCGACATTATCCTGCACGAGCTTTTCGATTTTGTTGTCGTCCAGCATGACGCCGCCGATCAGATACTTGTTCAGCGATGCAATGGAGACGTTATCCGCAATGGAAAGCACACCCAGAATACCGGTGGCGCGGCGGTCCTCGGTCAGCATGGCGATGCCGTTTTTGATGGCGTCCTGCGGCTGGTTGATGGTCAGTTCCTTGCCCTTATAGGTGATGGTACCCGACGTGTGGCAGCGCAGACCGAACAGACCCTCCATCAGCTCGGTGCGCTGGGCACCGACCAGACCCGCAACGCCGAGGATCTCGCCCTTGCGGACGTTGAAGTTGATGTGACGGAAGCTCTTGGGGTTGATGGACGTGAAGTCCTTGACCTCAAACACGACCTCACCGGGCGTATTCGAGCGCGGCGGGTAGAGGTTCGACAGCTCACGTCCGACCATCTTGGTGATGATCATATCGGTGGTCAGTTCCTTGGCCTCCCAAGTGCCGATGTACTGGCCATCGCGCATGATCGTAACTTCGTCGCTGATGCGAAGAATTTCGTCCATCTTGTGGCTGATGTAGACGATGGAGACGCCCTTGGCGCGCAGCTCGTCCACGATGGTGAACAACGCCTCGACCTCGGCCGCCGTCAGCGAGGAGGTCGGCTCGTCGAGGATCAGCACCTTGCAGTCTGCGGAGACCGCCTTGGCGATCTCAACCAGCTGCATCTGGGAAACGCTCAAGGATCCCAGCTTTGCGTGCGGATCATAATTCAGGTGGACTTCCTTTAAGACCTTGGCCGCATCCGCGTACATCTTGTCGTGGTCGATGACGGTGACGGGTCCGTATTTCTTGGTTGGGTAGCGCCCAACGTAGATATTCTCGCCGATGGAACGCTCCGGGATGGGCTGCAGCTCCTGATGCACCATCGCAATGCCGCGGTTCAGTGCATCCAGAGGTCCCTTGATCTGGACCTCCTGTCCCTCATAAATGACCTTGCCTTCGTCCATGTGGTAAATACCAAACATGCACTTCATCAAGGTAGACTTGCCCGCGCCGTTCTCTCCCATCAGCGCATGGACGGTGCCGGGTTTCAATTTCAGCTGTGCGTGATTCAGTGCCTTGACGCCGGGGAACGTCTTGACGACATCACACATCTCCAAGCGGTACTCTGACAATTCGCTGGCCCCCTTTAATCTTTTGTAACCTTTTCACGAAAAAAGGGTGCGTGCGCCTGCGCACACGCACCCCGATTGTTCTGGTTTAAGCTGTGGCTTTTGTCAAATTACTGGAAGTCCTTGACGTTGTCGGGAGTGACCTTGACATAGTCAACATACACGCTCTGGCTGCCAGCCTCGAAGGTCTTGCCGCCCAGCAGCTCCTCCATGGAAGCAACAGCCTGCGTAGCCTGACCCTTAGCGTCGTTCAGAACGGTACCGGTCATGTTGCCGTTGGCAACTTCGTTCTTGGCAGCGTCCAGAGCGTCAACACCGACGAGGTAGATGTCCTTGTTGACGGTGCGGCCGGCAGCCTGAATAGCCTGCAGAGCGCCGATAGCCATATCATCGTTGTTGCAGAAGACAACCTCGATCTGGTCGCCGAACTTGGCGAGGTCGTTCTGGCAGATTTCCTGACCCTTGTTACGGTCCCAGTCACCGCGCTGCAGGTCGAGCTGCTCGACCTCAACACCGGCATCGGTCAAAGCCTTGACGGAGTACTCGGTACGCAGCTGAGCATCGATATTCTCGGGGTCGCCCTGAATCATGATGTAGGAAACCTTGCCGTCGCCGTTGATGTCGCCCTTGTTCTCAGTGTCGAGGATCAGCTCGCCCTGGAAGGTGCCGGACTGAGCAGCGTCGCAGCCAACATAGACCAGCTTGTCGTAAGCGGACATCTGATCGGCGGTGGGCTCACGGTTGATCAGGACGGTGGGAACATCGGCATCCTTAACGGTGGAGATGATCTGGTCAGCGGCGGAGGTCATAACGGGGTTGATGATCAGTGCGTCAACGCCCTGCGTGATGAAGGTGTTGATCTGCTCGTTCTGCTTGGCCTGGTCGTTGTTGCCGTCGACAATGGTGACCTCGTAGCCCTTGCCCTCGAGGATCTCCTGCAGAGCATTACGGTAGGTGGTCATGAAGGCATCGTCGAACTTGTAGATGCAGACGCCGACCTTACCGCCCTGAGTGGTCTCGGTAACGCTCTCAGCTGCGCTCTCGGCAGCAGAGGTAGCGGCGGACTCAGTAGAGGCAGCCTCGCTGGAAGCGGGGGCGGAAGCAGAGCCGCCGCAAGCGGCGAGGGATACGGCCATGCAGCCAGCAACGGCCAGAGCAGCAAACTTTTTCATGATAAGTTTCTCCTTCTTTTTGCAGTGGATTTTTTCGGGCCGCGGTAGAGGTGCGGGCCCTGTTGACAGTTATTATAATACTCGGGTGCAGGGCAAAAAACAAGGTGAAATTTCACCGACAAAAGGGGGAAATTTTCACCGTTTAGGGCACTTTCCCCAATCCGAACCTACCTTTTTTGTGCAGAAGGCCCACAAAAAATGTCAAAACGGTTCATGTTGTTTTTATTTTGTAAGATTTTTGCAAGCAAAAAACCTCCCTCTGGGAGGGAGGTCAGGTTGTCAAAGAATCACATTCTCGGCCTGTTAAATGTGTAGGGGCGGATTCCATATCCGCCCGCAAAGAGGCCAAGCCTCTACAAATCTCACCCGAACGGGAACAGCGCCTTTTGCTTATCTATGGCAAACATATTATCCCGGGTAATGACCCGGACGGCAGTAATGTTGGATTTTTCCACACTGCCGCCCTGCCCGGCCAGCAGCTTGTAGGCGCTCTCCACACCGAAATAGCCCATGCTGTAGGTGTTCTGCACGATCAGGGCGTCCACTGCGCCGCTTTGCAGCGCATCGATCGTCTGCACATTGGAGTCAAACGCCACCAGCCAGAGGTCATCGACCCGCTCCATCTCCTGCACAGCCTGCACGGCCCCCACGGCGGTGGCCTCGTTGAAGGCCACCAGCACATTGATCTCGGGGTGCTGCTGCAGCATCCGCAGGGCATCGCTGTGCGCACTGGCTGCATTCGGATGGGTCTGCATCGAGGTAACGACCTCGGCGCGGCCGCTGTCCGCAAAGGTGTCGCGGGCACCCTGCTCCCGGTCGCGGCCGTTGGCGCCGTTGACCTCATAGTTGATCAGCCCCACACAGAGCTTTCCCTCCGTGCCCTCCAGCGCGCTGCGGGCCGCCAGCCGCCCGGCGCCGTAGTTGTCGGACCCGATGTAGGCCGCTACCTGATCGGAATGTACGGCCGAATCGATCCCTACGATCGTCACGCCCGCTGCGGCGGCTGCATCAATGGCCTCGGCGTTGGCCTCGTAGTCGATGGCAGAAAATACGATGGCCTGCGCCCCGTCCTCGACTGCCTTTTCGATCAGCTGATTCTGGGCGTCATAATTTTCCTCATTGTCGGGGGCAAGGACGGTGAGCTGCATGTTGTACTCGGTCGCAGCGGCCTCAGCCCCGGACAGCACCGCCTTCCAGAATTCCGACTCGCGGGATTTGGCAACGACCGTCACCCTGTACCGCGCGGTGGTGGCCGCCGCAGACTGCACATTGCAGCCTGCCAGCAGCAGCACCGCCAGAACGGCGGGCAGCAGCATTTTAATGCGTTTTATCATACTCGCCCTCCCTGTCCTCCGGCACGCGCGGGGTGCGGATGGTAACAGTCGTGCCCGCATAGGGGGCGCTTTCGATGGACAGCCCGTAGCCGGGGCCGAAGTAGATGCGCAGCCGGTCATTGACATTCTTGATGCCGATGCCGGTGCGGTCGCTCGGCTCATTCTGCAAAAGCGCCGCGACCTGCTCCGGCTCCATGCCGATGCCGTCATCGCTGACGATCAGCAGAATATCGTCCCCGTCCGGCCTGACCGTGATCTCGATATGGCCATCGTCCACCATCAGATCCAGCCCATGGACGATGGCGTTTTCAATGATGGGCTGCAGGGTGATCTTGTTGCACAGGCAGTGTACGCAGTCCTCATCCACCGTAAAGTGATAGGTAAACTGGTTTTTGTAGCGGTATTTCTGGATCTGCAGGTAGGCCTCGGCGTGCTGCAGCTCCTTCTCGATCGGGATCAGCTCATGGCCGCGGCTGATGCTGATGCGGAAAAGCCTTGCCAGCGCATGGACCATCTGCACAGCGTCTGCATTTTTGCCGCGCTCGCACATCCATGCGATGGAATCCAGCGTATTGTAGAGGAAATGCGGGTTGATCTGTGCCTGCAGCGCCTTCAGCTCGGTCTTACGCAGGACGATCTCCTCCTCGCGCACAGTGTTCATCAGCCGCTGGATACGCCCGACCATGTGGCCGAAGGAATCCGAAAGGTTCTGCACCTCCCGCGTGCCGCGCACCGCGCGAAAGACAAAGTGGTCGGCATCCTGCTCAAATGCCTCCATTGCGTTCTCCAGCTGCTGGAGCGGGCGGGACAGCAGGCGGGACAGCACCCAGCCCACCGCCAGCGCCGCCGCAAAGATCAGCGCTGCCGTTGCCACCGCGATGCGCACCATCTGCCAGAAGCTTTCGTTGACTGTCTCATCAATGTAGCTGACGCCGACAACGCGCCATGGGCTGTTCGGCACGCGCTGGACACTGTAGATGACGGTATCCTCCACATAGGTGCCGTCACCAAGGCAGGCCAGACGGCCGGCCTCCTCCTTTTTCAAGCCTGCGTAGAGAAGCTGCTGCTGCGGGTGGTAGACCATATTGCCGCGCTCATCCATCAGGTAGCAGTAGCCGTGCTGGCCGATGCCGACATTGCTGATGGTGGCGGCCAACTCGGTAAAGCTCAGGTCCAGCGACAGCCAGCGCTTTTCGGCGGTACCGGGCACTGTGCGGACAATGGAAACGACCCATGGATAATATCCCGCAAAGATCGACTCAACATGGGGCGTGCTGATATAGCCCTGACTCAGACGGCGGGCGGTCGTCAAATCAAACGAAAGATTGCGCAGGATCGCCTCCTTCGGGGTGCGGCCGTCCTGCGCCCAGCAGTTCAGCAGCGCACCGTCCGCATCGTAGGCGGTGATGGCGGCCACCTCGGGCCGGGCCGTCAGGAACGCGCCCAGAAACGCATCCCGGGGCTCCTCGGCATCGTCCAGATGCTCCATAACGATGGTGACTGCGCTCTCCATCGTGTTTACATAATTGCCGACGGCCCCCACGACCTGACTGACGGCCTGAGCGCTGTTGGTGCGGGCAGCCTCGACAATCGCATTGCGGTAGCTGCGCAGAAAGAGCGTTGTGCAGAGCGTCAGCACCATGACAGCCACGGCGGAGATCAGCGCTGCCGCCAGATGGGCGGTGCGCGGCGGGCGCATCATGTGCGGGCCTCCCCTGCAGCGCGGGCGCGGCGCAATGCCACCGGCGATGTACCGCTGTACTTTTTAAAGCAATAGCTGAAATAGTGCTGGTCGGTGTAGCCGCAGCAGCGGGCGATCTCCTGAATCTGCATGTCGGTGGTCAGCAGCAGTGCCTGCGCCTTCTCCATACGGCGGCGCACCAGAATGTTGATGAAGGTCTCCCCCTCCGACTTTTTGATGCAGGCGCTCAGATGGTTGGGGCTGACATCCAGCATGGCGGAGAGGGATGCAAGCGAGAGATCCTCGTCCATATAATGCTGGTCGATGATCTCCAGCGCACGGTCGCAAAGGCTGCCGGTCTTGCGGGCGTCCGCCGTAAAGCTGACGCCGCCCTCCCCCTCGGCGGCGGTATGCAGCGCCTCCACAGCCTGACGGTAGGCATCGTTCAGCTCACTGAGGCGTGCAAACTCCCGGCTGACACCCACATTGGCCGTGCGGCCCAGCGCGCGGTCTGCCAGCTGGCAGATCTCATCCGCCAGAATGTGCAGATACTCCTCAAAGTCGGAGGGGTTGCCCAGCAGCACCGCCACCGCGCGGCCGCAGCAGTAAAAGACAAAATGGCGCAGGTACTTGTTTGCGCTCTGCTCCACCAGCTGGGTAAAGCCCGCCTCGTAGTCAGCCGCCCCCTCCAGCGAGGCCGCCAGCACCACCAGCGTGCTGCGGTCATCGGTGCCGCGCAGCAGGCCGCAGGCTGCGGCGGAGGTGCGCAGCCGTTCCTCCAGATCAGCAGGGGCATTGTCGTACTGTGCGAGCACCAGCGGGATGAGAAATGCCGCCCGGTCCGCGTGCGATGCATCGGCCCGGCGCAGCCCGGCATAGCGGGCATCGATCTTCTCATGGATGGACTTCAACTCGGCGGCCAGACCGTCCATCGTCAGCGGCTTGAGCATGTAGCTGATGATGTTATACTGAATGGCCTGTTTGGCGTACTCAAAGTCATCATAGCCGCTCAAAAAGGCAATGTGCATGGCAGGGCGTATCTCGCGCACCTGCCGGGCCAGCTCAATGCCCGAGATGAAGGGCATCCGAATGTCGGTCAGCAGCAGATCCGGCTCAAGCCGCTCGACAAGCTCAAGGGCATCCAGCCCGTTGCTGGCGCTGCCCACCAGATGGAAGCCCAGCGCCTCCCATGGGATCATGGTGCAGACGGCCTCGCGCAGCTCGTCCTCATCATCGGCAACGATGACGGTGTAGATGTTTTTATCAGCCATACTCTTTTCCCTTTACAGCCAGAATTGAACCAGACGGCTCACATTTTCATACAATGCGGGGTTCTGCCCCATCAGCTGGGGCTCCGCCGCAAAATAGACACAGAAGTTATAGCAGATACCCGCCAGCACCGCCAGCGGAAAGACCGTGCGCAGCGCCTTTGTCAGCACCGGCAGCCCGCGCCCCTGCAGGGTACGCTCCGCCAACAGCCACGCCAGCGCCGCCGACAGCAGCAGCGGGCCGAGCCAATCGCTCTGGTAACGGTAGAGCATGCCGGCCATCTGGCAGTCCAGCACCGCCAGCACCACCGTGCAGATAGCCGTCAGGCGGAATACGGCGCGCAGATCACGGCAACGGCCGAGCCTGCGGCGGGCCAGCGGCAGGCAGCCAAGACCCCACAGCAGCGGCAGGCAGGCAAACGCGCCGCCGTAGTACAGCTCGGTGATGGTCAGCCCCATGTAGTTCGTCTGCATTTTTGTGGCGCTCAGATACGGAAAAACCGTCTGCACACCGGGGATTCCAAGCAGGAAGGTCACGACCGCCGGGGCAATGCGCCCCACCGCAAAGCCGCGGCGGGTCATATCATTGCTGGTCAGGTTGTAGTTTGCGCCGAAGTCAAATACCGAGCCGAACCGCGCGGCGTTGTACCACATCAGCCCCGCCGCCACCAGCACGACCGGCAGCAGGAAGGCGGCGCACTCCCCTGCGCCCTGCCGGGTGCAAAGGCGCTTCTCCGTGATATAGCGCGGCCACAGGATGGGCAGCGCTAATACGGCAAACAGCACCATCTGGGGGCGGCAGCCTGCCACCAGTGCCATGCAAAGGCTGCCCAGCGTCAAATGAAACAGCACCCGGCCGCGCTTTTGCAGCGGCGTGTTCGCCGCCAGCAGCCACTGCCACAGCGCCCACAGCACAAAGACCGCCCCGCAGAGGATGGCGTATTCATACACCGACGGGCGGTGCAGTAAGTACCAGAGCTGTGCCCCCGAAGCCGCGCCCACGGTGGCCAGCAGACAGGCCGCAGCGCTGGCATCCGGGAACCAGCGGCGCACCGCCTGCCGGACAAAGCCGAGCACCGCTGCAATGTACAGCCATGCCAGCAGGATCATCGGCAGGCTGGGCGGCAGGTCCTGTATGCCGGTCAGTGCCTCAAAGGGCAGTTGGAACAGAAGGCAGGGCACGATCCCAAAGTAGACATAATACCGGCCGTTGTAGTAGGCCACATCCCACAGTGCATCGGGGGCAGCCTCCTGACGGGCGGCGGTGTCGTAGGGGTTTTGCAGCTCCGCCATGGCGGCAGGCGGGTCCTTCTCGAGGTCAAGACGGCCGTTCAGCAGGCTGTGCGCCAGCGCACCGTACTGGGCCGATGCGTTGGAGGCCCAGTCGTTGATGTGCATGGTAAAGTCGATGCGGCTCGTCCCCGACCAGTCCGGCGTATTGTAAAAGCCCGTTGCAACACCTGCATTGAAGCGGTCCCCGAACGGTGCCAAAAACGCTGCCGCGCAGAGCGCAAGCCCCGCTGCCAGCATAACCGGGCGGTATTTTTTCTCATGCGCACAATAGGAATCGCGCCAGAGAATGCTGGCCGGGCGCAGCGCAAAGCCTGCCAGTGTCAGCGCAAAGACCGCCGCGAACCGCAGGAGCGAGAAATCCAGCGGGCGGCGCACATTGGCACAGACCGTGGTCAGCTGCGCGTTCAGCGGGTAGCTGCGGTACTCCCCCTTATAGCCGGTGACGGTCAGCGTCAGGGTATCGGCCCTGCCGGAAAGGTCCAGACTGCGGACCAGACTGCGCCCCGATGCAGGTGCAGCCTCCCAGCCCCAGCTTTGGCGGGATGCCGAGCTGGCCTCATCCGTGGCAGCCACATAAAGCTGGAGCAGGACATTTTTCTGCTCGGGGGTATCACCGTCCGCCAGCGAGACCAGCCCGTCCAGTTGCAGGTTATAGACCTCAAAGCCGAGATCCGCAAATTCCAGCACGGTGCTGTCCCCCTGCAGCGTCAACGGTGCAGCGGGGTTCGGGTCGTTTGTCAGGTACGGCCGCAGGTCCACCGGCGTATAGCGGCTGGTTGCCAGCCAGCTTAGGTTGCCGATGAATACCTCCGCCCCAAGGCTGGCCGCCAGCAGCAGGACGACCGCAGCCGGGGTGCGCAGCTTTTGCGGCAGCGCGCCGCGCAGACGGAACCCGCAGACAATGCCGCAGGAAAGCCCCTGCATGGCCAGAATGGCTGCCAGACGGAATCCGTCAAAGTCAGCGGTCAGGCCCGGGCGGGACCAGATGCAGACCGCCCACAGCCAGACAAGCGCCGTGACGCCCGCCCCGGCGTAACCATCGGCGCAGGCGGGTTTGCGGTGTTGGACGCGGGCGGGCAGAAGGGTGAAGCCCGCCGCAAAGGCGATAGAAAGAAGTATGGTCAGAATCAGCATAAGGATAAATCCATTTTACATTGTTGTAGGGGCTGCACAGGTGTAGCCCGCGGCCTTGCCGAGAAATATCATTTTCCGTATAGTTGAGGGTCGGGCAGGCCCGGCCCCTACCGGGCAGTGCGTCACACTCATTATACCCCATTCCGCAGCGCGTTGTACAGCATTTCCGCTTTGGCGTGGCTGATGCCCTTGACCTCCTCCAGATCGGAGATGCTGGCAGCCTTGACCGCCGCAACGGTCTTGAAGTGTGCCAGCAGGGCGGCGCTGGTCTTTTCCCCCACACCGGGAATGGCCGTCAGCGTGGCAGCGTAGGAGCGCTTTTTCATCGCGCGCTTGCGGTAATCGTTGGCGTAGCGGTGCGTTTCGTCCTGAATATTCGTCACAAAGGTAAAGATATTGCGGTTGCGGTTGATTGCGATCTCGCCGCCCGCATCGTCCACAATGGCGCGGGTGCGGTGGTGGTCGTCCTTGACCATACCGAAGGTAGGGACATTCTCCAGTGCCGTGCCGCGCAGGGCCTGCCTGACTGCGCCGACCTGCCCCCTGCCGCCGTCGATGAGCAGCAGATCCGGCAGGGTGGCAAACTGGTTCTGCGGGCCGTCAGGCTTTTCACCGCGGCGGGCCGCCTCGTATTCCGCCGCACGGCGGGAGAGCGTTTCTGCCAGCGAGGCATAGTCGTCCGTGCCCGCGACGGTCTTCATCTTAAAGCGGCGGTAGCCCGAACGGTGCGGCTTTCCGTCCTGAAACACGACCATACCGCAGACGCTGGAGCCATCGCCCCAGTTGGAGATATCGTAGCTTTCGATAACGCGGGGCGGCTCCTTCAGGCCAAGCAGCTGGGCGGCCTCCTCCAGCAGCTTTTCCTCGCGGGTGTAGCGGCCGCTCTCACGGCCAAGGCGCTCCACGGCATTGGTGTAGGCCATTGTGACCAGCTTTGCCACATCACCGCGCTGCGGCACATAAAGCTCGACCTTTGTGCCGCGGGCCTGGTTCAGTGCCTCATTCAGCGCCTCGGCATCGGGCGGCAGGGCGTCCACAGCGATGGTTCTGGGGATGTTCTCACCGTCCAGATAATACTGCGGCAGAAACTCCTCCCGCACGGCGTTGATGTCGGTGGTATCGTGGAAAACGAATTCCCGCTTGTCGGTCAGGCGGCCGTCACGGTAGCGCAGCACAGCGGCGCAGACCGCATGGGTCGTGCCGGCCAGCGCGATGACATCCATCTCGGTATCGCTGTCCATAACGACCTTCTGGCCTGCTGCCACGCGGTCAATGGCCATGATCTGATCGCGCAGCAGGGCGGCCGTTTCAAAGTCAAGGCGCTCGGAGGCGGCCTCCATCTTCTCCCGCAGCTGCTTGACGATGTCCTTTTTGCCGTAGCGGATCATCCGCAGCGCGCCCTGCACTGCATCATTGTAGGCCTCACAGCTGATCTTGCCGCTGCACACTGCCATGCACTTTCCAATGTGGGCATTCAGGCAGGGGCGGCCCTTGCCAAGCTCCTGCGGGAAGCTCTTGCTGCAGCGGGGCAGCAAAAAGCAATTCTGCGCTGTTTCCACCATCTCCCGCACGGCAAACGATGAGGTGAACGGGCCGATATAGTCGGCGTCATCGTCATCCTTCTGCAGTGCCGCTGAGATGCGCGGCCATGCACCGCGCGTGACCTTGACATAGCTGTAGCCCTTGTCGTCCTTGAGCAAAATATTGTACTTCGGTGTGTGGGCCTTGATCTGGCTGGCCTCCAGCACAAGCGCCTCAAACTCGCTCTGGCAGACGATAACATCAAAGGTGAACGCATGGGCGATCATCTGGCTGACCTTGGCATCGTGGGGCACCCCCTCACGGAAATACTGCGACACGCGGGTCTTGAGGCGCTTGGCCTTGCCGATATAGATGATCGTGTCTGTTTTGTCACGGATGATATACACGCCGGGCAGCAGCGGCAGCATGCAGGCTTTTTTGTAGAGTTCAGCTTTTGTCATGGACAGGCCTTTCTTACGGCAGCACCGCTGCACCCGATGCGCTGTATGCGGTGCCGCCGTATACAAAAAAAGCGGCGGGTCACCCCACCGCTGATTGTTTAAGGAAGATTACTCGGCAAAGCCGGAGCTGACCAGCTTGACCAGACCGTCAACTGCAGCCTGCTCATCGGCACCGTCAGCAATAATGCGGATGGTGGTGCCGCCAACGATGCCCAGACTCAGGACACCGAGCAGAGACTTGGCGTTGACACGGCGCTCCTCCTTCTCGACCCAGATGGAGGACTTGTATTCGTTGGCCTTCTGGATGAAGAAGGTAGCCGGACGGGCGTGCAGACCAACCTGATTCTCAACGGTAACTTCTTTAACGTACATAGTTATTCTCTCCTACTTTTGAAAATAATATGCCCCTGTGTATCTACCGCGGGCGACTTCCAGGCGGTCTATTGCGTGTTAATACGCCGCCTTGATTGTCTCTATTTTATCCTATTCGGTCGATTTTGTACAGTGGAAAATTGCAAATTTGGCATGATTCTGTAATTCTGCCAAATCTTCGCGCGCGCGTTTGTGCAACTTTGCTAGTTTATTTTCAACATCGTTGTGGATTGGCAACAAAAACAACGGTCAGTCCCGGTAGCGCATCTGCCATTCTTCGCAGTATTTTTCCGTAAACGCGTCGTTTTCCGGGTCGTACACATTCAGCACGCTGCCGGTCAGCCGCCAGCCCATCCGCTTGTACAGCGCAATCGCGCGGGTGTTGGTGTTCAGCACCCCCAAGGTCGGGTGCGGATGCTCCGGCAGCTTTTTGCGGGCAAAATCCAGCATCTTAGCGCCGTATCCCCTGCCGCGGGCCGCTTCGGTCACAAACAGGCGGCCGATCTCCCCTGTTTTGTGGCAGACCCCCACCATACCGTCAGCGCTGTCTTTGGTGTAGTGCAGATAGAACGCCCAGCCGTTCTTTTTATCTTCCTGCAGCATAGGCAGGTGGGCCTGCGGGGTGAGCATTTCCAGATATTGCTCCGTACAGACTACCTCGCAGACAGCGCGGCGTCCCTCGGCCATCAGCGCAGCGCAAAGGCTGAGCTGTTCGTCATTTTTCACAAGGCGCATATTTTCGCCGCGCTTCCACTTCGGCAGCTCGGTCAGCGGGTGGCTCTCGCACCAGGCGTCATACAGGTCGGGGCGGCGCTCACGGGTCCGCTCACGGCTTTGGGCACCGCGCCATTCGTCAATTTTTTTGTGGTCGCCGGTCAGCAGCACCGGCGGCACAGCGCGGCCCTCCCAGACCTCCGGGCGGGTAAACTGGGGATATTCCAGCAGCCCGTCCCAGTAGCTCTCGTCCTGATAGCCCTTTTCCTCAGCCAGCACGCCGGGCTGCAGGCGCAGCACGCTGTCGGCCACAACAAGGCTGGCCAACTCACCGCCGGTCAGCACATAATCACCGATCGAGATTTCCTCATCGCCAAAGGCGTCAATGACCCGCTGGTCGATACCCTCATAATGGCCGCAGACGAGGGTAACGGCGTCATAGGAGGCCAGCTCCCGGGCCTTTTCCTCATTGTAGGGGCGGCCCGCAGCCGTCAGGAACACGACATGGGGCCTGGCTCTGCCCTGCCCGGCGCACTGGGTCTGCACAGCCCGCAGGCAGTCGGCGATAGGCTGTGCGTACAGCACCATGCCGCAGCCGCCGCCGTAGGGGTAGTCATCGGTCTGCTTCTGCTTGTTTTTTGTATAGTCGCGGATCTGGTGACAGTGCGCCTCGAACAGGTTCTTCGCGCGGGCACGGCCCAGGATACTGGCCGAGAGGAAGCTGTCGCACAGCTCGGGAAAAAGCGTTACGATATCAATGCGCATCGGCTCAGCCCTCATCGCCGTTCACAGCATCGGTGAACATCCCCTCGATGGGGGTGATCAGAATGCGGCGGTTTTCCATGTCGATGGTCTTGACAAACTCCGGCACGGCGGGCAGCATGTGCTCCTCCCCCGCCGCATCGGTCACGGTGTAGATGTCCTGCGCAGCCGGATGCTCCACATTCGTCAGGCGGCCGTAGACGCGGCCGGTATCGGCATCTGCGACCTCACAGTCGAGCAGATCGTCAATGAAGTAGCGGCCCTTGGGCAGCCGGGCATCGGCCTTGGCCAGATAGTACACCCGGCCCACCTGAGCGCGGGCGGCGTCCATATCGGTAATGCCGTCCAGCCGCAGCAGGATCACATTGCCCTGTGCGCGCACACCCAGCACGCGGGTCTCGCCCGCGCCCTCGGCCGTGCTGAACAGCCGCTTGAATTTTGTCAGAAACGCCGCGCCGTCACAGAGCGGCAGGGCCTTCATTTCGCCGCGCACACCGTGGGTAGACACGATCTTGCAGGCGGGAAGGTAGTTTCGCATATATTCCTCCTGATACAGAAAAAGCACTTTACCCTGCGGCAAAGTGCTTTGTAACGGGTCTTAGTCGATCTCAACGATGACTTTTTCGCCCTGACGGACAGCCGCGGCACGCATGACAACGCGGATCGCCTTGGCGATGCGGCCCTGCTTGCCGATGACGCGGCCCATATCGGCCTCAGCCACCTTGAGGTGGTACACAACAGTGCCGTCCTCACGCATGGGATCAACAGTCACCTGCACGGCCTCCTTGTCCTCGACAAGGCCGCGGGCAACGGCTAATAAGAGTTCCTGCATGTGGCGTTCCCTCCCTAAAAAGCGAACAGATTACAGAACAGCGGCCTTCTTCAGGATCTCGCGGACAGTGTCGGTGGGCTGAGCGCCGTTGGACAGCCACTGCTTGGCCTTCTCAGCGTCGATCTTGACGACAGAGGGCTCCTTGGTCGGATCGTAGTAGCCGATCTCCTCGATGAAACGGCCATCACGGGCAAAGCGGCTGTCAGCAACAACAACGCGGTAGAAAGGAGCCTTCTTGGCGCCCATGCGGCGCAGACGAATCTTAACCATAGTAATATTCCTCCAAAAATTGTTTACGGCCCTTGGTTGGGCATCTTTAATATATTGTACATCCCGTGGGCCGTAAAGCCGAGCGGGTCATACCTTTGTGAAAATCATCGGCCAAAGCCTTTAAAGCCGCCTCTGCCGCCCATGCTCCCGAGGCCGCGCATAAAGGCCTTGGGGTTGCGCTTGACCTTTTTCATCATCTTCTGCATTGCTTCAAACTGGCGCAGCAGCTTGTTGACATCCTCGACCGAGGTGCCGGAGCCGGCCGCGATGCGGCGCTTGCGCTTGGGGTTGATGATGTCGGGCTTGGCGCGTTCTGCAGGGGTCATGGAGTAGATGATAGCCTCGATGCGGGGCAGCGCCTTATCATCGAGGGAATCGGCATCGATCTGACTGCCGCCGGGCATCATCGCCAGCAGCGAGGCAGCGCCGCCCATCTTCTTGATCTGCTGGAACTGGGCCAGCAGATCATTCATGTCGAACTTGTTCTCCATCAGGCGCTTGGCGGCGGCCTCGGCTTCCTTGTCGTTCTGGACGCTCTGGGCTTTCTCAATCAGGGAAAGCACATCGCCCATGCCAAGGATGCGGTTGGCCATCCGCGCCGGGTAGAACGGCTCAAGATCCTCAAGCTTCTCGCCCGTGCCCTGAAAATAGATCGGCATACCGGTGACGGCCAGCACCGAGAGCGCCGCACCGCCGCGGGTATCACCATCGGTCTTGGTCAGAATGACGCCGCTGATGCCGACCTTCTCATTGAAGGTCTTGGCCACATTGACGGCCTCCTGACCAGCCATGGCATCCACGACCAGCAGGGTCTCATCGACCTCGACTGCCTGTTTGATCCGCACCAGCTCATCCATAAGCTGGTCATCGATCTGCAGGCGGCCTGCGGTATCCAGGATCACAATATCATTGCCGTGATCCTTCGCGTAGGCCATCGCCTTCTGGGCGATAAGCTCGGGCTTTTCGGTGCCCAGCGTAAAGACGGGAACACCGGCCTGCTCGCCGACCACCTTCAACTGCTCAATGGCGGCGGGGCGGTAGATGTCGCAGGCAACCAGCAGCGGGCGGCGGCCCTGACTGCGGTAGAATTTGCCAAGCTTGGCAGCATGGGTGGTCTTGCCGTTGCCCTGCAGGCCGCACATCATCAGCACGGTCTGGCCCTTGTTTTTCAGGCGCAGGTATTTCGGCTCATTGCCGCCCATAAGGCTGGTCAATTCCTCGTTGACGATCTTGACGACCTGCTGGGCGGGGGTCAGGCTCTCCATGACCTCCTGCCCCATCGCGCGCTCCGAGACCTGAGCGCAGAAGTCCTTGGCAACCTTGTAGTTGACATCGGCCTCCAGCAGCGCCATACGCACCTCGCGCATAGCGGCCTTAATGTCGGCCTCGTTCAGCTTGCCCTTGCCGCGCAGCTTTTTGAAAACGCCATTCAAGCGCTCTGTTAAAGACTCAAAGGCCATCGGCATCCTCCTGCGTGTCCAAGCGTTGTAAGATCGTGAGCAACTCCGCGGTATCGTTTGTGATGCGCGGATTCGGGGTAAAGGACCCCGAGTTGCAGCAGCGGATCTCGGTGATGAGGGTCTGCATCCGATCCAGATCGGCCTGCATCCTTGCGTGGCGGCGGGCGTTGCCGAGCTTTGCTTCCAGCTCGTCCAGTGCGGCCTCGCCATGCTTGATGGCGTCCCGCACCCCCTGCCGTGTGATGCCGAGATTTTCGGCAATTTCAGCTAAGGACAAATCCTCGTCATAGTATTCCGTCAGGATGACGCGCTGTTTTTCCGTCAGAACCGGACCGTAGAAGTCCAGCAAGACGGAGTAGGCAAGGTTTTTCTGCGGCTTACCGGCCATGCCCGCGCCCCCTTTGCTGCTTGTGAAGGCTGTGTAAAGTAATTATCTTTACATCAGCCTATGAATTATAACAGAACAGGTGCCGGAAGTCAAGTCCGTAGAGCGATTTTTTGAAGAAATACGGCAGATTTTTTAGCAGCGCCGTGAGGGTATACGGGGAAAGCCCCTCCGACTTCGCTGCGCTCGTCACCTCCCCGCATAGCGAGGAGGCTTTCTCGCGGGCTTTGCCCGTGCAAAAGGCGCCCCACGAAGTGGGGAGCTGGCCGAGCCTGCGAGGCCTGAGGGGCCTCCCCCCCTTCGCCGCAATATTTTTCTCTCCATCCATAGCAAACCGCCCCGAACTATGCTATAATAAAAATGTTGTCGTTTTTTGAAAGTGAGGTGTCTGTCTGTGCCCATCCTGCGCAGTTATTATCAGGAGGTCTACCGTTCGCCGGTCGTGCGGCTGGACGGCTACTCCGGCCGCCATGGTTTGGAGGCAGGCATCCTCGCCTATCTGGATTTCGGCGGTGCGACCGGCACCTCCAAGGACGGTCTGGCCGAGACGATGCTGGCCTTTGCGACCGAGCGCGGCACGCTGCAGCCCGGCATGCCGGTGGTGGAGGTAAGCTCCGGCAGCTTCGGCGCGGCGCTGGCGGTCAGCTGCGCAACCACAGGACACCCCTGCATCCTTGTCGTGCCGAGCAACCTGCCCATTGCACGGCGCAAGCATTTACAGGACTTGGGCGCGCGCATCATTGCCTGCAGCAGCGGCGGCCGCCGCGCCATGGAGCGCATCGCCGAGGACACCGCCAAGCGATACGGCGGATATTACACCCACTATTTTTCCAACGATGATAACCCCGAGTATCACCGCCGGGTGACCGGCCCGCAGATCTTAAAGCACGCGGGCGATGCGATCGACGCCGTGGTCATCGGCGTGGGCAGCGGCGGGACCATCACCGGTGTGGCCGAGTACATAAAGGCATGGAACAGCATGGTGCGCATCGTGGCCGTGGAGCCTGCCGAGTGCGCCGCCATCTCGGGCGGGTTCATCGGCCAGCACAGCATTGCGGGCATCGGCCCCGGCTTTGTGCCGGAGAATTACAACCCCTATGTAGTGGACACCGTGCTGACCGTCACCTCGGCCGATGCCGAGCGTGCCGCGCGGGAGGTGCTGTTCTTTGACGGCGTACCCGCCTGCACCAGCGCCGGTGCCACCCTGGCCGCCGCCGTGCAGCTGATGGGCATGGGCAAGGCCAAGCGCCCCCTGTGCGTCTTTGCCGGGCGGCGCACCTACGAATAAATTGTAAAATCTGCACACGCGCCCCGCACCGGGCTTTTCCGGTGCGGGGCGCGTGTGGTATAATTAAAGAAAAAAAGGCGGTGTTCTGTCATGAAGCTTCTGCTCTGCGTTCTGTCTGCCCTGCTGCTGGCCGGGTGTGCCGCAGGGGCGGCATCCGGGGATGCAATTTCCGCACCTGCGCCAGCTGCCACCGTGGAAACCGCCGAAGCAGCGCCGACTCCAGTCCCCGCAGCCGCTGCGCCGCAGGGACTGGAGCCGACCGGCGCGGCGGTGCTGGACTATGACGACATTCGGCTGATCGACTATGAGCGCGCGATGCAGACCTACCCCGAGACCGACTATTACACGATGTGCAAGGACGGCCTGTGGGGCCTGATGCGCAGCGATGGTACAGAAGTGCTTCCCTGCCGCGCGCCGGAGCCGCTGTTTGAATGTGACATTGACGAACACCACTGGCACGGGTATCTGGACGGGCTTGCGTGGGAGGAGACCGACCCGCCGGAAAGAGAGTACAACGCCCGGTTAAAGGCAAGCGGCGACGGTACCCTCTGTGATGCCCATGACGGCGGCGGGTATCTGGGCTTTGTCGATTTACAGGATAACGCTCTGCATATCTACTACGGCTCCCTTGGCCCGGGTGAGCTGAGAGCACCGACTGATGCGGACATGCTGCTCTTCAGCGGCAGCGCCAACGGCTTTGTGCCTGTACGGGACGGTGTGCTGGAGGCCGAGGGGGACGGCTGGTTCAACTACATTGGCGGCGAGCAGTATGTCTATCGAAACAGAGACAGCAAAGCTGCGAACAGATTCATTTACAGTGCGGCAGATTTCTTTTTTGACGCGCCGCTGGCCCCCGCACAGCGGGACGGCAAATGGGTGTATCTGGATACAGCGGGCAACGAAGTAACCGCCCCCTGCTACGACGGCGTGTACAGGCCCAACCGCTACACCGATGAACCTCGGGTCTTTGCCCGGGCCGCACCGCTTTTGAATGGCTATACGGTTGTCAGCCGTGACTGGAAATTCGGTCTGCTCGACAGCACCGGGGCGGAGCTTGTCCCCTGTGTGTATGACGGCCTTGTGTGGGACGGCGGCACGGCATGGATCAGGCAGTCTGACGGCTGGCACGAATACAGCATTCCCGGTGTGACAAAGCCTGACCCATGGCGGCTTTTGCTGGACAGTCTGGGCGCAGATATTACCGCCCCCGACACCCCGCCCGCGCGGACTGACGCAATCTTTTTTACGACCCGCACCAACGGCGAGCGGCTGAACCTGCGCGCCGGGCCGGGTACAGGGTATGACATCATCGGCAAAATTCCCGATTATGTGCGGCTGCGCATCTACGGTACGATGTCCAGCGCCCCCGGCTGGGCGCTGGTGCAGTATGACCAGCAATACGGCTGGGTCAGCACAGAATATTTGCAGAGATAAGCGAACAGCCCCAGACAAGCGGTGTCTGGGGCTGGTTTTATTTCTTTTGGCGGGGCGTGCGCTTGGCGGTGCGGCGGGTTGCAGGCTTTTTGACCGGCTTCGGCACCGGCTTTACCCGCACAAACTGAATGGGGTTGCCGTTGGCAAGAATGCGCTCCTCGACCTCGAGTTCCGCCAGCGAGGTCAGGAACTTATTCAGGCTCTTGGAGCCGAAGTTTCGAACATCGAAGTCCGGGTAGCGCTTGATGAGCTGATCCCCCACGCGGGAGGTGCGCACCCAGCCGGTGCCGTCATCCATCTCATCGATCAGACCATGAATGATGCGGCCGATGGAATCCCGGTTGATGGCGGTGTCGTCCCCCGCAGCGGCGCGGGCGCTCGTCTCGGCAGCAGAGGCGGCCGGGGCATTTCCCTCCGCCTCATTGAGATCACCGTGGTCGAGGATCAGATCGAGGTACTTGAACTGGTCGCAGGCCTTGACAAAGGGGCCGAGCGCCTTGCTCTCCCCCATGCCGATGACAAGCTTGCCGGCCTCCCGCAGGCGGGCCGCCAGCCGGGTGAAGTCACTGTCTGAGGAAACAATGCAGAAGCCATCCAGATTGCCGCTGTAGAGCAGATCCATCGCGTCAATGATCATGGCGGAATCTGTAGCGTTCTTGCCGGTCGTGTAGCTATATTGCTGGATGGGGATGATGGAATTGTTCAGCAGCGCATCCTTCCAGCTTTTCAGCCGCGCATCAGACCAGTCGCCATAGATGCGCTTGCAGGCTGCAACGCCAAAGTTTGCAGCCTCGTCCAAAATCACCTTGACATACTTGGGCGAGATATTGTCCGCATCAATCAGGATCGCCAGTTTCAGGTCTTCCATGGCTTACTTCCTCTCCCGCTTGGGCTGCTCAAAATACATATAGAGCTGGCACGGGATCATGCCGTTGTAGATCTTGCGGCGGCGGGCAGCCTTTTTGCCGAAGTGCTGCTCAAAGTCCGCATCGGCCGTGATGGCGTACAATCCCTGCGCAGGGTGCGCCTGCCAGACCTGACCCAGCGTGCGCGCCAGACTTGCCACCTCGGAGGCATCGCCCAGGCGCTCGCCGTAGGGCGGGTTAGTCAGCACGACCGCATTGTCGAGCGCACGGAAATCCCGGACATCCGCAACCTCAAAGCGGCAGCGGTCCCCCACACCGGCCAGCTTGGCGTTGGCGTTTGCCAGCGCCACAGCGGCTGGGTCGATGTCATAGCCGATGCCCTCAAAGGCGGCATCCTTGCGGACCTCCGCAAGAGCCTTCTGGCGCTGCTCTGCCCAGAGGTCAGCCGGCACAAAGTCGAAATGCTCGGCAGCAAAGCGGCGGCGCAGACCGGGGGCCAGATTCAGCGCCTTCTGCGCGGCCTCGATGACCAGCGTGCCGGAGCCGCAGAACGGATCCTGCACGAGAGAGTCACGGCGCACCCGGCCCAGATCAGCGATGGCGGCGGCCAGCGTCTCCTTGATGGGCGCCAGCGTGGCGTTTTTGCGGTAGCCGCGCTTGTGCAGACCGTCACCGGAGGTGTCGAGATAGATCTCCACCGTGTCCTTGCGCAGCGCAAAGCGGATCTTGTACAGCGCACCGTCCTCCGGCAGGGTGCCGACCTTATGGCCGTTCATCAGCCGCTTGACGATGGCTTTTTTTACGATGCTCTGGCAGGCAGGGACGCTGGACAGCTGGCTGGACAGGCTCGAGCCCTTGACTGGGAAGGCCGCGTTGGCGGGGAGCAGCTCCTCCCACGCGATAGCGTAGCAGCCGTCAAACAGTTCATCAAAGGTAGTGGCCTTGTAGGTGGCCAGCAGCAGCAGCACGCGCTCGGCGGTGCGCAGGTTCAGGTTGGCGGCGGCGATCATATCCGCCCCGCCCTGAAATGCCACACGGCCGTCCGTCACCTGAATATTCTGTGCGCCCAGACGCTTGACCTCAAAGTTCAGCGTGGATTCGGTACCGAAGAAGCAGGGCGCGACCATCGTGTAAAGTGTAGACATAGGTGTCCTTTCTTGTTGATATGCCGTGAATTGTGTAGGGGCGAGCAATGGCTGTCCCCTACATTTTGTATTGTAAAATTGCAAAAAGACCCCAGCCCGGCGGCTGACAGCCGTCAGGATAGGGCCGTTCATTGTATGGCTTTCGCAGCCGGTATCAGCCGCGGCGGCGGGAATATCCGCCGCGATGGTTCTCCGTCACGCGCTTGAGATCCGCGATCTTTTCCTCACTGCGGGTCTTGTAGCGGGCCATCATGTCCTCAAAGCTCATATCGCCCTGAGGTGCGGCAGGCTTGGGCTGCCAGACGCGGGGCTTTTCCTCACGCTTGGGGCGCGGGGCCGGGCGGCGGTCATTGCCGCCTGCAGTGCGCTCGCCGTGCTGCTGGCGCGGGCCGCGCTCCGGCGCGGGCTGGGTGCGCTTGATGGACAATGCGATCTTGCCGTCCGGTGCGATCGAAATCACCTTGACGGAAACCGTCTGCCCATCACTGAGCACCGTGGAAAGATCCTGCACAAACTCGTAGGAAACCTCGGAGATGTGGACAAGACCGGTCTTGCCCTCCGGCAGAGAAACGAACGCGCCGAACGGCTTGATACCAGTGACCTTGCCCTCGACAATATCCCCAACTTGTAATGCCAAACTATGATACCCCTTTAAATGTAATTTTTATGCCAGGGGGCTGCCGCAAAGCGTCCCCGCTGGAAACGATTTATTTGCCGCTGATGTCCACAAAGACACGCTCGTTGGGCTTGGCGTAGCCCTGCTCCCGGGCGTAGCGCTCGATAATAGCGCTTTCGCCCTGATCCAGCGTGCCGGACAGCTCGGCGTTTTCGGTAAGCTGTGTGCTCAGCTGGTTCTGCACAGACTGCAGCTCCTGCTGCTTGGATGCAATGGACACCTGATACTGCACGAGATTGACGAACAGCGAGCCGCAGACTATCAGAAACACCGGAACGGTGATCCACCACGGCAGGAATCCACGCTGGGACCTTCCCTTGTTTTTGCTCATAGCGGGATGCCCCCTTTCCCAAAAATGCACGCACAACCACTTGTAGCTAATTATATAATATGGTCGAAGGTTTTTGCAACTGTTTTTCAGCGGATTTTTGCTTTTTTTCGGACTTTTTTGCCTTTTTGCGCTCTCTGCGGCGGCTGCGGGCGGCGGCCAGGCGCTTTTTGAGGGGCCGGACGGCGTTTTTTTCCACCGCATGCAGCGGTGCCAGCAGGCAGGCGGCGGCTGCCGCCGCACAGCGGTGTACGGCGGGCTGCACGGTCCAGTGCCAGCAAGCAGCCCCCAGCAGCAGCGCGGCGCTCATATACCAGCGGGCCAGACCGCCCGCACTGGCCCCGGCAGCGAAGCTGCAGACCAGCACCGCTGCTGCGGCAAAGGCCGCTATATCCCGGAAAAAGCAGCGCAGCGCGCCCTCCCCCAGTGCAAGGCGCACGGCATCCCGCACGCCCGCCAGCAGACAGCCCAGCCCAAGGCACCACAGCACATCCCCCAGCACCGCCCACGGGGCGGGTGACGGGGCCATCTAACGGAAGAGCCGCGCCAGCAGACCGCCGCCGGACTGCTGATTTTCCGCATACTGCAGGTATTCGATCCTGCCGGAGATCTGCACCTGCCCGCTCTGGGTGGACAGCTCCCCGATCTGCAGCTCCTGCCCGCCGACGGTCAGATTGCCGAGCGGCGTTTCCAGCACAGCGGCGCTTTCATCACAGCTGATAACACGGCTGACACCGGTCACGGCCAGATGGCGGCGGTCCCGCAGGGCAAGGCCGTGGCTTTGCTGCTGCGGCTGGCCGGCGCGCGGCTCCAGTTTTGTTTCCGGCATGGCGGTCCCTCCCCTGCTTGGTTACAGTGATACTGTATGCGGCAGGCACCGCGTTTAGAACCCCGCGCCGGGCGGTGGGGCATTATTCCTCGATGATCTCAAACATTTCCCGTGCGACATCCTTGCCCTTCTGCTCCACATCGGACAGGACGCGGATCTTGACAGGGCGGTTGCCGAAGGTGACCTCAATGATGTCGCCGAGCTTTACGGTATAGCTGGCCTTGGCAGGCTTGCCGTTGACCAGCACACGGCCCGCGTCCGCAACCTCGTTAGCAAGGGTGCGGCGCTTGATGACACGGCTGACCTTCAGGTATTTATCCAGACGCATAGATGTTTTCCTTTCGATACAAAACCGCCCCGCCGCAGAAGCGCGGCGGGGCGGAGCGGACCATTACTTACTGAACGGAGTCCTTCAGGGCCTTGCCGGCCTTGAAAGCGGGCAGCTTGGAGGCCTCAATGGTGATCTCCTCACCGGTCTGGGGGTTGCGGCCCTTGCGTGCAGGGCGCTCACGGACCTCGAAGGTGCCGAAGCCGACCAGTGCGACCTTGTCGCCCTCCTTCAGGGCGTTGGTGATGGCGTTCAGGGCGCTGTTGACAGCAGCCTCGGCGTCCTTCTTGGTCAGGTTAGCTTCATTCGCAACAGCGGCGATCAGTTCAACTTTCGTCATGGTATTATACCTCCAAAGTGTTATATCAGCAAAAAGCAGCTGCGGAAAACTCCGTCCCGCTCGGCTCACTTCTTAGCTTTCTGGGTTGTCGGCGTGCGCTGTGGTAAACGCAGCGTTGCATTTCTGCAGGGCCTGCTCCGGGTCGATGCCTGCACTGCGTGCAAGCGCCGCAGCAGCAAACAGAAGTTGCCCCATCGCCTGCTCCGCCCGGGCCTTGTCCGGTGCGGTCTCAACTGCCGCAGCCGCAGCAGCGACCGTATCGGCTGCCGCCTCTGTCTGCACGCCGTAGCGGGCAGCGCGCTTTTGCAGCTTGGCGGCGCGCATCAGGGCAGGTAGCGCCTTGGGGACGCTTTCGAGATCATCTGCGAGGGTCAGACGGCCCTTTTCCTTATTCTTGAGCGAATCCCAATCTTTTATGCTCTCGTCCCCGCCAAAAATATGCGGGTGACGCTCTATGAGCTTGCGGCAGACACCGTCACATACCTCATCAAAGGTAAAGTGCCCGGCCTCCCGCTCGATCTGCGCGTGAAAGACTACCTGCATCATCACATCGCCCAGCTCCTCACAGAGAAGCTCGGGGTCATTCAGGTCGATGGCATCCACTGCCTCGTAGGCTTCCTCAAGGAAGTTCATCCGGATCGAGGTGTGGGTCTGTACCTTGTCCCATGGGCAGCCGCCTTCCGGATCCCGCAGGATCGCAATGATCGCAGCCAGGTCGTCTGCCGTATACTGCTGTTTTTCGGGGTATGCGTTCATAGACCTTCTCCGCGCTCACAGAAATGCAATACGCTACATTTTACACAAATCGGCGGATTTGTCAAGCGTTGGCCGTCCGCTCAGCTGCTTTTTTTCGCTGTAGTGTTATTTTTACAGCTGTGCGCCGCAATGGTTACAGAACAGCGCGTCGCCATCGACCTCGGCCTTGCAGACGGGGCAGATCTTGGTCTCGCCGCGCAGCTGGATGGGCTCCTCCTCGATTTCCTCCTCCTGCTCCTGCTCGGGGGCATCCTCGGCGGCGGCGTCGGCCTCCTGTGCCTCGACCTCTGCGCGCTCGTCCTCGGTCATGCCGGCCTTGATCTCCTCAATGGCCTTCTCGACCTCCGCCACGGCGTCGATATACTTTTCGACCAGTGCAGGGTTCTCCTCACCGGCCTTGTGCAGGCTGTAGACCAGAGCGCCCAGCTGGCGCTGTGCCTTGGACAGTCGTGCCTGCTGGTTCAGAAGATCCAGCTTGTTTTTGCCCTTGTCTGCCAGATCCTGCGCCGTCTTTTTAGCGGAATCCACCAACTGCAGGCCCTGTTCCTTCAGCATCTCAATATCCAGTTCAAACATAGTCAAGCACCTCTTTCTTCTTGCCTGAACACGGCATCTGTGCCGTGCGATTTAGGTCTATTATAGCCTATTGCGGCGCGGTTTGCAACGCGCAAATGTATATTTTCCGTGAATTGTAAGGCATTATTTACCAATAAACTCCCGCAGCAGGCTGTTTTGGGGCACAAGCTCGGTGCCCAGCGCCGGAAATGCGTCAAACCTTGCGCGCAGGGCCTCCAGCTGGCGGGCCTGCACGGGGGTCAGCTCCAGGTCGGCAGGCATCGCGTCCAGCACGGTGCGCCACAGGCAGACCTCATAGGTGTGGGTCGTATCCAGCAGCAGGTTGGCGCGCGGCTTGTAGGGCTTGATGAACCGTTCCTCGCCCGCGCAGACATGGCCCCACAGCCCCAGCGTGAAGGCAGCCCCGTGCCCGCGGAACAGGTAATCCCGCACGATGCGCCGCGCCAGCCGGATGTCCCGGGTGGCCAGACAGCAGGCATCGCTGCTGTCGGCGTATTCCTCCCGCAGGCCCGCATACAGGCAGAGGGCGGCCCCGGCAGGCAGTTCCTCGGTCAGGGCCGGGTTCAGGGCGTGCAGACCCTCGATGATGACCACACCGCCGCGGGCATCAATGCGGCGGGTGCCGCTGGGCTGCTGAAGTGTAAAGTCAAACACCGGCGCCTCACAGATGCCGGTTTTGTACAGCTCCTTCAGGCAAAAATGCAGCCGTTCCAGATCCAGTGCCTCCAGACTCTCATAATCATCGCTGCCATCGGGATTTTTGGGGTATTTTCCCTCCCCGATATAAAAATCATCCAGACTGACGACCTGACTGCTGTGGCCGCGCGCCGCGATGGCCCCGGCGATCTTATGGGCCGAGGTCGTCTTGCCCGCAGCGGACGGGCCGGTCAGCATGACGATGCGCTGGCCTGCCGCCAGCACCTCATCGGCGATGCTCTCGATCTGGTTGTGATAATGCTGCTCGCTCAGGGCCGCCAGCTCCTGCGGGCTGCGCGCGGCCAGCGCCACAAGGTCACGGCTGATGAAGCGTTTGCGATGTGTAATGTGCATAGAAATCCTCCACGGCCTTTTTGCGGTCAAGCAGTTCCGCAAAGCGGTCGATGTACTCGGTGGGATATTTGAAGTTGAAAATGCGCTCGATCTTGCCGCGGCGCTGCCCCGGAATGACAAGCTTGGTGGAGCCGCCTGCACCGGCCGAAAGAATGGTGTGGACCTCTTCCATAATATAGATATTATACAGACACTCAAAACCCGGCTTGGCCCAGCCGATATTTTCCAGATTCTGCAGCGTGCCCTTCTGGCGGTACATATAGTAGGGTCGGTAGCCGGCCTCGGCCAGCATACTACAGCTGTCGAGCATGGCGGCAACATCGGCATAGTCAGCAGCGCGATGCTCAACCACGATGTTGGACGCCCGCTTGAGGGTCAGCGTGTGGACCGTGATGTTCTCTGGCGCAAGCGCGATGGCCTGACGCAGGCTGGCTGCAAAGCCTTCAACCGTGTCCCCCGGCAGGCCCGCGATCAGGTCCATATTGATGTTGGTGTGCCCTGCAGCGCGCGCGGCCGCAAAACAGTCGATAATATCCTGCGCCGTATGGCGGCGGCCGATGTTCTGCAAGACCGTGTCCGAAAAGGTCTGTGGGTTGATGGAAATACGCGTCGCGCCGTATTTTTTGATGATGCGCAGCTTTTCAGCATCGGTGCAGTCGGGGCGGCCGGCCTCAACGGTGTATTCGTCCAGTTTCGCTAAATCAAAGGTCTTGGCGATGTGGGACATCAGCTGTTCCAGCTGCGGCGCGTTCAGGCTGGTGGGCGTGCCGCCGCCGATATAGAAGGTGCGGATATGCAGCCCGGCGCGGTCGGCGGTCCGGCGGATGGCGGTCAGCTCCTCACAAAGCTTATCGACATAGGGCTGCACAAGCGCACGGGTGGCTTTATCCCCCACCGTGCGGGAGACAAAGCTGCAGTAGCTGCACCGGGTCGGGCAGAACGGGATGCCCGCATAGACGCTGCAGTCCATCGGGTCGGCGGCGTCCAGAACCGACTTTTGCAGGTCGGCAATGCCGAGCGCAAGCGCAAACTTTTCCGGCGCGCAGCCAAAGTGGTCAAGGAAGCGCGCGCGTATCTCGTCCTCACCCGCACCGGCTGCGCGCATGTCGTGAATGATGCGCACCGGCCGCACACCGGTCATCATGCCCCATGGCGGCGTGATGCCGGTTGCCCGGCAGAGCATACCGTACAGCAGCCGGCACAGGGCGTACTCCGCATCCTCGCCCTGCGGGCGCAGGGCGGTTTGCCACTGCAGCTTACCGTTGAGGCGCAGCAGGGCCAGATCGGTGCATTGGTGGCTCTGCGCCAGCACAAAATCACCCTCCTGCGGGAGATTTTCCGACTTCTCCGCACCGGGGAAAAACAGCCGTGCGGTATGCTCAGCTTCATAGCCCGCTGCGGGGCCGCGTAAAATGATCTGCATCAAAACCATGCCTCATTCATATAAGGGTTGGAGCGGCGCTCCTGCCCAAGGGTGGTAAAATCCTCATGCCCGGGCAGGACTTTTGTTGCATCGGGCAGCGGCAGTTCTGCCAGCAGGGACAGGCTTTTTGCCATCTCCTGCATGCTGCCGCCGGGGAAATCCGTGCGCCCGCAGGAGCCTGCAAACAGCGTGTCGCCGCTGAACAGCAGCCCATAGCAGGACAGGCAGACGCCGCCCGGCGTGTGACCGGGGGTGTGGTAGATCTTGAAGGTCAGCTCATCGATCGTCAGTTCGTCACCAGCCGGCCATGTGTCCGTGATGACATCAGGTGTCAGGGGCAGCAGCTGGCTGCCCGCCGCATCGGCAGGGTCCATATAGACCTTGCAGCCGGTTGCTTTTTTGAGGGCTGCCACCGCCCCCACATGGTCGTAGTGACCGTGGGTCAGCAGGATATGGCTCAGCGTTGCGCCCGCCTCCTCCAGCGCCTTCAGATAGGTGGCAGGCTCGGCCGCGGCGTCGATGAGGATGCCGTGCTTGGCGTTCGTGATAATTAAAAAGGTATTCGTGTACAGCGGCGGAACGCCGTGGATATGCTGGATGTTCATTGCGTCCTCCCTTGAATTTTGCTTACTTTTTCCACTCGTCGGTATCGATCACGATGGTCACCGGGCCATCGTTCACAAGGTCAATCTGCATGTCCGCGCCGAATTCGCCGTGCTTGACCTCCTGCAGGCCCTGCCGATTCATCTCATCTAGGAATTTTTCATAGCACGGCACCGCCAGTTCCCCCTTGGCGGCATGGCTGAAGCTTGGGCGCTTGCCTCTGGCCGTATCACCGTACAGGGTGAAGTTCGACACCACCAGCGCCGAATAGCCCAGCTCGACCGCGCTGCGGTTCAGCTTGCCATCCTCGTCCTCAAAAATGCGCAGGTGCGCGCATTTGTCAGCCAGCTTCGGCACAATATCGATCTCATCGGTTTCACGCACGCCCAGCAGGATGACCAGACCCGGGCCGATGGCGCGCGGCTCGCCGCCGTTGACCGTAACGCTTGCGCGGGTTACGCGCTGAATGATTGCTCGCATAGGGTGCTCCTTCCATGTAAGGCTTCCCCCTTGGGGGAAGCTGGCGCCGTAGGCGACTGATGAGGGGCGGCGTTACGGCAGCCACCCATTCACGGGTTATCGCGGAAAGCTTGCCCCTCATCCGCCCCTTCGGGGCACCTTTCCCCTTAGGGGAAGGCCTTCAAACTCAGTTTCTCGTCACGCTGACGACATCCTTGATCTTTTTCAGGCGGGCCACAACGCTGTTGAGATGCTCGGTGTTGGTGATGCCTACCGTCACGCTCATCCGGGCGCGTCCCTGCTCGGCGGCGCGCGCCGTCAGCGAGTAGATGGGCACGCGCATATCGCCCAGCGCCAGCGCCACATCCGACACAAGGTTCGGGCGGTCCATACAGACGATATCGAGCGTTGCCTTATAGCTTTCGCGGGCCTCGTCATCCCAGTAGGCGCGGACCCAGCGGTCGATATTCTCGGGGTGGCGCATGCTCTCGCGGGCGTTGGCACAGTCCCGCTTATGGATGGAAACACCAAACCCGCGGGTGACAAAGCCGACGATCTCATCGCCGGGCAGCGGTGAGCAGCACTTGGCGAACTTGATGGGGCAGTTGTCGATGCCCTCCACCACAACGCCCTCGGAGGAGTGCATCCGCTTGAGCTCGACCGTAACCGGCCGCGGCTCGGTGGCCTGCAGTCTGGTGTACTCCTCCTTCAACTTGGGCAGCATGCGGGAGAGCTGCAGCCCGCCGTAGCCGATGGCGGCGTACATCTCCTCCACACTGTTGCAGCGGTTGCGGCGGGCCAGCGCCTCCATAAAGACGGGGCGCTGCTCATCACTCAGCGTCATGAGGTTGCGGCGCATCTCGCGCTCAAGCGCATCGCGCCCCTCTTGGATATTTTCTTCCCGCCGCTCCTTTTTAAACCAGTTACGGATCTTATTTTTGGCCTCGCTCGTCTTGACGATGTTGAGCCAGTCACGGCTGGGGCCGCGGTTTTCAGGGCCGGTGATGATCTCGATGATCTCACCGGTCTGGACCTTGTGGTCAATCGGCACGATGCGGTTGTTGACCTTTGCGCCGATCATGCGGTTGCCGACAGCCGAATGGATGGCGTAAGCAAAGTCGATGGTCGTGGCACCGGCCGGCAGGTTGATGACATCTCCGCGCGGGGTAAAGGCAAATACCTCCTCCGGCAGCAGGTCGCTCTTGATGTCGCTGAGCAGGTCGGTGGCATCAGCACTCGAGCGCTGGCTTTCCAAAAGCTGGCGCACCCACGCCAGCCGCTCATCCAGCTTGTCGCCGCTGCCGGTGATGCCGGCCTTGTACTTCCAGTGGGCGGCGATGCCGTACTCCGCCATGCGGTCCATATCCCATGTGCGGATCTGCACCTCAAACGGGATGGCCTCGCGGCCGATGACTGTCGTGTGCAGGGACTGGTAGCCGTTGGGCTTCGGGGTCGAGATGTAATCCTTAAAGCGGTTCGGCAGCGGATGGTACATATCGTGGATCAGACCCAGCGCCGTGTAACACTCGGGGACATTGTCCAGAATGATGCGGACGGCGTAGATGTCGTAGATCTCCTCAAAGTCCTTGTTCTGCATATACATCTTGCGGTAGATGCCGTAGATGCTCTTGACGCGGTGGCGGATGGTGGCCTTCTGGATGCCGTTTTCCGCCAGATGCTTGGCGATGGTATGGCAGACCTGATGCAGAAACTCATCGCCGTGCTTGTTCAGCAGGTCACGGATCGTCTCATAGCCGACCGGGTCCAGATAGTGCAGGCTGCGGTCCTCCAGCTCCTCCTTGATGTTGGAGATGCCGAGGCGGTGGGCGATGGGCGCATAGACCTCCATCGTTTCAAGGGCCTTGTCGCGGCGCTTCTGCTCCGGCCAGGCGTCACCGGTGCGCATATTGTGCAGCCGGTCGCAAAGCTTGATGATCATGACGCGGACATCCTGACTCATCGCCAGCAGCATCTTGCGCAGGTTCTCAGCCTGACGGTCCTCGACATTGGAGAATTTGATCTGGGTCAGCTTGGTAACGCCGTCAACAAGCAGCGCGACCTCGGGGCCGAACTTCTGCCGGATCTCCGTTACCGATACGGGGGTATCCTCCGCCACATCGTGCATCAGGGCTGCCGCAATGCTCTCGCTGTCCATACCCAGCTCCACAAGGATCTGCGCCACGGAAAGCGGATGACAGATATACGGCTCGCCGCTGCGGCGGCGCTGCTCACCATGCGCCTTGGCGGCCAGCTCGTAGGCGCGGTCGATCATCTCAAAGTCATACGGACGGCCGCTGTCGATCATACTTGCCTTCAGGTCGTCATAGGTGATGGGCATTTTTACTTCCTGCACGGTTGTGTTTTCCATGGTCCATTCCCTCTCCGTTTTTATAAAATCGCACAGCTCTTTGCAGGGGTCGATGCTCGGCATCGACCCTGGAACATCGCCGTTGTCGCCACGCTCCGCGGGCGGATGCGAGCATCCGCCCCTACAATCCCGGATAAAACCACGTTTTATCCTTGTTTCGCCATGGTCGCCAAACGCTGCAAAACCGGCGCACTGGCCAGATCCTGCTTGGCCGTGACCGGCACAGGCAGCCAGCGGCCGTCCTGCTCCTCGATCAGGCCCAGCTCCTGCAGTGCGGTCAGGCTGGCCAGCATACGGCCGGTATTCTGCACGCCCTGCGCCGCAAAGACCGGCTGCAGGTCCGCTGCAGCCACCTGCCCCGTGCGGATGCGGCGGTAGAGCGCCACGGTGTCGGCACGGTCCGGCAGCAGCACAGCGGCGCGGTCCGCAGGCAGGGTGCCGCCGGTGCGGAACGCTTCAAACCATGCGGCCTGCTCGCTGGGGGTATTGCCCAGCCCGGCAGGGCGGATGGCCTTGAGATGCGCCGACACCATCGGCCCGCTGCGCCCGTTGAAGATCGACACCTCGAGGGCAGCCTCGACCTCGCTGCCCACCGGGTAGGCAAACGCCTGCGGTGCAACGCCGAAGGTCGATGCAAAAAGGGTATCGCTGCCCTGCCGCAACCGCAGGCGGGTGTGCCGCCCCTCGCTGCCCATCGGCCAGATGCCGTCCACAAAGGCGTGCTGCACCAGCAGCACCGGTGTGGGGTTCTCGCGGCCGAAGGGAGCCAGACGGCCAAGTTCCTGCACATTGTCAAGGCTCAGCTCCCCCAGCGTAACGGCGGCATCAAGCTGCAGGCTGACGGCCTCGGGCTGCGCGGCGTGGTCGGCAGCCCAGGCATTGATGGCCTGACGGAAGGCGGGCAGGTTGTCCTCCTCAATTTCGACACCGGCTGCTGCCGCATGGCCGCCGAAACGGGTCAGATACTGTGCGCACCCTGCCAGCGCGCTGTGCAGATCAAACGGGTCAGGGGCACGGCCGCTGCCGCGTCCCTCGCCCTCATGCATCGAAATAACAATGACCGGGCGGCCGAACCGCTCCATAAGGCGCGCGGCCACGATGCCGATGACACCGGGGTGCCAGTCCTCACCGCTGACGACAAGCACCCGGTCCCGGGTGCGGGCCGGGTCTTTTTCCAGTGTCTCCAACGCGGCGGCAAATACCTGCTGCTCGGTTTGCTGACGCTCGGTGTTGATCTCTGCCAGACGGTCCGCAATGCCGGTTGCCTGCTCCTCGTCCCCGCAGAGCAGCAGCTTGAGCGCCACGGCAGCATTGTCCATGCGGCCCGCCGCGTTCAGGCGCGGGGCCAGACTGTAGCTTACCGTATCTGCCGTGACCGGCTTTCCGGCACAGCCGGCGCTTTCCAGCAGGGCGTGCAGGCCGGGGCGCATCGTATCCTGCAGAAGGTCCAGCCCCTCCCGGACGATGGTGCGGTTTTCCCCCACCAGCGGCATGACATCGGCTACCGTGCCGAGGGCTGCAAGCTCGCCGTACATCTCCAAAAGCTCGGCAGGGTCGCAGCCCTCCAGCGCGGCGCAGAGCTTAAAGGCAACGCCCGCACCGCACAAATCCTTAAACGGGCTTTCATCGTCGGCCCGCTTGGGGTCCACCACGGCAACGGCATCGGGCAGCGTATCGCCCGGCAGATGGTGGTCAGTGATGATAAGGTCCAGCCCCAGCTCTTTGGCGCAGGCAGCCTCCTCCACAGCGGAGATGCCGTTGTCCACCGTCACGACCAGCTTGAAGCCCTTCTGTGCCAGCGATTCAAGCGCAGCGCGGGTCAGGCCGTAGCCGGAACCGCGCGTAGGCAGCTTGCAGCGCACATGCGCCCCCTGACTGGTGAGACATTCGTACAAAATAGCTGTTGCCGAAATACCGTCCACATCATAGTCACCGTAGATGACCATGAGCTCCTCATTTTCAACGGCCTGTTCGATGCGGGCGACTGCTTTGTCCATATCCTTGAGCAGGAACGGATCACTGAGCGGCTCGCCCTGCCCAAGCATTGCCTGCGCAGCGGCGGGCTCGGTACAGCCGCGGGCGGCCAGCACCCGGCGCAGCAGTACACCGCACCCGGCACCCGCCAGCGAGGTTTCGGCGGCGGGATCGCCCTTTTTCAGTTGCCACGCAGGGTAATTCATACAGTTTAGCTCCTTGTGTTAAAATCAGATTCAAAATCATGGGTCAGGCCGTCCTGCCGCAGCATCGTTTCCAGCGTGTCGATTTCGGTCGAAACATCCATGCTCACATCCTGCAGCAGCGTATCATACAGCTTTGCATACGCCTGATTCAGCGTGTGCAAAATGCCGGTAATGTCGCGGCGTATCTCAGCGGCATTGGCGGTGTCCGTATCGCCAAGACCCTGCGCTGTATCGAGCAGCTTGCGGGTCGTGGGCAGGTAATATTCGCGGAAGCGGCGCACCCGGCCAAGCTGCTCAGGGTGGTTATGCACAAAGCCAAGAATGGACGCGCAGATCTTGCGCATCTGCACCAATTCTTCATCGGCATCGCTGCCCAGTCTGCCGCAGCAAGCCTTTAAATAGTTCAGAAAATCCACGCCCTCGCGCTGGAACTGCTCGGCCTCGGTCAGCGGCGCAGCAGATGCCGGCTGCGGCGCGGATGGCAGGAGCGAATCATCCAGATAGAGGGTGCTGTAATCATCGGAAATGGCAGCGTTGGGAAGATCCCCGTTCGCCACAGCCTTTACAACGGTTTCATAGGCCTTTTCCTGCTTGATCTGTGCCTTGCGGGCCAGCGCGGGCAGGTCACAAGTCCAGTCATTGGCAGCGCGCAGCAGCTTGCGCAGGCGGCTGAAATAGGCCAGCTTTTTCATGCCCACAATGGCCATAAAGAGGAAGCCGAGCGTTGTGGGGTAAAACACGGCCGTCAGAATCGGCAGGGCTATAAAATCCTGTTGGGAAAGCCCCAGCGGCCCTGCGCCGACTGCCGTCAGGATGCCCAGCACGAACGCCGCGATGCCAAAGCAGCCTGCAAAGGTCCAGCCAACCGCCGTCAGCGCAACGCCGACAGACTGGCCTCCGTTTTTCCACTTGCGCTCCAGGCGGCGCTTCCACGCGGAGAAGCTGTCCGGTTGTTTCACGCCCATGGCATCGCCCGCCTGCTCCAGCGCATCGGCAATGCTGCCCAGCACGGAGGAGCCGATCCTGCTGCCCATCTCGACCGCATTGTCGATCACATCGCCAAGGTCGTAGTTATATTCGTAATTGTGTTTGTTGTCTGGCATGGTTTGTCCCATCTGTTTGTTTTTATCGTCTGCTACCGTGCGGCGGTCAGAGGACTGACCGCCCTACATCTGCGCCCCACCGTAGGGCCGGCCAGTCCTCTGGCCGCCGTCTCGGGTCATTCTGCAGGTGCCCAATTCTTCATCAGCTCGGCGGCACAGCGCACACCATCGACGGCAGCGGTCATGATGCCGCCTGCATAACCGGCACCCTCACCGCAGGGGTAAAGGCCGCTCAGGCCGGTACACTGCAGATTCTCTTTGCCGCGCTCAAGGCGCACAGGGCTGCTGGTGCGGGTCTCAAGACCCGTCAGCACGGCATCGGGGGCGCGGTAGGCTGCCAGCTTGCGGCCAAAGGCCGTCAAACCCTCGCGCAGGGCACCGCCCAACTCGGTGGGGAGCAGGCTGCCGAGATCGCAGGGCGTCACACCGCGCGGGTAAGTCGGCTGCACTGCCCCCAGCTCGAGCGCACCGCGCCCTGCCAAAAAGCTGCCGACCGTCTGCGCCGGGGCGCGGTATTCCCCGCCGCCCGCGCGGTAAGCGGCCTGCTCAAGCTGACGCTGGAACGCCACCGCCTGAACCGGGTCGTTGTCAAAGTCACTGCCGTCCACGCTGACGACCACCGCCGCATTGGCGTTTTTGCCGTCGCGGGCGTGCAGGCTCATGCCGTTGGTGACAACGCCGCCCTCCTCACTGGCGGCGGCGCAGACCGTGCCGCCCGGGCACATGCAGAAGGTATAGACGCAGCGCCCGCCGCTGACATGCTGGCTGAGCTGGTACTCGCCCTTCGGCAGTGCCGGGTGCCCTGCCGCACCGTGGTACAGGCTTTTGTCGATCTCCGTCTGCAGATGCTCGGCGCGGAAGCCGACCGAGAAGGGCTTGCACGCAAGCGGCAGGCCCAGCTCATGCAGCATGGCAAAGGTATCCCGGGCGCTGTGCCCCACGGCAAGGATAAGCTGCTCACAGGCAACGCTGCCTGCCGTGGTGTCAATGCCGGTCAAGGCACCGTTTCGGATCTGCAGGCCGGTCAGCGCCGTGTTGAACCGCACCTCCCCGCCCAGAGACTCTATCTCCCCGCGGATGCTGCGGATGACATCCCGCAGAAGGTCGGTGCCGACATGCGGCTTCTGCCGCCAGGCAATATCTGCCGGCGCGCCGTGGTCGAGGAACGCCCCCGTCACAAAGGCGCACAGCGGGTCGCCGACACGGGTGGTCAGCTTGCCGTCCGAGAAGGTCCCCGCGCCGCCCTCGCCAAACTGGATGTTGGCATTCGGATTCAGCTCGCCGGTCTTTTCAAAATGGCTGACCGCGCGGATACGCTCATCAAGGGCGGGGCCGCGCTCCAGCACCAGCGGGCGGTAGCCGCTGCGGGCCAGCAGCAGCGCGGCAAAGAGGCCCGCCGGGCCAAGGCCCACGACCACCGGGCGGTGTGCCAGCGGCATTTTGCCCCGGGGAAAGGTAAAGGCAGGCGGCTGTGTGAAACAGACGCAGGGCGAGGCCCCGGCCAGCGCCGATTCCTCACCCTCGTCCTTGAGCGTGACTGCGATGGTGTAGACAAGCACCGGCGCACCGTGCCGGGCGTCCACGCTGAGCTTTGCCACACCGCAGTGCGCCGCCTTGCGGGCGGGCACACGGAGAATGGCCAAAGCCTTGGCCGCCGCCTCGGCGTCCGGGTCGGGGCAGGTCAGCGGCAGGCGGATATTGCGGACTAGAAGCATAGATAAGGTTCCTTAAACGATGGTATTTTGTATGCGCCATGTAGGGGCCGGACATGTCCGGCCCTCGGCTTTCCCGTTATAGAGCGGTTTCCTGTAGGCTGCGGGCCGGGCATGCCCGGCCCCTACTGCGTTGCGTTACTTCGATGTGACCTCGCACTGGACGGTATAGCTGCCGGTGGCAAAGATGCGGGTCGCGGACGGGATCTGGATGCTGACGGCAATCGTCTGCTGGCCCACTGTCAGGTTCAGGCTCTGGCAGTCGATCTGCGCCACAATGCTGTCGGCGTTCAGCTTTTCGATCTCATCCGCCGGGCCGTAGAGCGTGACACCGCTGACAAGGCTGGAGAGTATCTGCAGCTCATAGTTGCTGGGTACATTGATGGCGCGGATGTTCGATACATTCAGCTTGGTAGAGCCCATCTCGGAGGTGTCAAAATCCAGCGTCACATTGGTCACACCGTCCAGCGAAACGATGCCGGCCGGCAGCTCGATCAGCCGCTGGTAGTCGCGGCCCGGCTCAAACTCGCGGGCAAGGTCAAAATCTGTGACGGTCAGGGATTCCAGCGTACTGATGGTGCGGGCCGGGCCTGCCACGCGCAGCGTCTGTTGGGTGAGCGAATAATGCAGGCTTTCCACATCAAAGCCGTTCGGCGTGCCGATGAAATCCACCTTGAGCGGCAGCTCCCGCACCTGATAAACGGTCAGTGTCACATTGGCGGAGTCGCTCTCCATCGAGATATACTGCGGCGTAAAGACATTGCCGACCTCATCCCGCAGCTGCAAGGTTGCGGGCACGGTCGTGGTATCGGCCAGCTCGCCGTCGATCTGCACAGGGGCCACGATGCTGGACACCTGATCCAGTTCGCTCGTGGGGCCGCGCAGCGTGATCTCAGCGGGCACAGCAGTGGTCTTATTGAGCATATAGCCGTTGGAGATCGGCACGGCGGAGGCGTCCACCGTGACCGGGAAGGTCTTTTCGCTCACCTCATCAAAGACAACATCAATCGTATCGGGGCTTTCGACCGTACACTCGATGTCCCCGGGGAAGTCGGTCGTGTTGGTCACGCGGGCCTGCAGGCGCAGCGTCACCTTGCCCGGGCCGCTGACACCGGCATAGCTGGGATAGACCATGATGTCGGAGTTCTGAATGTTGCCGATGATCGTGCCATTGCCCTCGACCTTGACGGTAACGCCCTCGAGGTCAGGCTTTTCCACGATGTCCAGCCCCTGAGAGGTGTAGGCGGAGGCGCCGCTGGTGTAGTTGATGGGTACCTTGGTCACTGTCTTGGAGCCTTGGGGGTCGATGTAGACCGTCACAATGGTCCAGGTCGCAAAGCCCATGATGAGCGCCAGCACCATCATAAAGACTGGGTTGTTCCAGAAGGTGCGCGGTCCCTTGGGCACTGCCCCCATCGGCCCCGGGGCGGCGGGCTTATTCGGGCTTGGCATGGTTCAGTGCACCTCCCTTGCGCAGCAGCCTTTGCAGCGGCGAGGCCTTTTCGGCCTCGGCTTCCTCAGGGGGAACGATCTCCTCCTGCAGCAGATTGAACAGGTTCTGACGGTCCAGGCGGCGGATCAGAACGCCGTTTTTGGCCATCGAGATAATGCCGGTCTCCTCACTGACAATGACAACGATGGCATCAGAGTTCTCACTCATGCCAAGACCGGCGCGGTGGCGGGTACCCATATCCTTGCCCATCTCGAGGTTGTTGGACAGCGGCAGCACGCAGCCGGCCGCAACGATCACACCGTCCCGAATCACGACTGCACCGTCATGCAGGGGCGTCCCCTCATAGAAGATCGTTCCCAGCATTTCGGGGATCACATCGGCGTGCATCGGCGTGCCGGTGCGGATGATCTCGTCCAGATTGTTGTTGCGCTCAAGCACCATCAGGGCGCCCGTGCGGGTGTCCGAAAGCTGCTCTGCCGCATCGCAGATCGCAACAACCGCGCTCTGCCATGCACCGCGCAGCGAGGGGTCGCTGCGCCGATTGCCGAGCATCAGGTTGGCCCACATCGTGCTTTGGCCCATCCGCTCCAGCGTGCGGCGCAGCTCTGGCTGGAAGATGACCACCGCAGCCATAAAGCCGATGGTGATGACATTGTTCAGCGCCCATGTGACGGTCTTTAGGTTCAGCATAACCGCCAGACCGTAGAACACCAGAATCAGAAGGATGCCCTTGACAAGCTGGCCCGCGCGTGATTTGCGGGCGAACTGCAAAAGCTGGTAAAACACAAACGATATGATCAGGATGTCCAGCGTGTCGGACAGCGGGTCAAAGGTGCGCAAACTGCTTAAAATAGCGTTGAGCGTCTGGTTGGGCAGCATGGTTGCCGCGTCCCCCTTTCCGGGTCAGGATGATGGTTTCACTCGATCAGTGCAACGGCGTGGGCGGCAATGCCAAGACCCTCGCCGGTAAAGCCGAGATGCTCCTCGGTCGTGGCCTTGACGCTGACGGCGTCCACCGGCAGACCGAAGGCATCGGCAATCTTCTCGCGCATTGCGGGGATGTGGGGGGCCAGCTTCGGGCGCTGGCAAAGAATCGTTGCATCAATGTTGCCGACCCTGTAGCCGTGGGCGGCGATGATCTTTGCCACCTCGCGGGTCAGCTGCAGCGAGTCCGCACCCTTGTAGGCGGGGTCGTTGTCGGGGAAATGCTGACCGATGTCCCCCAGCGCCGCCGCACCCAGCACGGCATCCATGACCGCGTGCAACAGCACATCGGCATCGGAATGACCCAGCAGGCCCTTTTCAAACGGGATCTCAACGCCGCCCAGAATGAGCTTGCGGTCCTCTACTAAGCGGTGAACATCATATCCGTGGCCAATGCGCATGGTTTTCTCCTTTTGTAGATCCTCTTTTGTGGTGATTTTGTAATTTGCGTAGTCGCCCTCCGTCAGCGTGACCGGCAGACCCGCCAGCTCAAACAGGCTGCAATCATCGGTGACAAGGCTTGCCTTTTCGCCGGTAACTGCCGACAGCGCCTGCAGATACAGGCTGCGGCGGAAGCACTGCGGCGTCTGCACGGCATAGAGCGATGCGCGGTCGGGCGTTGCAGCTACACGGCCTGCCCCGTCCGCGATCTTGATGGTATCCTTGACAGGCACGGCGGGTGCCGCCGCGCCGTCAGCTGCCGCAGCCGTCAGCACGGCCGTGATGACCGCCTCGCTGACGAAGGGGCGGGCAGCGTCATGGATGGCGACCAACTCCCCCTCTGCCGCAGCAAGGCCGCTGCGCACGCTGTCGGCGCGGGTCGCACCGCCCTGCACGACCGTGCAGGGCTTTGTGCAGCGGGCCGCAATGGCCTCACACTCCGTCCGGTTGCCGCCGCAGACCAGCACAAGCCCGGTGACTGCCGGATGCGCCGCCAGAGCATCACAGCTTGTCTGCAAAACGGAACGGCCGTCCGGCAGACGAAAGCTGAGCTTGTCAAATCCCATCCGGCGGGACGCCCCCGCAGCCACCACAATGGCAGTCACGGCAGGCAGATTCATTTCTTTCATGGGCACACTGCCCCCTTTACCTATGTATAATAAATATTATACAGGGTTATACCAAAAAAATCCACTAAAATCAGGAGGATTTTTTGTGTAGAACGAAAAAATCCCGCCGGGTGGGAAAACTGCGATTTTTGTTGCCAACCGCGCAACGAAACGGTATAATAAAGCCAACACAAACAAGGAGGGCACGCCATGACTGCCAACGCTGCCGATTTTGCCGGTGCCGGGTGCGGGCGCCGATACGAGAAAGAGCTGGAGACGCATTTCCGCGATTGTATGTTGTTTTATCTGGATGGCCGCATCCGCTTTGAGCGGTACTGCTACGGCGAGGCTGCCTGTCTCGTGTTCAGCGTGTGGGCCCACGGCTTTGACGCCGATGGAAAAATTTTGTGGGATTGCGAGCCGGAGTTTGAAAGCCAGCAAAAAGCGATCCCCCGCGTGTTAACCGACATCCGCGCCGAGGACGGCGCCTTGCAGTTTGACGGTGCATTTAAGCATTACGTCCAGACTGAGGAATTTGCCGAGGACAAGGCGAATGGGTATGGCAAGTGGAAGGTATTCTGGCTGAAGAGAAAGAGGAAATAAAAAATTCCTGCAACGCAGAAAACGTTGCAGGATTTTTTTGTTGTTTGTGAGGAAGGGATTTTCAATTTAGAATTTCTCTACCCCTTCACTGGTAACGCGGGCGTAGATCAGCGGCGGGAGAGTCGGCTTCTCATCGCGGATCACCAGGCCGCCGCGATACATTTCCTCGGCTGCGGCAAACAGAGCCTCGTCATCGGCGTAGAGGGTGCAGATGCTCTCCCCTGCACTGACATGATCGCCCAGCTTTTTGTGCATCGTGATGCCTGCGGCAAAGTCGATGCTGTCCTCTTTCTTGATGCGGCCCGCACCCAGCAGGACGCTGGCATTGCCGATGCGCTCGACATCGTTTTTGTAAATGTATCCATCGGCGGGGGCAATCAGTTCATAGCTGAATTTCGCCTTGCGGAATTTGTCGGCATCCCGCAGCACACTGATGTCGCCGCCCTGCGCGGCAAACATCTGGCAGCACTTTTCAAAGGCGGAGCCGTCGGCGATGACGCTCTCGGCCAGCTTGCGGCAGGTGGGCATATCGCCCTTGCCCGCCAGCACCAGCATGTTGCTTGCCAATTGCAGGCAGACCTCGGTCAAATCGGCCGGGCCTTTGCCCTGCAGCACGGCCATGCTCTCGGCCACTTCCAGCGAATTGCCGATGTTTTTGCCCAAGGGCTTATCCATATCGGTAATGAGCGCCGCGACCTTGCGGCCGTGCGCCGTGCCGATTGCGACCATCTGGCGCGCCAACTCAAGGGCGCTGTCCAGATCCTTCATGAAGGCGCCGTCCCCCATCGTCACATCGAGCAAAATGGCGTCTGAACCGGCCGCGAGCTTTTTGGACATGATGGAGGACGCAATCAGCGGGATGCAGCCGACCGTCGCGGTCACGTCGCGCAGAGCGTACATTTTTTTGTCGGCGACAGCGATCTTGCCGCTCTGGCCGATGACCGAGATGCCGATCTCGTTGACCTGCTTGAAAAACTCCTCCTGTGTCAGGCTGGTGCGGGTGCCGGGCACTGCCTCCATCTTGTCGATGGTGCCGCCGGTGTGGCCCAGCCCGCGCCCGCTCATCTTGGCGATCTTGACGCCGCAGGCCGCCACGATGGGCGCAATGACGAGCGTGGTCTTGTCCCCCACGCCGCCGGTGGAGTGCTTGTCCGCCTTGATGCCCGCGATGGCGGACAGATCGACCATATCGCCGGAGCGGGCCATGACATCGGTCAGTACGGCAGTCTCCTCATCGGTCATGCCGCGCAGATAGATGGCCATGAGCAGCGCCGACATCTGGTAGTCGGGCACATCCCCGGCCACATAGCCGTTGACCGCATAGGAAAGCTCCTCACGGTTCAGCGTGCCGCCATCGCGTTTTTTGGCGATAATATCATACATTCGCATAAGCTTGTCTCCTTCAAAAAAGCACAGGCCGCCCGGCTGTAGGCATCGGGCGGCCTGTGTATCGTTTGTATCAGCGGCTGCCCTTATCGTAGGGGATACCCTCGGCCTTGGGGGCCTGAGAGTTTTTGGAGGTAAAGATCAGCACGATCATCGTGACGATATACGGCAGCATCTGGTAGAAGTTGGAAATTTCCTTGACACCCTCAAACTTCGGCAGGAAGGACAGCGACGAAGAGTACGCCGCAATGACCTTGAACAGTGCGAAGAAGAGCGACGAGGCCAGAATCGGGAATGGTTTCCAGTTGCCGAAGATCATGACAGCCAGCGCAAGGAAGCCGTAGCCGCCGACATCGGAGTTGAAGCCGGAACCGGCCGCCACCGTGTAGGCCAGACCGCCGACACCGCCGAGGAAGCCGGAGATGAGCACACCGGCGTAGCGCATCTTGTAGACATTGATGCCCACAGAATCCGCCGCCTGAGGATGCTCGCCGCAGGCGCGCAGACGCAGGCCGAAGCGGGTCTTGTACATCACAATGTAGGCTGCGATGAACAGAACGATGGCCACCGGGGTCGTTAGATAGAAATACTTGAAGATGAGGTTGTTCCAGAAGCTGGGGCCGTCCACCGGGGCAAGGCCGAAGGTATCGCGGGTAATGCGCACCCAGCTGGGGATCGAGATAGTGGTCAGGCCCTGACCCTGAATCGCCCAAGTCATAACAACAGCGAAGGCGGGCGCAAACTGGTTCAGCGCTGTGCCGCCGATGGTCTGGTCGGCCTTCAGGTTGATGGCCGCGAAGCCCAGCAACAGCGAGAAGATCATGCCCGTGACGCCCGCCACAAGGATGGCGATGAGCATGGAAATCTGCGGGTGCGCGGAACCGAAGCCGCTCTGGTCAAGACCCTGCAGCGTGAAGCAGGCGAACAGCGCACCAATGATCATCATGCCTTCCAGCGCGATGTTGATGACGCCGGAATGCTCGCTGAACATGCCGCCCAGCGCCACAAGCAGCAGCGGCACTGCGAACAGGATCGTCAGACTGATAATGTTGGCAGCGATCATCATTTGGCAGCGCCCCCTTTCTCTTTGCGGCCGGAGACTGCCTTGGCGATCACGCCGCGCATCAGCAGCGCAAAGGCCGCCAGATAGATGATGACAGCGATCACGATGTCGATGGTCTCCGAGGAGTAGGCGGGCTGCATGGCCGCGCCGCCGACCTGAATATAGCTGATGAAAAGCGCCGAGAAGATCGTGCCGATGGGGTTGGAGCTGGCCAGCAGCGCCACGGGAATGCCGTTGAAGCCCATGCCCAGAATGGATTTTTCCAGCACATACTGCCCCGTACCGGCCAGATAGTAGATGCCGCCGCCGATGCCGGACAGCGCACCCGAAATGACCATAGAAAGCACGATGTTGCGCTTGGAGTTGATGCCCGCATACTGGGCGGCGTCACGGCTGAGGCCGCAGGCCTTCAGCTCATAGCCAAAGGTGGTCTTTTGCAGCACGACCCAGACGAGGACAGCAAAAACAATCGTAATGATGATAGAAATGTTGATCCAGCTCGAATTGCCGAACAGTGCGGCAAACGGCCCCTTGGGCAGGATAGCCCCGGGGTTTGCAGCGGACAGCGCCGCCGTGCGGTCCGAGTTGGACGCGCCCCAGGCAGAAGCCAGCATAGTGGGGGTGTTGGCCAGCAGCAGGTTCACAAGGTACATGCCGATCCAGTTGAACATGATGGCGGTGATGACCTCGTTGACATTGAAGTACGCCTTGAACAGGCCCGGGAAGATGCCCCAGATCGCACCGCCGACAGCGCCCGCCAGCAGGCAGACGAACCACGGCATCTGGAACTGAATGGCACACAGCAGCGAGAAAAACGCGCCCATCGTGTACTGGCCGGACGCGCCGATGTTGAACAGGCCGGTCTTGAAGGCAAAGCCGACCGACAGGCCGCACATCATCAGCGGCGCTGCCTGATACAGCACCTTGCCCAGCTTGTCCATGCTGGAAAAGCCGGTCGTCATCATGGCTTTCATGCCGCCCAGCGAAGCGCCGGGGTTCAGCAACACCAGCAGCACAAAGCCCAGCACCAGACCGATGACGATGGACAAAAGGCTTGCCAGCACGCCTACTACAGCGGGGTGCTGCAAAAGCGGCTGTTTATTCTGTTTACTCATGCTTTCGCCTCCCCTTGCTTCTTCGCGCCGGCCATATACAGGCCCAGCTCTTCCACGGTGGTCTTGCGCGGGTCAAATTCGCCGACGATCTCGCCCTCATAAATCACAAGGATGCGGTCGGACAGGTTCATGACCTCGTCCAGTTCGAGACTGACGAGCAGCACCGCGCGGCCCCTGTCGCGCTCGGCCACGATCTGCTTGTGGATATACTCGATGGCGCCGACATCCAAGCCGCGGGTGGGCTGGACCGCCACAAGCAGCTCCGGCTCCTTATCGACCTCGCGGGCGATGATGGCCTTCTGCTGGTTGCCGCCCGACATACTGCGGGCGATGGTGGCAGGCCCCTGACCACTGCGCACATCGTACTGCTTGATGAGCCGCTCGGCATAGTCGAGGACGGCCCCCTTCTTAATAAAGCCGTGGTTCTGGAACTCCGGCTGCCAGTAGCGCTGCAGGACCATATTGTCAGCCAGCGTATAGTCCAGCACCAGACCGTGCTTATGGCGATCCTCGGGAATATGGCTCATGCCGGCCTTGGAACGCTCACGGATGGGTGCATTCGTGATGTCCCTGCCCTCCAGCCTGATTGTGCCGCCGGTCGGCTTTTCGAGTCCCGTGATGCCGTAGATCAGCTCGCTCTGGCCGTTGCCGTCAATACCGGCGATGCAGACGATCTCGCCCGCGCGGACATTGAAGCTGACGCCGCGCACGGCGTTATTCTTGTGTACCTTGCTGGGCACTACGAGGTTCTCCACCTCAAGAATCGGCTTGCCCGGCTCGCTGGGCTTTTTCTCAACGGCGAACTGCACATCGCGGCCGACCATCATCTTGGACAACTCTTCCTTGGTGGTGTCCTTGATGTCTACCGTACCGATATACTTGCCCTTGCGCAGGACGCTGCAGCGGTCGGACACAGCCATGATCTCGTTCAGCTTATGGGTGATGAAAAGGATGCTCTTGCCCTCTGCCTTGAAGCCGCGCATGATCTCCATCAGCTCATCGATCTCCTGCGGGGTCAAAACAGCCGTAGGCTCATCGAAAATCAGAATTTCATTGTCGCGGTAAAGCATTTTCAGGATCTCGACACGCTGCTGCATGCCGACCGAAATATCGCTGACAAGCGCATCGGGATCGACCTTCAGGCCGTATTTTTCACTCAGCGCCATGACCTTTTTGCGGGCCTCGTCCCTCTGCAGGAAGCCGTGCTTTGTGTCCTCCACGCCGAGGATGATGTTATCCAGCACGGTGAAGCATTCCACCAGCTTAAAGTGCTGATGCACCATGCCGATGCCCAGCGCGTTGGCGTCGTTCGGGTTGTTGATCTTGACCTCCTGCCCGTTTTTCTTGATAACACCCTTTTCCGGCTGGTACAGGCCGAACAGCACACTCATCAAGGTGGATTTACCGGCGCCGTTTTCGCCCAACAGGGCATGGATCTCGCCCTTGCGCAGCTGCAGGGTGATATCATCATTTGCTTTGATGCCGGGGAACTCCTTGGTGATGTGCAGCATTTCGATGACATAATTATTATCTGCCAATCGTTGCACGCCCCTTTCGATGTGTACAGGCTTGTACACAATTTAGTACTCTATATTATACAGAAAATTTCATTTTTGTACAAGAGATTTTGCACAAAAAGTTGTCACATTATGGTCATTCCATCCGCTTTGCCTGTCAAATCGCGGACAGCCCTGCCCTTATACGCAAAAACCGCCCCGTGCGGTAAGGCACGGGGCGGTCAAAAGTCATACTTTTAAGCTATCAGCTCTGATAGTCAACAGTCACATTGGTGACGGCGGGGTGTACATCGGCGTCAAAGCTGTCGTCAATGACCAGAGAGCCGTCCACAATGGCAGCATACATAGTGTCGTACTGCTCCTGAGTGAACTTGGTGAACTTGCTGGTGGACATCGGCAGGCCAACGCAGTTCTCGGCAGCGCCGAGCTTGGTCTCCTTGCCGGAGTAGGTCTCACTGAACTTCCAGCCGTTGTTCAGGGCATCGGTCAGGGCCTCGTTGACAGATTCGGCCAGACCCTTCATGGCGGAGGTGACAACGGTGTCGAACTGACCGGACTGGTCAACGTCAACGCCGATCATCTTGCCGCCGTTGGCCTGCGCAGCAGCGTCGCAGCTCTGGCAGACAGGGCCGCCGCAGGCAAAGACAACCTCGGTACCCTCGGAGTACCAGCCATCCATCTTGTTCTTGACCTCATCGGTAGCAGCGAAGCCGCCGGAGTACCAGTACTTGATGTTGACATCCGTAGCACCGATCTCCTTGGCAGCAGCGTCAGCGCCCTGCACGAAGCCGTAGCCGTAACGGATAACAGCGGGAACAGCCATGCCGCCCAGGAAGCCCAGCTCCTTGTAGCCGTCGTAAACAGCGGCGTAGCCAGCCAGATAACCGGCCTGCTCTTCCTTATAGGTGATCAGCGCGGTGTTGGAGGTAGGCGCCTTGTCGCCCAGATCAGCGGTGGAAACATCCAGCGCGAGGAACTGAACATCGGGGTACTTCTCCTGTGCCTCGGCGACGGCAGAACCGAACAGGTAGCCGGCGACAACGATGGACTTAGCGCCGTCGTTGACAGCGTTGTCCATCTGCTCCAGACGAGCAGCGTCGGAGTCCTCGGTGGGGCGGTAGTAGTTGGCGTTCAGGCTGTTGGCGGCGCAGAAATCCTGCACGCCCTGCCAGGTGTACTGGTTAAAGGACTGGTCATCAATGTTGCCTACATCGGTAACGAAAGCAACATCGGTCTTGCTGCCGGAAGTGGAAGCAGCGGCCTCAGAGGTAGCCTCCGTCGTGGTGCTGGCCGTGGAGCTTGCGGGGGTAGAACCGCCGCAGGCAGCCAGAGAGAGCGCCATGCTGGCAGCCATTACAAAAGCGAGAAACTTTTTCATGGTTTTAATCTCCTTAGGTTGATTTTCAGTTGTCCGGCAGGGCGGTTCCCTGCCGTAATAAGTTCAGTATACCGCATTTGGGGCGGTTATTCAATGGCAAAACGCTAAACAAATCATTACAAAAGCATAACAAAGCCGCTGTACGGGCTGTGTCAGCGCAGGCGGGTCAGTGTGACATTGGGGGTGTCGGGCAGCGTGTCAAGGTCGGAGTAGGTATCCACCCGCAGCGCGCTGGTGCGCAGCTTTTCATACAGCTTGCGGTAACTTTCCTGACTGAAGTTGTCCAGCCGCCACTGGCTGCCGGCCTGCAGCGCCACCTCGCCGTTGGTAAAGCCGGTCTTCTCGGTCTGGCCGGCGCTCTGGGCATCCCAGGTGCCCTGCACAAAGAAGGTGTACAGCTCGCGCTGCACCGCCGCATTGTAGCATTTAACGGCGCTGGCAAGGATACGGTCACCCTGATCAGTGCGGTCGCAATCTGTCGTGATTGCCTTGCCACCGGTCTGGTTGACAGCGTTGGCAGCGCCTGTATAGAGGTCACCGCCGCTGACCATGATCAGCGTTGTTCCGTTATTATACCAATCGATCATCCGCTGGGTGATGGCATCATTGACCGTATCCGTGTCGGTGAACCAAGTCTGCAGGCTCACACGCTCACCCTGCTGCTCGGCAGCGGCCTCTGCGCCCTGCAAAAAGCCGGTGGCGTAGCGCACAATACCGGGGACCTCCCGCGTACCGACAAAGCCCAGCGCGGTATACCCTTCGGTCACAGCGGCATAGCCCGCAAGATAGCCCGCCTGCTCCTCCTGAAAGAGAACACAGTGGACCAGATTGGCCGTTTTGTAGGCGCTGTAGTCGTCATTATGGGGCTCATCGTCAAACAGCAGGTAATGCACATCCGGGTAGTTTTCCTGAATGCGGTAGAGCGCCTGACCCATGACCTCGCCGCGGCAGACCACAAGCTTTGCGCCACTCTCGGCCGCAGCGCGCAGGGCAGCCTCGGCATCATCGGCGGTGCTGCCCGCCGCCGTCTGGCTTACGGCCGTGTAATGGTAGGTATTGGCAAAGGTCTGTACGCCCTGCCACAGCATGGCATCCTCGCCGCTGTCCGTGCCGCCGGGGCCGGTCACCAGCGCGATGGTCTGCCCGCCCGGCAGCACCTGTGTCGGGTCCTCCGGCTCATAGACAAAGGTGGCGTCATCGGTCGGGGCGGTCACGACATGCACCGCCTGTGCTTCGGCGATGGCTTCTCTGCCCTTGCAGGCAGTCAGGCCCGCCAGCAGGGTCAGCGTCAGGAACAATGCTAAGAACTTCTTCATGGGTACAGGAAAATCTCCTTGGTATTCGTTTCTTTGCAGGGGCATGGTTTCCCTGCCTTTGGGGTCATTCCAGATTGGCCGGGCCAAAGCCGTAGGGCAGCAGCTCTCCGAGGGTCGTCACGATGTAATCCTCCTCGCTTTTGGCCATGATTACAGTCAGCCCCGGGCCGCCGAACTCATAGAGCGCCTGACGGCAGACGCCGCAGGGGCCGGTGACAAGGGTGTTCTTCTCCCCCGCCTTGCTGCCCACAATGGCGATAGCGTCAAACTCGCGCACACCCTCGCTGACGGCCTTGAACAGCGCCGTGCGCTCGGCGCAGTTCGTAGCGGTATAGCCTGCATTCTCGATGTTGCAGCCCTTGAACACACGGCCGTCCTTGGCCCGCAGTGCCGCCCCCACATGGAAGCGGGAATACGGCGCATAGGCAAACCCCTGCCCTTCAAACGCAGCGCGGATCAGGGTCCGGATCTCAGCTTTTTCCATGCTTACTTCTCCAAAAAGGCATCCACGCCGAGCGCGACCTGCATCATGGCAGTAAAGCTGGTCTGGCGCTGCTCGGCGGTCGTGATTTCCGGCGAGACAAAGCTGTCCGAGATGGTCAGCAGGCAGGCTGCCCGCTTGCCCAGCACCTTTGCATTGTGGAAAAGGGCGAAGCTCTCCATCTCAACAGCCAGACAGCCCTTTTCATCGCGCAGGCGCTCCCAGTAGGTCGGTCTGGCGTCGCTGGGCTGGCGGTAGAACACATCGGAGGAATGGATATTGCCCTCGATCAGGGGGATCCCTGCCGCGGCAGCGCTGCGGCGCAGGGCGTTGTTCAGCTCGGCGCTGGGGGTCTGGATGTCGTCTGTGTCGCCGCTCTGGGTCACGGCATAGTTGCTCTCGGAATACGCGCCGGTGGCCAGCACGACATCAAACAGCTTGGCCTTGTCGGTATACGAGCCGGCAGAGCCGATGCGGATGATGTTCTCCACACCGTACTGACTGTACAGCTCATAGGAATAGATACCGATGGACGGCATGCCCATGCCGCTGCCCATAACGCTGATGGGGCGGCCCTGATAGCTGCCGGTGTAGCCGAGCATACCGCGCACATCGGTGACGAGGCGGACATCCTCCAGATAGGTCTCCGCGATGAACTTTGCGCGCAGCGGATCGCCGGGCATCAGAACGGTCTTGGCGAAATCGCCCTTTTCCGCGCGGTTATGAGGGGTAGACATAAAAGCACACTCCTTTATTTTGTGATATTGGTAGATATAGTATACCACACTTTCCCGGTTTGTGGTAAACTTATAGAAAAGTTTTTTGTGAAAGAGGTTTTTGCCATGCAGCTGCCGCACCACTGTACCCTTTGCCCCCGGGCCTGCGGGGCCGACCGCGCCGCAGGGCAGCGGGGCTTCTGCGGGGCCGATGATACCCTGCGGGTGGCCCGCGCCGCCCTGCACCACTGGGAGGAGCCCTGCCTGAGCGGCGACCCCAATGCCGCCACCGGGAGCGGCACGGTGTTTTTCAGCGGCTGCACCCTGCGGTGCTGCTACTGCCAGAACTACCCCATCAGTCAGGGTGAGGTGGGCAAGGCGATCACCGCCGAGCGGCTGGCCGATATTTTTATGCAGCTGCAAAACGGCGGCGCCAAAAATCTGAATCTGGTCACGGCGTCCCACTATCTGCCCTGGGTGACAGAGGCACTGGATGCTGCCAGAGCGGCGGGCTTTGCCCTGCCTGTTGTCTACAACACCGGCGGCTATGAAACCGTTGAGGCTGTCCGCGCGCTGGCCGGGTATGTGGACATCTGGCTTACCGACTATAAGTATTGCGACAGCACGCTGGCGGCGCAGCTTTCCTGCGCACAGGATTACCCCGCCGTGGCAGATGCCGCCCTGCGCGAGATGCTTGTGCAGGCCGGCGCGCCGATCTATGATGCAGACGGCTACCTGCAGCGGGGCGTCATCGTGCGGCATCTGGCCCTGCCCGGCCATGTAGCGGACAGCCGCGCGGTGCTGCAGCGGCTGGCAGCGCTGCGGGCAGAGACCGGTGTGGAATTTATCCCGAGCCTGATGAGCCAGTTCACACCTTTTTATAAGGCGGCCGAGCACGGCTTAGGGCGGCGCATCACGACCTATGAGTACCGGCAAGTCATTGATGAGGCCGTCCGGCTGGGGCTGACCGATGGCTACATGCAGGAAAAGAGCAGCGCCCGGGAGGAGTACACCCCGCCGTTTGATCTGGAAGGGGTATAGGACTCATCATGATCGTATCCGTTTGCTATCTGCTCCTGTTTCTCTTTGTCGGTCTGCTGCTGGCGCGCCGGGCCGTGCCGGACGCAGACAGCGCCGTCCTCCTTCCTCTGGGGTGCGGGCTTGGGGTATCCCTGCTGGCGGTGCTGCCCGCCCTGTTTGCCCTGCCGTTCGGCTTTACCCTGCCGGCCGCCGGGCTGGCGGGTGCCGCTTCAGTGGTGCTGGGCGGGGTGCTGCTGCGGTGCGGCACACAGCTGCGCGGGGCCGCGAAGGACCCCGACTGCGGGGCAAGCTGGGCCTGCCTGCTGCCGGTGGCCGCCGTGACGCTGTTTCTGCTGCATACCCATGTGCTGCACATGGTAAGCGGCACCCTCCACACCGGGCAGAGCTGCTACGGCGATATGCCGATGCATCTGGGGTTCATCCGCTATATTGCGCAGAGCGGTGAATTTCCGCCGCGCTATCCCCTGTTGGGCGGCGCACACCGGTTTGGCTACCCGTTCCTCTGCGAAACGGTCTCCAGTGTCTTTCTTCTGCTGGGGGCGGATCTGCGCACCGCTTACCTGCTGCCGATGCTGCCCGCCTTTCTCTCGGTGTACGGCATGTTCTGGCAGCTGGCCCGCCGTGTGACGGGCAGCGCTGCCAAAGCAAGCCTTGCGTTCTATCTGTTTTTTATGGGCAGTGGGTTCGGGTTTGTGTATTTTCTCGGCTCCGCCGCGGATTTTGCGGGCATCTTCACCGGTTTTTACACAACGCCGACCAATTTTGTTGAGAAGAACATCGTCTGGGTCAACCCTATCGCAGATCTGCTGATCCCGCAGCGCGCCACCCTCTTTGGCTGGTGCGTGCTGCTGCCCGCCCTGTATCTGCTGTGGCGGTTCTGCTATGAGGGTGAACGCCGCCTCTGGCTTTGGCTGGCTTTGCTGGTGCTGCCTCTGCCGCTTTTGCACACGCACAGCGCACTGGCGCTGGTGCTGCTCTGTCTGGTGAGCGGGCTTTACACATTGACACAGGGCGCACGCAAAGAGACGCTGCTGCCCTGGCTGGGGCTGGCCGCCGTCTGCGGCGCGGCATGGCTTTTCCAGATGCTGCCGACCGTGCTGGCGCAAAGTCTGGACGGTCAGCAGATGCTGCGGCTGCACTTCAACTGGATCAACGGCCGGAATGACGGCACCCTGAAGGACAGCTATCTCTGGTTCTACATCAAAAACATTGGCCTTGTGTATCTTCTGTTGATTCCGGCGTTTGTACATGCCAAACCAAAGCAGCGGTGGCTGTACGGCGGCGGGCTGGCGATTTTAGCGCTGGCGGAGCTCGTTGTATTCCAGCCCAACAATTATGACAACAATAAGCTGCTGTATGTCTGGCATATGCTGGGATGTGTTCTGGCAGCCCAGCTGCTGGCCGACCTGTTTGCAAAGGTGCGCGCCCTGCCCTGGCGGGCGCTGGGGTTGGCGGCCTGCTGCTTTACGGCGATGTTCGGCAGCGTGCTGACCCTTGGGCGGGAGGCGCTGAGCGACTATCAGCAGTGGAGCGCCGATGACATTGCACTGGCAGCGTATATTGACGAAAACGCCGAGAGCGATGCGCTGTTTTTGACCAGCGACAGCCACCTGACGCCAGTGTTTGCACTGGCGGGGCGGCAGATCTTGTGCGGGTCGGGCAGCTATGTCTACTACCACGGCATGGACTACGCCGATGAATACAACGCCATGCGCACCCTGTATGAAACGCCCGACACTGTCACCCTGCAGATCTGGGGCGTACAGTACGCTGTGTTCGATTCCTCCGTCTACAGCCGCTTTGCCGATGCCAACGAGGAATGGTATGCGCAGCGGTACCCCCTGTGGTACGAAAACGACGGCTGCCGGGTGTATAAGATTCACTAAGACCCTTCTATTTTATAGCCCATTTTTTCCGGCATATCGGCGCACTTTTTCACATAGGATTTGACAGAAAATTCTATGCGAGGAGGTCAGGCTATGAAGGGCGACCCTGAGGAGCGCGCTGCTGCGGTGGGGCGGTATATTGTGCAGAGCGGCGCAACCGTGCGGACGGCGGCAGCCGTGTTCGGCGTGAGCAAATCCACGATCTGGAAGGACCAGCACCGCCTGCGCCGCCAGAATCCCGGCCTTTGGGCCGAGGTACAGGCTGTTGTGCAGAAAAACAAGGCCGAGCGTCATCTGCGCGGCGGCGAGGCCACCCGCCGCAAATATTTGCGGCAATCATCTTGCACAGGCCCGCACGGCACAGTATAATAAAGAAAAGAACAATCAAAAGGACGGTGCATCTATGAAGCGGCAGGACTACATCAGCTGGGACGAGTATTTTATGGGCATTGCCCTGCTTTCCGCCATGCGGTCAAAGGACAACAACAGTCAGGTCGGGGCCTGCATCGTCAGCCCGGAGAACAAGATCCTGTCGCTGGGCTACAATGGCATGCCCATCGGCTGCAATGACGATGATATGCCCTGGGAGCGCGAGGGCGATGACCTTGAGACAAAATACATGTATGTCTGCCACTCGGAGCTGAACGCCATTCTGAACAGCCCCAATCACGACCTGCGCGGCTCGCGGATGTATGTGACGCTCTTTCCCTGCAATGAGTGTGCCAAGGCGATCATCCAGAGCGGCATCAAGGAGCTGATCTACCTTTCGGACAAATATCACGACACCCACGCCTGTGTGGCCAGCCGCCGCATGTTCAAGATGACCGGCGTTATGTGCCGGGCCTACCAGCCCACCGGGCGCGAGATCAAACTGGATGTATAAGGAGCAACAGCTTATGAATACCATCATCATCGGCATTGCCGGCGGCACCGGCAGCGGCAAGACCACCCTGACCGAAAAGCTGCGGGAGCATTTCGGCAGCAATGAGGTCAGCGTCATCAACCACGACAGCTACTATAAGCGCCATGACGAGCTTCCCTATGAGGAGCGCTGCAAGCTGAACTATGACCATCCCGACAGCTTTGACACGGCGCTGATGATCGCCCATCTGCAGGAGCTGCGCGCCGGGCATCCGGTGCAGGTGCCGGTGTATGATTACACCATCCACAACCGCAGCAACCAGACCGTGCTGGTGCAGCCCGCACCTGTCATCATCGTTGAGGGCATTTTGATCTTCGACTCCCCCGAGCTGTGCGAGCTGATGGACATGAAGGTCTTTGTGGACACCGATGCCGATGTGCGCATCCTGCGCCGCATCGTCCGCGATGTCAAGGAGCGCGGCCGCACGCTGGACAGCGTGGTAAGCCAATACCTGACCACCGTCAAGCCGATGCATGAGCAGTTTGTCGAGCCGAGCAAGCGCAAGGCTGACCTGATTGTGCCCGAGGGCGGGCGCAACCTCGTTGCGCTGGAGCTGCTCATCAAGTGGGTAGACAATCACCTGCACAACGCAGAATAGAAAACAAATCCGGCAGGCGCTTTTTGAGGCGTCTGCCGGATTATTCGTTGCAGCAGGTTTATTGTCTGGGTATCTTTTACGCCTGTGCCTCGCTCGGATGCGCCACAGGCGGCATCTTGGTAAACAACGCCTTCAGCACAAGCGGCGTGGCAACGCTGGACACCACGATCAGCAGGATGACCGCCGTGAAATAGACGGGATCGACGACGCCGACCTCCAGCCCCTTCTGGGCCACGATCAGGGCGACCTCGCCGCGGGTCATCATGCCGACACCGACCTTGAGGGAATCGCCCCAGTTGAAGCGGCAGACTCTGGCCGCCAGACCGCAGCCGATGATCTTGGTCAGCAGGGCCACCAGAACAAAGCAGATGCAGAACAGGAAAATTTCCGGCGTCAGGCCGCTGATGTCGGTTTTCAGTCCGATGCTGGCGAAAAACACAGGGGCAAAGATGACATAGTTGCTGATGTCAACGCGGCGCTCGACATACGGTGCGTCCTGCATCGTGCAAAGAACGATGCCCGCAATGTACGCGCCGGTAATATCGGCAATGCCGAAGTACCGCTCAGCGATGTAGGCCATGGCAAAGCAGAACGCAATGCTGACGATGGTGATGCGCTGGGTATGGGGGTTGCGGGCGTCGAGCCACTTCATCGCAAAGTGGATGACAAGGCCGATGCCGACAGCAACCAGGAAGAAGAGTGCCGTCTGGATCAGCACACCGCCGATACCGGTACCCTCGCCCGAGCTGGCGCCCAGCACGCAGGTCAGCACAATGATGCCGATGACATCATCAATGACCGCCGCGCTGACAATGGTCGTGCCGAGGAAGCTTTTCAGGTGGCCCAACTCCTGCAGCGTGGCCACCGTGATAGATACGCTGGTGGCCGTCATGATCGTGCCGATGAACAGCGCGCGGTAAAACTCCGGGCTGCCCACGGCCGAAAAGCCATAGAATGCGCTGTAGAGCAGCGTGCCGCCCACCAGCGGCACAAAAACGCCGATGCAGGCGATGAGGGTCGCAATGGGGCCTGCGCGCAGCAGCTCCTTCAGGTTTGTGCCAAGGCCGGTCGTAAACATCAGCAGCACAACGCCGATCTCCGCAAAGGTCGAGATTGCATCACTGGTCTGCACCAGATTCAAAAGGCAGGGTCCGATAAGCAGGCCGGCAAGGATCTCGCCCACAACCTGCGGGGCCTTGCATTTACGGGCGACCAGCGCAAAGAACTTTGCGCTCAGGATAATGATCGCCAAATCGCGAAAAATGGAATACATGAACTATCCTCTCTCCTTACAGCATGGTAATTCTCTCCGGCATGACCGCATAATGCCCGCTGCCGATACGCCGAGCGCGATGACGCCCTTATAGTTTTAGCACTATACGCCGCCGTTTGCAAGAGGATAAAACGCGCAAAATATGCAGTTTGAGCGCACAATTTGCATGCACTTTGCCCATGCCGCCCACAGCCGCGAAAAACTTTTAAAAAACCGCAAAATAATGCTTGACATTTCCCGCGCACATTGTTATAATAGCTCATGCAGTCAGGCGCTGCGCAAAGAGAATATGGAAAGATGGCTGAGCTGGTCTAAGGCGCACGACTGGAAATCGTGTAGGGCCCCTAAAGCCCTCAAGGGTTCGAATCCCTTTCTTTCCGCCATGTTAAAGGCTACATCCTATTTTGGGTGTAGCCTTTTTCTTGTCTTTGCGCACACTGCCGTCACACAAAACCGGATACCGTGTGCAGGGTCATTCAGCCCCGCGCACGGTATCCGGTTTTGCTTTTTCTCCGCAGTTTCTCACCATAGGGGAATTTTTGTTGACATTCTTGGTCTATTGTAGTAGACTGTAAATAAAGATAGGTCTATTACAGTAAACCAAAGGAGTTACCCCATGCTGAACCATGAACCGCTCCGCCTTGCCGATGGCGAATACCGCTTTGCCTGCCTTGTGTGGGACAATGAGCCGCTGCCCAGCGGGCAGCTTGTTACGCTGGCCGCCGCCGCGCTGGGCTGGAAAAAAAGCACCACCTACACCGTTTTGAAGAAGCTCTGCGAGCGCGGTGTACTGCAAAATTCAGACGGTCAGGTGACAAGCCTGATCCGGCGGGAGGATGTCCAGCAGGCCGAGAGTGCCGCCGTGGTGGACAAGACCTTCGGCGGCAGCCTGCCGCGCTTTGTGGCCGCCTTCCTCAACTCAAAGCCGATCAGCGAGGCCGAGGCTGCCGAGATCCGCGCTCTGCTGGACGCCGCCCAACAAAAGGAGGGGTAGTTATGCGCAGTATCGTACTTTCCTTTTTGCTGCTCAGCACACGCGGCGCGGTGGCCGCAGCGGCTGTCTGGTGTGTTTGCCGGGTGCTGCGCCGCGCCCACGCCCCCAGCCGTCTGCTGTGCTGGCTGTGGCTGGCCGTAGGGGCACGGTTCGTGCTGCCGTGGGGCATTCCGCTGCGGCTGCCCCGCCCGCAAAGCGCCCCGCTGGCTGCCGCCGCCGACACCGTGCAGGAGCTGGGCGCGCTGCCGCTTCCGGATTTGGCACCGGCAGCACCCACCGCTGCGGTCGCGCTGCCGTGGTACGCCCGGCTGTCCCCCTGGCATGCACTGGCGGCAGTCTGGCTGGCCGGTGTGCTGGTGCTGGCGCTGCGCGGCCTTGCAGGCTATTGGCGGCTACGCCGCAGCGTTGCGCTGGCCTGCAAGGCACCGGACGGCTGCTACGGCGGGGCCTGTGTGGCTGCACCGTTCACGCTGGGCCTCCTGCGCCCGCGCATCTATCTGCCGGACAGTCTGCGGGACGCGGCCCGGCAGGCCGTGCTGCTGCATGAGCAGACCCACATCCGCCGCGGTGACCCGCTGACCAAGCCGCTGTTTTATGCCGCAGTCTGTCTGCACTGGTTCAACCCGCTGGCATGGCTGGCATTCCGGGGCTTTGAGCGCGACATGGAGGCCGCCTGTGATGAGGCCGCCGTGCAGGGCCGCCCCCTGCCCGAGCGCAACGCCTACTGCGAAACACTGCTGCAGTTTGCTGTACAGGGGCAGCGGGTGCCGGGCAGCCTGACCTTCGGGCAGGGCAGCGTAAAGGGGCGCATCGTGCATCTGCTGCACTACCGCCGTCTGGGCGCAGGGGCACTGGCGGTCTGCATAGCCGTGGTCGGCCTCTGCTTTGCCGCCTGCATGGTCCGTCCGGAGCTGTCCGCACAGCCCGAGACCACAACAGCCGCACCGGAAAGCCCGGCCACCGCCGAAACCGCCCAGCCAGCCGAAGCGCCCGCACCGGCGGTGCAGCCCTCTGCCCTGCCGACATTGAGCGATGCCGCCAACAGCCCGCGCTTTGTCTGCCCGGTCGATTACAAGTACATCTCCCGTTTCCGGTCGGACGAGGACGGACACCGCGGCGATGACCTCTGTGCGGATGAGGGCACCGAGATCCGCGCCGCCGCGGACGGTGTTGTGCTGGCCGCGCAGGAGCATTACAGCTGGGGCAATTTTGTGGAGATCGACCACGGCACCGACGCCGACGGTCTGCGCTGGGTCACGCTGTACGCCCACATGAAGTCCTGCGCCGTGCAGGTCGGGCAGACCGTCACTGCCGGGCAGGTCATCGGGTATCTGGGGCACACCGGCAACACAACCGGCAACGCCTGCCATTTTGAGATGCAGGTCAATGGCGTCCTTACGGAGCCGCGCTATTTTACCGCCTACACAGGCAGTGATGCCGCCGAGCTGACGCAGGAAAAGGCAGACGAAATTCTGGCCGAGGCCGTGCGCCGCGCTGCTTCCGACCAGACGACTGCCGTTGATGGAGCTGCCGCCCTTTCCGGCGTGGATCTCTTTACCCTGCCGGTCGCGCCCCCGCCGCAGGTCAGCGGCTATGCCCCCGAAAACGGCCACTCCGGCATTGACTTTGCCGCCGAGGAGGGCGCGGAGGTTTACGCCGTTGCCGGTGGTATCGTGACCGCCGCCGACTACGATGTTGAAAAGGGCAACTATGTCGTCCTTGACCACGGCGGCGGGCTGGAAACGGAGTATCAGCACATGAAGTCGCTGCTCGTCTCTGCCGGGCAGTCCGTGGTTCAGGGCCAGGTCTTGGGATATGTGGGCAGCACCGGCAATTCCACCGGGCCGCACCTGCACTTTGAGGCACGGCAGGACGGCGCGCCTGCAGACCTGACCGGGACTGCCCTATTAGCGGAGTAACAAGATGAAATACAGGTACTTCCCCGCCGCTGTATTGGCGGCGGGGCTGCTTTTTTATACCCTTTTTTCTGGCTTTGCCGCACAGGCGGCAGACAAAAAGGGCGAATTGACGCAAAAGCAGACTGAAACCCGGCAGGAGTACGAGGCCGCACAGTCCGCACTGGCCGCGCTGCAGGCGCAGCAGGCCCAGACCGAGAGCAAGATCCAGTCGCTGAACGGACAGGCCGCCGAGCTGGCGGGGCAGATTGAGGCGGTAACCGCTGCCGTGCAGCAGGCACAGACAGAGCTGGACGCGCGTTTGTCTGATGCGGAAGCCGCACGGGCTGCCCGGGACGCCAAGCAGGCGGAGTACGAGGCACGCCTTGCCGTCTGCAAGGAGCAGCTGCGCGCAATGCAGCGGCTGGACGGCGGCGGGGCGCTTTGGCTGCTGACACAGGCCAAAAGCCTGTACCAGCTGCTGACCTTTGACAACGTGCTGCGCCAGATGAGCGCCAAAAACAGTGTCGTTCTGGCCGAGCTTGACGCCGAGGCCGCCGCGCTGGAGCAGGCCCGCGCCGAGGCCGAGGACGCCGCCCGCCGCGCTGAGGACGCAAGAGCAGAGCTGGAGGGCCAGCAGACTGCCCTGCACACCGCGCAGAGCCAGCTGGAAGCCGCCCTGCTGGATGCCAACAGCACCCTGACCGCCCAGCAGGCCGCCGCACAGGCCCAGACCACCGTGACCGATGCCGCGAAAAAGGCCTACGAGGAGGCTACTGCCGCGCTTGATGCCTATGTGCGGGCGCAAAGCCGCCGCTACACAACGGCAGAGCTGCGGCTGACCAGTCTTGATTTCCGCTGCCCGCTGGACAGCTACGGGCGCATCACAACACAGTTCGGCGAGGCGGACCCATGGGGCATCCCCCACAGAGGCACCGACTTTGCCGCGCCGGGCGGCACACCGATCTACGCCATTGCGGACGGCATCGTCAGCGCCGCGCGGGCGATGAACAGCTACGGCAACTGCGTACAGGTCAGCCACGGCACAGCGGATGACGGCTGCCGCTACGACAGCCTGTATGCTCACATGAGCAGCATCGCCGTGGCGGAGGGCACCGCCGTGCGGCGCGGCGATCTGCTGGGCTATGTCGGCAACACCGGCAATGTCTACGGCGCCGGCGGCGGGTATCACCTGCATCTTGAGCTGCGGGTGAACGGCAGCCGCACAGACCCGCTGGGCTATGTGCCGAGCCGATAGGGATGGATCTTATCGGCTGCGTACAGAGACGCACCCTCCCCTGCGGACGATTTGAAAACGAGGTTTCCTATTTTGACCTTCGGTGATTTTTTGTATTTTGTCGGCTTTCAGGTCGAATATACCGCCGTGCGCCTCGCGCGCAGGATGTGGGCGGCAGCACAGTGGGCTGCGTGGGCCGCGCTTACGCTGCTGGCCGTGCTGCTGCGGCCTGTGGTGCGGGCGGCGGCAAATTTCAAGGCGGCGCTCTGCGCCCCGCGGCAGCTGGCAGATTATCTGCTGCCTGTGCTGGCCTGCGCAGCGCTGGCCGTCTACCTGCACACAGCGCTTTCCCAGCCCTTTGTGCTGCGGGTCGAGGTAAACGGCCAAAGTGTCGGCTATGTGGCCGGTGAAACAGCCTTTGAGGCAGCGCGCGCCGATGTGCAGGCCCGCATCAATGGGGTGGCCGACTGGCAGATACAGCCGGAGTACACCCTTGTCCGGGGCGGCGCAGATACCCCTGCTCTGACCGAGCGGGAAATCGCCGATGCCATCCTGCGCGCCTCCGGCGGGGAGATCACCGAGGGGACCGCCGTCTACATAGACGGCGCGCTGCAGTTCATCACCACCGAGGGCGACCATCTGCGGCAGTTCCTCTATGCGCTGCGCCGCCCCTGGCAGCGCGAGGGTGTGCAGACAGCCTTTGTGCATGGGCTGCGCATGGTGGACGGCATCTACCCTGCTGCAGCAATCACACCTTACCCTGATCTGATAGAGGCGCTGCAGCGCGGGGACGGCCTGTTGCAGGTCAAAGTCGTGCGGTATGAGACCGTGACAAAGGCACTGCCCTTTGAGACACAGACCGTTGAGGACCCCGCGCTGGACTTTGGCAAGACCGAGACCGTACAGGACGGGCAGGACGGTGCCGAGCAGGTCACAAGCGAGATCACCGAGATAGACGGAACGGTCGCGGCCATGCAGGCCGTGGATGTGCAGCTTTTACAGCCCGCCGTGCCGGAGATCATCCACCGGGGCACACGGCTGAAAAGCGGCATGATCGGCAAGCTCGGCACCGGCAGCTTTCTCTGGCCTGTGCCGGGGTATTCGGGCATCAGCCGATGGGCTAATCTACCCTATGGCCACCGCGGGGTGGACATCACCGCAGCCTACGGCACACCCATCTACGCCGCCGATGCCGGCACCGTTATTGCCGCAAAGTGGCATAACCACCCCACCATGAGTTGGGGCTACTATGTGGAGCTCGACCACGGCAACGGCTACAAAACGCTCTATGCGCACATGTGCCGCTATGTTGTACAGGCCGGGCAGACCGTGGAAAAGGGTCAGCTGATCGGCTATGTGGGCGCTACGGGTGCCGCCACCGGCAACCACTGCCATTTTGAAATGTATTACAACAACGCCCTGATCAGCGCACGGAATGTGTTCCCGGATATATAATTAAATTTATTTTGCAAACCACTTTACTTTTTTGTTTTCCCGTGGTAGAATACTTTACATAGTAAAGCTGACTAAGCTCTCGTTCAGGTGCAATGACGCACACGGACGGGAGCTTTTTGCCTAAAATGAGGTACTGCTATGGATCACATCGACCGCAAAATCATCGACATTCTGCAAAATAATGCCCGTTCCCCGCTCAAGGAGATCGCCGACCATGTGTTTTTGTCCAGCCCTGCTGTGTCAGCCCGCATCGCCCGGCTCGAAAGCTCGGGGGCTATCTCCGGCTATCAGGCGCAGGTCGATGCCCCCAAGCTGGGGTACATGGTCAAGGCCTTCATCAATCTGGATATGGACCCCCAGCGCAAGCCGGAGTTTTACCCTTATATCCAAAACTGCCCCCATGTGGTGGAGTGCAACTGCGTCACCGGCGATTACAGTATGCTGATCGAGGTGCTGTTCAGCACAACACAGGAGCTGGACCAGTTCATCAACCATCTGCAGCAGTTCGGCCGCACCCGCACCCAGATCGTCTTTTCTACCCCGGTAGAGCACCGCGGTGTGCCGGTGGCAGTGCCGGAGGAATGATTACAGGTATCCCCCGCAGCGCAGCAGGAAGATCCAGCCCGTCAGCGTCAGGGCGGAAAGCAGCGTTGTCAGGGCGATACAGCTGGATGTCAGCACGCCCTCGTGGCCCATATTCTTGCTCATGACATAGGCGCTGGGGGTCGTAGGGCTGCCCAGCATGATGAGCAGCGCAACGAGTTCTTCATCCCGGAAGCCGAGCGCTACTGCACAGGGCAGAAACACCGCCGCCAGACCGACCGTCTTGATGAAGGCCGCCGCCACCGTGGGACCGAGCTTTTGGATGGCCTTTGTGCCCTCAAACGATGCGCCGATCGACAAAAGCGACAGCGGCGTGGTGAGGGACGCAAGGCTGCTCATGGTCTTGGTGACCATCTGGGGCAGCGTGAACGGCAGCAGCGCATAGACTGTGCCAAAAATGATGCCCAGCAAAATCGGGTTGGTGGCAACCCCGCGCAGCAGCTGCCCGGCGCTCGGTGTGCTGCGCTGCAAGGGAGATTCCATCATTAAGATAAGCACGGCAAAAATGTTGAACAGCGGCACGCTGCCCAGGATCATCAGCGGGGCCATGCCCGCATTGCCGTAGATATTCTGGATGAACGCCACGCCCAGCACGGCGGCGCTGCTGCGGTAGCCCGCCTGCACAAACTCCCCTACCAGAGCCTTGTCCTTCAGGAAGCGCTTGGCCCCTGCCCAGACGGCCAGAATGCCGACAAGCGTAGCCGCAAAGCAAAACAGCACAAATCTGGGCTGGAAATCATGCAGAATATCCACACTGCCCATGTCGAGAAACAGCATGACAGGCAGCGTGACCTTAAAGCAAAGCTTATCCGCTGCCTTGCAGAATGCAGGCGGCAAAAAGCCTGTCTGCCCCAGCAGATACCCCACCACCATGACAAAGAACACCGGCATGGTGGCATTCAGACTAAACAGCAGGTTTTGCATTGCGGCACCCCTCATTTCTTTATAAAAACAAAAAAGAAAAGTCCTACAGCGAAAAACTGTAGGACTTTTCTTGGTGCGGAAGATGGGACTTGAACCCACACGTCATAGACACACGCACCTCAAACGTGCCTGTCTGCCGATTCCAGCACTTCCGCTCAAATCGCATTGACTGCGAGAGATATAATACCACAATCCGCACCCAAAAGTCAAGCCTTCTGCGAAAGTTTTATTCACGAATTGCCAAAAAACGCCCTGCGCCCCCGGAGGTTTCCTTCCGGGGGCGCAGGGCTGTTTATGAAGAGAAAAGAAAATGGCAAATCAGGCGCGGTAGCTTTCGGGCAGCTGGTCAAGGGTCTGCCACTTCTCCATGGCAGCCTCCAGCGTCATACCGTTTGCAACGGCATCGCGGCGGCAGGCGTTGACAGCCTGAATCTCCTTCATCTTCTCACCGGTCAGGGCGTAGCCCTTCATGGCGATGAGGGTGGCCGCCCAGGCGACCATCGGGATGACGCAGAACAGCACGATGACAACGACATTCATGCCCGGCGTGTAGGGGTCATACTGGGTAGGCAGGTTGTTCAGGCCGATGAAGGTCACAGCGATGCCGACGACCGTGGCAGCCAGACTGGACACCAGCTTATCGACAAGGCTGAACAGCGTACCCATGATGCCGGGGATATACTTGCCGGAGCGGTAGGTCTCGTAATCGGAGCAGTCGGCAACCATCGGGATAGGCATATCGGCAGTGGCGTAGTATGCACCGTAGCCGATGCCGAAGAAGAGGACAAACAAAACCGTGTACAGGTTGATGGACAGGCCATTCTCCCCCAGCAGGCTGAGGTGGAATGCATCGCCGTGGCCCCACAGCAGCAGCAGGACCAGCACGCCGACATAGCAGGCCAGCGCCACACCGACATACTTTGTCAGGCTTGCCTTCTGGCCCTTCTTCTGGCTGGTGCGCACAGAGAGCAGGAAGAACGGCACACTGAACAGATAGCCCAGCACCATCATGGGCAGATACAGCCCATCGTAAGCGCCCATCATGCAGCCGTACAGCATGCAGAGGACCGTTGTGTTGTTGGCGATGGAGAGCGCCAGCTTGGTGCCGGCACCCGCGATCATCAGCCGCTGCATGGGCTTGTTTTCCTTGATGATCTGGATATATTCGCTGACCTTGACCTTCTGGGGCTTTTCGCCGCCGATGCCAAAATACTTGGGCTGGTCCTTCTCCCAGATGCCGATGATGGCAAGGATGGTCAGCACAACGGACATAGCGATGCCGACCGGGGCCAGCGTGCGGAAGAACCCTGCGGAGGAGTAGCCGCCCTCATAGCTTTTGGCCAAAATCGGCGCCAGAAACTGCATGATGCCCATGCCCAGCAGGGAGCCGACCGTGTTAAAGATCGTGAAGAGCGGGCGCTGCTTCGGGTCGTTCGTCAGCACAGTCTGGCCGGAGCGGGTGCAGCTGGTCTGGAACGTATAGCCGATGACCCAGACAAAATACAGTCCCACAAACGCGGCATAGCGCGCCCACATCATGGTATCAGGGATCATGGGGGTGATGCCGTACAAAATCAGGATACTGACGGCCATAATGATGTTGCCGATGGCCATGAACGGACGGAACTTACCAAATTTGCCGTTCGTGCGGTCCATCAGCGCGCCGATGATCGGGTCGGTGATGGCGTCGCACAGACGCATGGCCGTGACCATGACCGAGGCAAACAGGGTGCCCAGCGCCAGCACATTGCTGCCGAAGGTAGCAATGTAGGAAAGCACCAGGACATAATAGACATTGGTGGCACCGTTGTTCAGCGGAAACAGTACCAGCTGGTAGAGTTTGGCGCGGTTGACATTCGACGCCTTTGCATTTTCGCTCATGGGCTGCTCCTTTATCGGTATTTGTTATGGCATTGCCGCCCCCGGCGGCCTTTTATACCCAGTTTGCGCTGGAGGATTTTGCCTTGCCCAGCTTGTAGGCGGGGTTCGGGGTCTCGACCTTGCGGAATACCGCATCGTCGATGCAATCCCCTGCCACGGCCTGAACCTTCGTCTCGCCGTCCAGCTTGACGCGGAACTTGAAGATATGCTCGCCTGCCTGCTCCTCCAGCTTTTCGCCGTTGACATAAAGGCTTACCTGCTTCTGGTTTGAGTAGACCTTGACCTCGATCTCGCTCTGGGTGCGGTCCGCAAAGCGTTTGGAGCAGATATGAACAAACGGCTCATCGCTCCACCACGCCTTGTAGATATAGAAGCTATCCTTCTTCGTCTTACGGTCAAAGGTGACAAGACCCTTGTGGTTCATGCCCGGCTCGCCGCCCTGATCGCGGGCGTCTGCGGCAAAGTCGTACATGTTCCATACATGGGTCGACCACAGCCAGCTGTGGCGCTCAAAGCAGCGCAGCATGTACTCATGGTAGATTGCCTGATATTCCTCGGTATGGTCACCGCGGCGGGGATGCTCACTGTGCAGGTTGGGCATGCCCTCGGCGCCGTATTCGCTGAAGCCTAACGCGCGGTTCGGGTAGCAGAGATGGAAAAAGTCCATCCAGAGGTCATTCAGGAAGAGGCCCGGCACATACCAGCCGAGGTACAGGTTCCAGCTGACCAGATCGGTGATGTGGGCCACCGGGTTGAAGGGGCCGCACATTGCATAGCAGGCCAGCGTGGTCAGGCGGGTCTTATCCATCTCATGGCAGAGGTCGTTCAGCACGCGGTGGTTGTCCAGCATGTCGCGCTTATCTTTTGTGGAGATCGTAATCTCGTTGGAGACGCCCCAGCAGACGATGCAGGCATGGTTGTAGTTCTGAACGATCAGCTCCTTCATCTGGGAGATCGTGTTCTCACGCCCGTTGGGCATATGCTCAGAGATATAGGGGATCTCCGCCCAGACAACCATGCCGGCCTCATCGCAGAGGTCGTAGAAATACTGGTCGTGCTGGTAGTGTGCCAGACGGATGGTGTTCGCGCCCAGCTCCTTGATGAGCTGCATATCCTCGTCATGCATTTCCCGGGTGATGGCATTGCCGAGGCCCTTGCGGTCCTGATGGCGGGAAACGCCGTGCAGCGGATAGGCGCGGCCGTTGAGGAAGAAGCCCTTCTGCGGGTCAACATGGAAGCTGCGCACGCCAAAGCGCTGCCGCACCTCGTCCTGTACGGCTCCGTTCAGCACCAGACGCACCGCGCAGGTGTAGAGATAGGGGTCGCGCACGCCGTCCCACAGATGGGGATGCGCAAGCGTGACTGCGGCGTCACTGCCCTTGCCGGTCAGCACCTCAGTCCCGGCGGCATCGAGGATCGAGAACTCGATCTCGCCCTCCCCCTCGATGCGGGTCTTGACGGTAATGTCTGCATTTGCGCCGTTGACGGTCGGGGTGATCTGCACGCCGCAGCTGCCCAGATAGTCCAGCGCAATGTGATTTTTGCTGACGACCAGCAGGCTGACATCGCGGTAGATGCCGCCGTAGAAGGTGAAGTCCGCCTTCTGGGGATAGACGCGGTCGTTCTTGCTGTTGTCCACCGCCACGGTCAGCTCGTTCTCCTCCGCCAGCAGGCCGGTCACCTCTGCGCGGAAGGTCGAATAGCCGCCGTCATGGCGCATGACCTCCTGACCGTTCAGCGTGACCCTTGCGCTGGCGTTGACGCCCTCAAACTGCAGCCAGACCTGCTGCGTTTCAGCGTCATAAGCGGGGGCCGCAAACTGCGTTGTATAGGTGCAGGTGCCGCGCCAATAATCATTGCCACCGTCCTGACCGTCGATGTTGTTCCAGGTATGGGGCAGATTCACCGCAGCGGTTTTGCCGTCCGGCCCGGTGAACTGCCAGTTTTTCATCAGCTTGGTCGTGCTTCGCATTGCGCCCTCCTGTGTTGTATTTTATACTATAAGCATTGTACAGGAGTGCAAATTTATTCGCAATAGGTTTGCGAAAAGCGGTACTGCCTGTGCGAAATTCGGTTTTTTCGCCACAAAAAAAGTCCCCGCTGCTTTGTACAATCTGCACAAAGCAGCGGGGCTTGTTTTGTCTATTCAGCTTTCGGGGGCGGCAGCACGATCTTGACTGCAAACAGCGCCCCGCGGGGTTCCGTTGCCATGGTGCCGCTGTATTTGTGCACAATGCGGCGCGCCACCTTTAGCTCATAGCTATGGCGGCGGCCGTGATCCGGCTGCTCCGCCGAGTGCGGCCCGATGACATTGACGACCGCAAAGCCCTGCCGTCTGCAGACCAGCAGGTCGATCATACGGCGGTCGGTATCCCGCTGCTGGGCAGCGGCGTCAATGGCCTGATCCAGCAGGTTGGAGAAAAGCGCATACAGGTCTCCCGGCTCAATGGCCGCCAGACAGGTACCATCGGCCACACAGTTCAGCCGGATGCGCTGGGCCTCGCACAGCAGGCTCTTTTCGGTCAGCACAACATCCAGCACCTCGTTGCCGGTGGCGGCGTTGGCGTCATACATCCGGGCGGCCTGCTCGGCCTCGTCCAGACTTTGCGAGACGGCTGCATCGGGCTGCAGGCGGCGCAGGTCTGCGATCTGTACCTTCAGCTCATGGCATTTACGGTTGATGATCTGCACATTCTGCCGCGCAATCTGGTACTGCTTGCGCTGGCGGTCGTACAGCAGGTTGAGGGCATCCATCTCCTTCTGCAGGGCGGCCTTTTTGAAAAGCTCCGTCTGCAGATAGAGCAGCGTCACGCAGTAAAATTGGGTCAGCAAGGACGGTGCCACCACCGCTGAGGGGCGCAGCCCGATACGCAGACTTGTCTGCAGGGCAAAGAACTGAAAGACGAACATGACCCCCAGCAACCCGGCACTGCCAAGCTGGCGCGGGCCGATGTGGTAGGTCCCGTCCTCCGGCATTGTTCGGGCCATGGTAAAGCGGACCACGATGCAGCATACCACCGTAAAGCCAAGCTGGCCGAGCAGCATTGGCGTGCTGTACAGGGAAAGATGCTGCATGCCGAGCGCCTCGGCGGTCCAGATCAGGACCCGCCACAGCTCATACACCGACTCTGAGGTCAGCACGATCCAGACGCTGCAGTAGGCACTGGCTGCCCAGTCCAGCCGGGTACACAGATGTGTGGATACCGCAGCGCAGGTAAAATAAACGGCATAGATCACAAGAAGCAGCAGGGCGTCCAGACGGCCGCTGTTGCCAAAGACCATCAGCCGCGAAAGGGGGATCACCATAATAAGATCCAGCAGGGCGCGCAGCCGGAAGCGATCCCGCTTTTTCAGCGGCAGCCAGTAGGCCAGCTGGGCACCGCAGATGCCTGCGGCGCAGACGGCCAGACTCAGGATGGAATCCACCTACAGCGCACCCCCGACATACGCCGCCACGGCGGCCAAAAACGCTGCGCGCTGGCGGCGGCTGATCTCCAGCCGTTCCTCCCCCACCTGCACAAAGTCGTCCTGCACACCGCGCACATGGCGCAGATTGACCAGATAGCACTGGTTGCACCGGGCAAAATGGTAGGCGGTCAGGTCCTTCTCCGCCTTGAGCAGACTGCCGCGCACCGACCATGTCCCGGTCGTGGTGTGGTAATGCAGCAGCCGGTCGCGCGTTTCCAGATACAGGATGTCATCGGTGGCCAGCAGCTGCACGCCGCCGCCCACCTGCAGGGTAATCTGCCCGCCGCGCCGGCGGCAGATACGCTGCAGCGCGCGGTCCAGCTTTGTGCTGAACTGGTAGTAGCTGACGGGCTTGAGCACAAAATCCAGCGCATCGACCTCGTAGCCGCGTATGGCATACTGCGCCATATTCGTCACAAAAATCAGCACCACATCGGGGTCCAGCAGCCGGATGCGCTCCGCCGTGGGCATGCCGCCCAGCGTGGGCATCTCAATATCGAGAAAAATAATATCAAACCCGGGGCGGTAAGGCTCCACGATCTGGGAACCGTCCGCAAAGGGGGTCACTTCCAGCAGCTGGCCGCTCTCCTGCGCGTACTGCGCAATAAAGCCGCACAGCTCCTGCCGCACAGCAGCGTTGTCCTCGACAACGGCGATCTTTGCCACGGGCCGTCTCCCCCTTTCTTACATATATTCTTATTATGACAAATATCCATAAAAAAAGCAACACCCTTTATAACAAAAGGTGCCGCCCTGACCGGGAATTATTAGCTGCCGGCACTTTACCGGTCCGGCTCGCAGTCCAGAATGGAGGGGATATTTCCCCAGCGTTCCGGCTCGCTGTGGTAGCGGTCATGCAGCCATGCCACCGCTGCATCCAGCCCCGCCTGACTGCCGTCAAACTCAGCGGACTCGATTTTTTCCTCTGCCGTATGCTCGATGCTCCACGGGCCGGGCCAGATCTGGGCGGTCAGGTACTCCAGCTTTTTCTTACCGCTTTCATCGTTGGGGTCTGCTTTTTTGCCGGGCGTGATGACATACCGCATACCGCCCTCGGCCCCGGAATAGGGGTTGCCGTTATGGAACCAGTGATAGATCGGGAAAGCGTCAAGCATGGCGGGCACCTCACAACAAAAAATGTCCTGATGCAAGAGCATCAGGACATTTTGGAGCGGGATACGAGTCTCGAACTCGCCACCTACTGCTTGGGAAGCAGTCACTCTACCGGATGAGCTAATCCCGCATCAGTGACTGCTATTATAGCGCAAATCAGGTGGGTTGTCAAGGGGGGGCGGGCGGCATATATGCCGCCCCTACTGCGGTGGATTTTGTAGGGGGCGGCGTCCCCGACGCCCCGCGGATGGGTAATCCCTTTACATCATACTGAACAGATCGACCTGACTGGTTTCGGGCAGATTACCGAGAGCGCCGACTGCGCGCAGCTTGTCAAAAACCGACTGTGCAACGCCGCTGGCCTGCTGCAGCTCCTCGACCGAGATATACTCCTGCCCGTGCATCGTGGCCTGCTCAAGCGCCACAGCGGCGGCATCGCCCAGACCGCGGATGGCCGTAAACGGCAGACGGACCTTGCCGTCCTCGACCACATACTTGCTGGCATAGCTCTTGCCCAGCTCGATCGGCAAAAACTCGCAGCCGCGCTGCAGCATCTCGTTTTCCAGCTGCAGGCTGACTAAGGCGTCATCGTCCTTGGCGGTGCGCTCGTCCTTGGGGATCTTTTCGTTGTCCTTCAGGTGCTGCTTGGCCACGCGGACACCGCCGACGGCGGCCTCATAGTCGATGTCCGCGCCGCGCACAGTGAAATACACAGCATAGAACACCGCCGGGTGGTAGACCTTGAACCACATCAGGCGGATGGCCGCCATCAGGTAGGCTACGGCGTGGGCCTTGGGGAACATATACTTGATCTTGCGGCAGGATTCGATATACCAGTCGGGCACATCATGCTCACGCATGGCCTCCTCCCAGCCGGGCTTGAAGCCGCCCTTTGCGACCTTGCCTTTACGCACAGCCTCCATAATGTCAAACGACATCTTCGGTTCCAGCCCCTTGCGCAGCAGGTACAGCATGATACTGTCACGGCAGCCGATGACCTCTGCGATCGTGCAGGTGCCCGAGCGGATCAGCTCGTCCGCATTGCCGGTCCAGACATCGGTGCCGTGGGAGAGGCCGGAGATCTGGATCAGCTCCGAGAAATTCTTCGGCTGGGCGTCCAAAAGCATCTGGCGCACGAAGTTCGTGCCCATTTCGGGGATGCCGAACGTGCCGGTCTTGGAGCCGATCTGCTCCTCGGTCACGCCGAGCGCGGCCGGGCTGGTCAGCAGACTGTAGACCTTTTCATCATTCATCGGGACCGAGTCAATGGGGATGCCGGAGTATTCCTCAAAGAATTTATAGAAGGTCGGCACATCATGGCCCAGCTCGTCCAGCTTGAGCAGCGTGTCGTGCAGGTATTTAAATTCAAAGTGGGTGGTCAGCAGACCGCCCTTGACATCGTCCGCCGGGTGCTGGATGGCACAGAAGTCGTAAATATCAAAGGTATCCGGCACAACGACCATGCCGCCGGGATGCTGGCCGGTCGTGCGCTTTACGCCGGTGCAGCCCATGACAAGGCGGTTTTCCTCGGCACGGTTGACGGTACGGCCGCGTTCCTCAAGGTACTTTTTGACATAGCCGTAGGCCGTTTTATCCTGCAAACCGGAGACAGTGCCCGCCTTGAAGACGTTCTCCTTGCCGAAAAGCTCCTCGGTGTAGCGATGCACGCAGGACTGATACATGCCTGAGAAGTTCAGGTCAATATCAGGCTCCTTGTCGCCATAGAAGCCGAGGAAGGTCTCGAACGGGATGTCATGTCCTTCCACGATCATCGGCTTGCCGCAGACCGGGCAGTTTTTGTCGGGCAGGTCAAAGCCGTCAAAGTGGATGCCGTCATTGATCCACTCGCTGTGCTTGCAGTTGGGGCAGAGGTAGTGCGGCGGCATTGAGTTGACCTCCGAAATACCGGAGAAGTGCGCAACAGCCGATGAGCCTACAGAGCCGCGGCTGCCGACCTGATAACCGCCCGCGTTGGAGTAGGCCACCAGACGCACGGCGATGACATACAAAACGGCGTAGCCATGGCCGCAGATGGAATCCAGCTCCTTTTTCAGCCGCTTTTGCAGCACATCGGGCAGCGGCGCGCCATAGTCCCGCGCGGCATGCTTCCATGTGTCATCGCGCAGCTCCTGCTCGGCGCCGGGGATGCTGGGCGGGTAGGTGCCCTTGGGGATGGCGCGCAGGTTGTTGTCGATGGTGGCTGCGATCTTGTTGGGGTTGGTCACCACAATTTCATACGCCTTTTCCTGCGGCAGGTAGCTGAAATCCTCCAGCATATCGGGCGTCGTGCGGAAGTAGAGCGGTGCCTGGTTGTCGGCGTCCTTAAAGCCGTTGCCGGCCTGTAGGACTGCGCGGTAGATCCAGTCCTCCGGCTCCTGAAAGTGGGAGTCACCCGTAGCCACGACCGGCTTGTGCAGGTCCTCGCCCAGCTGTATGACGGTGCGGTTGAAGTTCTTGATCGCCTCGATCGAATCCACCTGCCCGTTGCGAACCATAAATTCATTGTTGCCGAGGGGCTGCACCTCAAGATAATCGTAATAATCGGCGATGCGCAGCAGTTGCTCATAAGGCTGGCCCGCCACGATTGCCCTGTAAAGCTCACCCGCTTCACAGGCCGGGGAGAGCAGCAGTCCCTCGCGGTACTGGTTGAGCAGGCTGCGCGGCACGCGCGGCTTTTTGAAGAAATACTGGGTGTGCGCCGCGCTGACGATGCGGTAGAGGTTCTTTAAGCCGACCTGATTCTGCACCAGAATAATCAGGTGGTAGTATTTCTTTTTCAGTACCTCTTTGTTGCCGCCAAGGCCGGTGTTGATGGCCTCGACCGCGTGGATGTCCTTTTCCTCGAGGTCGGTCAGCATGACCTCATAGATTCTGGCCAGCGCCATGGCATCATCGACAGCGCGGTGGTGGTTGAAGGGCGGTATCTCAAGATGCTTGTTGATCGTGTCCAGCTTGTAGTTGCGCAGCCCCGGGAACAACGCCTGTCCCATCGGCAGCGTGTCGATATAGGTGTTCTCGTCCCAGCTGACGCCCGCCTTCTCCCCTGCCTTGCGGATAAAGAGCATGTCAAAGCTGTGGGCGTTGTGGGCTACAAGGATATTATCCCCGCAGAACTCCTTAAAGGCACGTATGGCCTCCTCCGGTGTGGGGGCATCGGCCACCATGGCATCGTTGATGCCGGTCAGGTCAACGACCTTCTGCGGGATGGGCTTGCCAGGGTTGACGAAGGTGCAGAATTTCTTTCCCTCGTTAATTTTACCGTTTTCCACATAGACGGCGCCGATCTCGGTCAGCCGCTCGGTGTTGGCGTCAAGGCCGGTCGTCTCGGTGTCGAACACGACAAACGAGCCGGACAGCGGCATCTGCGCTGCGCCGTAGACGGCGGGGATCATATCATCGACAAAATAGGCCTCGCAGCCGTAGATCAGCTTAAAGTTCGGGTCCTTTTCGTGGATGGCATCGGTGGCCAGCATCGCCTCGGGGTAGCCCTGACAGACGCCGTGATCGGTGATGGCGACAGCGCGGTGGCCCATGCGGTGCGCCAGACGCACGATCTTGCCGGGGTCGTTGAAGCCGTCCATCGAGCTGGACTTGGTATGCAGGTGCAGCTCGACCCGCTTTTGCCCCTCGGGCGCAGTGTCCTGCCGCTGCTCGCGCTCGACCTGCAGAACATCGTAGGGCAGGATGACAAAGTCGTGCTCGTACTTATCGTACATATAGTTGCCGCGCACGATCAGGGTGGTGCCGGGCTTGAGACCCTCCCACTTGGACATATCGGCGTCCTCGTCCCCCAATACCTTGAGGTTGACTGAGCCGGAATAGTCGGTGATGGAGGTAAAATAGATCTTGCGGCGGCTGCCCTTGACCTCGGTGGCAAACACATCGCCCCAGACCGTCACCTTTCCGCCGTCCCCCAGATCATTCAGATGGCGGATGTCGGCAGGCTTGAAGGTCTTGCCGTAGAACAGCTTGACCGGCTTATTGGTAAGGGCCAGCCCCTCGATCGTAAAGTCGGGCGGCGTTTCCTTGGCTTCAAACTTGACGGCAGGCGCTTTCTCCTGCAGGTACTGTTCAAACTCCTCCTCGGTGCGGGTGTTGCCGGTATCAGCCAGCCGCACGATGGGCAGTGCACCGGTGCGCTCCTGAATAAGCTCTGCCAGCACGCGGGGCAGCTCCACGCTCTCCAAGATCTGGCGGCCCGCATTGACATGGATGGTGATGCCGTCCTCCCCGAAGGTGACAGGCTGAGCCTTATCGAGAAAGCCATTGACCGGCATGCCCCGCTGCTTCAGCTCCTCCAGCATAAGGCGCACCGCCTCTGGGGTGATGCTTTGGTACGCAAAATAGCTGCGAATCTGCAGCTCATACCCGGCAAACACCTCAGAGAGGGATGCACAAAGACGCCCGCACAGCGCCTGATCCAGAGGTTCAGCACTGCGCAGGCAGATCACGACCTGTCTTTTTGTGCGGTAAAGCTCCACGCGGTCGACCAGCACACTGCCGAACGCCGCACAGAACTGCTGGTCCGCCGTAAACTGCGGCCAGACTTGGGTGACGAATGGTTTCAAAGGAATTTTACCTCACAAGTGGGTGTAGAGACAAGGCTTCCCCCTCGGGGGAAGCTGTTCGCGAAGCGGACTGATGAGGGCAAAGTTGCCGGGCATTACCCGCAAACGGATTGCCGTGGACAGCTTGCCCCTCATCCGGCCCTGCGGGGCCACCTTCCCCCAAGGGGGAAGGCTTTAGAGGGTTACATCTTATGGATCTCATCCAGCAGCTGCCCTACAATGTCGCCCTTCAGCATACGGATCTTTTCACCGCGGATGAAGAGCAGCGCCTCGTCCTTGCCGCCGGCAATGCCGATGTCGGCATCGGACGCCTCGCCCGGGCCGTTGACAACACAACCCATGATGGCGATCTTCAACGGCTTTTTGAAGCCTTCGTCCCGCAGACGGCGCTCGACCTCGTTGGCGATCTCGATCATCGGGTACTGGGTGCGCCCGCAGGTCGGGCAGCTGATGATCTCAGGGCCTGCCACGGCGTAGCCTGCCGCGCGCAGAATGTCATAGCCTGCATAGACCTCGTTCTCGGGCTCATCAGTCAGGCTGACACGCAGCGTATCGCCAAGTCCCTCCATCAGCAGACCGCCGATGCCCATGCCGGACTTGATCAGGCCCATCCGGTTGCCGCCCGCCTCGGTCACGCCGACATGCAGGGGGTAATCGGTCTGGCTGGCCAGCAGGCGGTAGGCCGCCATCATGCGGGGCACATTGCTGGATTTGATCGAGATGACGATGTTGTCAAAGTCGAACTTCTGCAGCAGGCGCACATGGTACATGGCGCTCTCCACCATGGCCTCGGGCACGGGGGCGCCGTACTTGGCCAGAATATGCTTTTCAAGGCTGCCGCCGTTGACGCCGATGCGGATGGGTACATTTTTGGCGTTGCAGGCATCGGCCACCGCCTTGACGCGGTCATCATCACCGATGTTGCCGGGATTGATGCGGATCTTATCGGCACCGGCATCCAGCGCGGCAAGCGCGGCGCGGTAATCAAAGTGGATGTCCGCCACAACGGGGATGTCCACCTTCTCTTTAATAGCAGCCACAACGGCGGCATCCGCCGGGGTGGGCACCGTCACACGGACGATCTGGCAGCCGGCGGCCGCAACGCGCTGCGCCTGTGCCACATTGCCCGCAATATCCTTGACGGGCACATTCAGCATCGTCTGTACGGCGATGGGGTTTGTACCGCCGATCTTGAGATTGCCGATCTTGACTTCTTTTTTCAGTTGACGCTGCATCGTAGTTCTCCTTATAAGAATCGTGTAATGTCCTGCATCGTTACCAAAATCATGAGCCACAGCAGGGCAACCATGCCCGCCGTGTTGATAAAGCCCTGCGCGCGCAGGGGTACAGGATGGCCGGTCAGCCCCTCCCACGCAAGAAAGAGCAGCTTGCAGCCGTCCAGCGCGGGAATGGGCAGCAGGTTGAAGATGCCCACATTGATCGTCAGCAGAGCCATCAGGGAAAGCACATCCCGCCAGCCGTACCGCACAGCCTGACTGACTGCCGACACCGTGCCGATCGGGCCGGAGAGATCCTCCATGCCCGCCCGGCCGGTAAACAGCTGCCAGAAGCCGCCCAGAATCGCACCGCTGTAATAGCGGAACAGCTCCCCCGCCATGGCCAGAGTGCTGTGCACCGATAAGGGCTGCGCTGCCACCCGAAAGTCTGTGGCGTATTGCACACGGCCGTTTTCATCCAGCGTTGGGCTGACCGTCACGGCGGGCAGGCTCACGACCTCGCCGCCGCGCAGCACCTTCATGCTATGTGTCTTTTCGGTACCGTCAAACAGCTCGGACAGCGCGTAGACCGTGCGGCAGGGCTTACCGTCCACCTGCAGAAGGACATCCCCCTTTTGCAGGACAGCGGCGCTCTTGGCATTCTCGCCGAAATCCGCTACCGTTGTGCTGCCGAGCCGCCCCTGCGAGAGGACCAGCACCAGCAGCACCGCCATGCCGAGCAGAAAGTTCATCAGCGCACCGCAAAGCGTCACAAAAAAGCGCTGCCATGCCGTGGCCTGCTCAAACTGCTGCCCGCTGACCGTCAGCGGGAACAGCGCAGCTTTGCGCGGCGGGGCATACTCCTCTGCCGGCGGGTCTGCGTCCTCCTCCGGGGGTTGACTGAACAGGTTGTAGCCGCCCAGCGGGAAAAGGCGCAGTGAATAGGTCGTACCGTTTTTTTGGACCGCCCACAGGCGCGGGCCAAAGCCGATGGAAAATTCCTCAACATGGATACCGCAATGCCGGGCCGCCATAAAGTGGCCCAGCTCATGCACCAGAACAACGCCGCCGAACACGAGCAGCGATGCCAGCCCGGTCAGCAATGCAGTCATAGGCACCTCGCAAGTAAAGTATTGGACATAGAGTCGTAGGGGCCGGGCATGCCCGGCCCGCGCGTGTATGGCAGGCAGGAGTCTGCCGGAAAGCTGAGGGCCGCACATGTGCGGCCCCTACCGGGCAGTTCCAATCAGATATGTGCCTCCACATAGGCTCGCGCCATGCGGTCGCACTCATGGACATCGGCAAGCGTGTAATCCCCGCCGAAGGAATCGCTGTCCACGATACCCTCCACAAGGCGGCCAATGTCGAGGAAGCCGATCTCGTCCCGCAGGAAGTGCGCCACGGCAGCCTCATTCGCGCCATTGGCGGCGCAGGGGGCCAGACCGCCCTTGCGAATCGCCTTTTTGCAGGCCTTGAGACAGCGGAAGGTCTCGTCATCCGCCGTGGCGATGCTCAGCTTGGTCAGTGCCGTGAAATCCAGCTCCGGCACCGGGCTGGGCAGACGCTCCGGCCAGGTCAGCGCGTACTGAATGGGGATGCGCATATCCGGCACGCCAAGCTGCGCGATGATAGAATGATCGGCAAACTGCACAGCGGAATGGATGATGCTCTCCCGCTGGACAACGATCTGGATCTTGTCCTCCGGCAGACCGAAGAGCCACGCAGCCTCGATCAGCTCAAGGCCCTTGTTCATCAGGGTGGCAGAATCGATGGTAATTTTTGCACCCATATTCCAGTTGGGGTGCTTGAGGGCGTCCGCCTTCGTCTTGGTGCGCAGCTCCTCGGTGCCCATGCCGAAGAACGGCCCGCCGGAGGCGGTCAGCAGGATCTTTTCCAGCGTTTTGGCGCTGTGCTGATCCTGCAGGCACTGGAAGATGGCGCTGTGCTCACTGTCCACAGGCAGCAGGTGGACACCGTTTTTCTTGACGGCATCGGTCACCAGATGGCCGCCGGTGACAAGGCTTTCCTTGTTGGCCAGCGCCAGATCATGGCCGCTCTCGATAGCCGTCAGCGAGGCATCCAGACCCGCAATGCCGACAACGGCGTTCAGCACCGTGCCTGCGCCGTCCATGGCGGCCAGCTCACGCAGGCCGTCCGCCCCCTTCAGCAGCTTGGGCGCGCCCGTCTGCCCTGCCAGCGCGGCGGACAGCTTATCGAACGCAGCCGGGTCGGTGACAGCCACATATTTCGGATGAAATTCAGCGATCTGGGCCAGCAGCTTGTCTACGCTGGAGTTGGCTGACAAACCGAACACCTCATAGCCGTGCATGCGGCAGACATCGAGGCTTTGGGTGCCGATTGAACCGGTAGAGCCCAGCAGTGTGATAACTTTACTCATTGTACATTCCTCACAGCAGATAGAAGAAATAGCGTACCGCGATGGAAACGAACGGCGCAATGAACATAACGCTGTCAAAGCGGTCGAGAATACCACCGTGCCCCGGGAAGATCGTGCCGTAGTCCTTGATGCCCGCCTGACGCTTGACGGCAGAGGCAAACAGATCGCCCAAGATGCCCAGCACCGATGCCACGGCACCCATGCCGAGCAGCACCATATAGTGCCGCGCCAGCACATGGATGCTCAGCACATTATAGGTCTTTGACAGCAGCGAGTAGACCAGCGTCAGCACGCAGCCGGCGGCCATGCTGCCCAGCACGCCGCCCACAGCGCCCTCCACCGTTTTGTGGGGGCTGACAATGGGGGCCAGCTTGTGCCTGCCGAAGGCGCGGCCCGCAAAGTAGGCAGCGGTGTCCCCGCCCCATGCAAAGCAGAGGATCAGCAGGATGAAATAGATAGCATCATAGCGATACTGCGCAAAGGGCAGCATCCGCTTGAGATGGATGAGCGAGTAAAAGCAGAAGGTGATCACGCCCGAGAAGTAGACAAACCCCGTCAGCTTGCCGAAATCCAGCGTCTGGACATGTGTGATCTGGCAGACATTGTAGAACAGCACGGTCAGGAACGCCACCGGCAGCAGCAGCCCGCGCACCATCTGTGAGCTGCTGAGCATGACCAGCAGGGTCAGCGGCACAGCACCGGCATACAGATACCATTGCTTTTTGCCAAAGCCCATGGCGGAAAAGACCTCATGGATGGCCAGCAGGCAGATGGCACTGAGCACCAGGTCAAACAGGAAGGTGTCGAAAAACGCCAGTACAACGGCCAGAACGCCCAGGCCGACAACGGCAGTGATGATGCGGGTCTTCATAAACAGTGATTCCCTTTCGCGGAATAGATTTTCTTGCAATAACAGCCTATGCGGGCGTGTCAGATGACATGCCCGCACAGGCTATCGTTCATGGAGAGATCAGACCTCCATGATCTCCTTGTTCTTGTCGGCGCAGGTGTCGTCGATCATCTTGACATACTTGTCCGTCAGCTTCTGGGTCTCCTCCTCCAGCTTCTTCTGATCGTCCTCGGTGATCTCGCCGGCCTTCTTCATGGCCTTAAACTTATCCATTGCATCGCGGCGGATGTTGCGCACGGCGGTCTTGGCATCCTCGCCCTGCTTCTTGACATCCTTGGTCAGCTGCTTGCGGCGCTCCTCGGTCGGAGCCGGGAACACCAGACGGATGACCTGACCGTCATCAATGGGGTTGATGCCGATGTCGCTGGTCTGGATCGCCTTGGAGATGGGCTTGAGCATCGAGCGGTCCCACGGGGAGATGGTCAGGATGCGGGCCTCGGCCACAGCCACAGCAGCGATCTGCTGGATGGGCGTGGGGCTGCCGTAGTAGTCCACCGCCACCTTGTCGAGGATGGCGGGGTTGGCGCGGCCGGCGCGGATGGAAGCCAGCTCATGAACCAGATGGTTGACGCTGGCGTTCATTTTTTCTTCAAAGGGTTTGGTCGTGCTGCTCATAGTAAGATTCTCCTTATTCGTAAAATAGTATAGGGGAAAATTATGAATTTTTCAAAGCTTCAGCTTTTCTTTTTTGATTTACTCTTTCACAAGGGTGCCGACCATCTCGCCCTGCACAGCCTTTGCGATATTTTCGGGCTTACCCAGATCAAACACAAGGATGGGCAGGCCGTTATCACGGCAGAGGGTCGCGGCCGTGGAGTCCATGACGGCCAGACGCTCGTCCAGCACGCGGGTAAAGGTCAGCGTATCATAGCGCACGGCATCGGCATACTTGTGGGGGTCCTTATCGTAGACACCGTCCACCATCGTAGCCTTGAACATGGCATCGGCGCTGATCTCCAGTGCGCGCAGCGCGCTGGCCGTATCGGTGGAGAAGATGGGGTTGCCGGTGCCGCCGCCGAACACAACGATCTTGCCGCTCTCCAGCGCAGCGATGGCCTTGTCGCTGGTGAAGCACTCGGCCACCTGCGGCATAAAGGAGCTGGTCATGACAACGGCCTCCACGCCCTGCTGGCGCAGTGCATCCTTGACGGCCAGCGCGTTCATGACGGTAGCCAGCATGCCGATCTTGTCGGCGTCCATGCGGTCCATTTTGCCGCTGGAACGGCCGCGCCAGAAGTTGCCGCCGCCCACAACAATGCCGATCTGC
>ENA-UOJV01000199-UOJV01000199.1-human-gut-metagenome-genome-assembly--contig:-C82-NODE-199-length-100699-cov-39.884136_pt1 | contig 100699 bp, 96 predicted proteins | sample MGYA00242356_ERZ723903 | MGnify/ENA metagenome assembly ERZ723903
CTGCCTCGTTATTTCCAGTAAATCCAACAATTCCGCACATAACAGTGTCTCCTTTAAGTTTTATTTTTGTTGATGTAATCTTCTATAGCAGGTCTATTGGGAGGAAAAATATCCTCCGGCAGGTCGCAGATATCAATAAATCTAAGCTGCGACACCTCAGAAGCCTGCATTTTAAGCTCGCCTGTATACTCGTGGCAGGTGTAGACGATATCAACGTTTGACACCTTATCGCCGTTGGGGTAAGTATACTGCATTTTTTCACCTGAATAGACGCCAAGCAGTTCGAGCTTTTGTGCTTTAAGACCTGTTTCCTCAAAAAGCTCTCTTTCAGCTGTTTGCTCAACAGACTCACCAAGCTCCACCGAGCCGCCTGCATATCCCCAGCTTCCGCAGTCTGTTCTCTGCTGCATGAGCATTTGTCCTGCTTCGTTTATTACTATTACGCTTGCTCCCACCTGCAGCAGAGGGCTGTGGCCTAGGTGCTGGCGGAGGGATTTTATGTATTCTGACATTACACAGGCTCCCCAAAAGTATCAGGGTGACTTGGATCAAATATCTCATTGCAGGTCATAACAGTAACAAGATCCTCCGTGTCACTGAGATTGATGATGTTATGGGTCCAGCCAGGTATCATGTGGATAGCCTCGATCTTATCACCACTGACCTCAAACTCAACTTTCTCTCCTGTGTTTATGTTACGCTCCTGTATCAGACCATGACCGTGGACAACTATGAAAAGCTCCCATTTTGAGTTGTGCCAATGCTGACCCTTTGTGATGCCCGCCTTGCTTATATTTATACTTACCTGTCCGCAATCCTCTGTATGAACAAGCTCAGTAAAACTGCCTCTGTTATCTACATTCATTTTCAGCGCATACTTGAATTTATCTGCAGGAAGATAAGTAAGATACAAACTATACAGTTTCTTGGCAAAAGAGCCCTTTGGCATTTTAGGCATAAGCAGGGTCTTAGGCTGCTGCTTAAATTCTTCAAGAAGATCTACCACCTCGCCCAAAGTTACCTTATGAGTAACAGGCACATAACAATATCTGCCCTTATCATTTGCGACAGGCATTACGCCGTCAAACTCGCAATGCTTTTCCTTGCCCTCAAGAAGATCAAACATACCCTCAACAAGGTCATCAATGTAAAGAAACTCCAGCTCACTTGCTCTGTCATTTATGGAATACGGCTCGTCATTAGCCACGCAGTAGCAAAGTGTTGATACAAAAGAATTGTACTTTGGTCTTGAATGACCCATAAGGTTAGGAAACCTATATATTGCTACCTTTGCACCTGTTTCTGCGGCATATTTCCGGAAAAGCTCTTCACCTGAGAGCTTGCTTCTGCCGTATTCTCCGTCATAACGACCTACGAGCGTTGCCTGTATGGAAGATGAGAGCATGATAGTTGCCTTGTTATCATACTTTTTCAGAGTATCAAGAAGTTGTGACGCAAAGCCAAAGTTCCCTTTCATGAAATCCTCGGTATTCTCAGGACGGTTTACCCCTGCAAGATTGAAAACAAAGTCCGCTTCCTTGCAATACTCGTCAAGCTGTTCCTTTGTGGAATCTATATCATACTCATATATTTCTTCAACAGAAATATTCGGTCTTGTTCGATTTTTGTTATCTCTGATATTTTTCAGATTATTCACAAGGGCTGTTCCCACCATGCCCTTTGCGCCTGTAACCAATATCTTCATATTTTCACGTTCCTTACTGATCTTTTCTCCAGACCATTTTGTTGACTACATTAACATATCCCTGAATGATCCTTACGACTTTCATTGATACTGTTTCGTCCACATAGTCAGGACACGGCTTGCCGAGAACGCCTTTCTGCTTCATTTCGATAGCCATATCTGTAGCATTGAGCAGCTCTTTTGTTGTAATTCCTGCAAGGATAAAGTCCCCTGCTTCAAGTGCTTCAGGGCGCTCGGTAGAAGTACGGATACAAACTGCTGCGATAGGGTGACCTATTGAAAGATAGAAGCTGCTCTCCTCAGGAAGCGTGCCTGAGTCTGAAACGATAGCAAGGGCATTCATCTGCAAACAGTTATAGTCATTGAATCCCAGCGGCTCGTTTACTCTCACTCTAGGGTCGAGCTTAAAGCCGCTCTTTTCAAGTCTATGCTTTGAACGCGGGTGGCAGGAATACAATATTGGCATATCATACTTTTCAGCCAGTGCGTTTATTGCAGTAAACAGACTTGTAAAGTTCTTTTCTGTGTCGATATTCTCCTCTCTGTGTGCAGAAAGAAGAATATACTTATCCTTTTCAAGACCCATACGTTCAAGAACGTCAGAAGCCTGAATTTTATCCAGATTACCACGAAGGACTTCAGCCATAGGCGAGCCTGTCATATATGTTCTTTCCTTTGGAAGTCCGGTATCAGCAAGATACTTTCTTGCAAACTCAGAATAGCAAAGATTTACGTCAGAGATAACATCAACTATTCTTCTGTTTGTTTCCTCCGGGAGGCACTCGTCCTTACATCTGTTTCCTGCTTCCATATGAAAAAGCGGGATATGAAGTCTTTTAGCGGAGATAGCTGACAGACAGCTGTTTGTATCTCCAAGGACAAGATAGGCGTCAGGCTGCAATTCTGAAAGCAGTTCATAGCTTCTGCCCAGAATATTTCCGCAGGTAACGCCCAGATTATCCCCTACTACAGGAACAAGAATATCAGGTCCGAACCCGCCGAAAGTGTTTTTCAGCTCGAAATCCTCCCAGAAAACTGTACTGAGGTTACGGTCCCAGTTCTGATTGTAATACACAACGCAGGTGTCAAAATACTCACGGCATCTTCTTATTACAGCCGCCAGGCGAATGATCTCAGGGCGGGTGCCGCAGCCGATCATTACCTTTGTTCTGCCGTCATTTTTCCATTTAAAATTATGTTCCATATACTTTCCTCCCGAGGTCAGCCTCGACCTTTGGTAAAATCATTTATTCACAGGATACTGTCTAAGCTGCACAACTTCTCCGGCTTCTATCTTACTCAGCGCTGCGATCCTATTTTCGCCTTTTACTATTGCTCCAAGGCAGATATGACAGCCCTGTTCGATCACACAGCCATGGTCTACGATGGCGCCCAGATTGATGATACAGCCACGTTTCACTGTCACATCTGTATTGATAACAGCTTTCGGAAGCACCACAACGCCCTTTTCGACAGATGCGGTAGGACTTACATAAGCTGTAGGATGCACAACAGTGGCAAGTCTGCCGTCCGCTCTAGTTATTTTATCGCACCAAGACAAACGAAACTCGTTATTTCCAAAGGCAGGAATAAATTCCGTATCGTCAGCAATATATTTAGTAAAAGAATCAAGAGTACGGTCGGCAAATCTATCGTCCAGCATAGCTATCACATCATAGCCCAGCTGTTCAGAAACGTCCTTAACAGTATTTGCATATCCGCCTGCACCGAGGATAACCAACTTCTTTGACATATCAATCCTCAGCCAATCTCTCCTGGATATATGCAAGTTTAAGCATTTTTTCCTTTATTTCTTCCTTATTAAGGAGCTTTGTATTATTACTATTGAACTCAGTGAGAGTATTTCTGTCTGCGTCGCCGTCTCTAAAGAACTTATCATAGTTCAGGCCTCTGTTATCGGCAGGGACACGATAGAAGCCGCCAAGGTTGATAGCCTTTGCGCACTCCTCATTGGTAAGAAGTGTTTCGTACATTTTCTCGCCATGGCGGATACCAATGACCTTGATATCCTCTTTTTTGCCGCCAAACATTTCAGTAACGGCTTCAGCCTGAAGACCGATAGAGCAAGCGGGGGCTTTCATGATAAGCAGGTCGCCGTTTTCACCGTTCTCGAAGGCATAGAGTACAAGGTCAACAGCTTCTTCAAGTGACATAATGAAACGAGTCATATTAGGCTCTGTTACAGTGATAGGGTTGCCTGCTTTGATCTGGTCGATCCACAGAGGAATAACAGATCCACGGGAGCACATTACGTTACCATAACGAGTACAGCAGATTTTAGTTTTTCCGCTATATCTGCTTTTAGCGATAGCGACGCTTTCTTCAAGAGATTTTGACTTACCCATGGCATTGATAGGGTAGGCTGCCTTATCAGTTGAAAGGCATATTACTGCTTCAACGCCCTCCTCGATAGCGGCTGTCAGGACGTTATCCGTACCGATAATATTAGTTTTTACGGCTTCCATTGGGAAAAACTCACAAGACGGGACCTGTTTGAGTGCAGCCGCATGGAATATGTAATCTACGCCATGCATAGCGTCCTTGCAGGACTGCAAATTTCTTACGTCGCCTATGTAGAACTTGATCTTATCAGCTACCTCAGGCATTTTCGCCTGATACTCATGACGCATATCGTCCTGCTTTTTTTCGTCTCTCGAAAATATTCTGATCTCTCCGATATCTGTTTCCAGAAATCTGTTTAATACTGCGTTTCCAAATGATCCCGTGCCTCCGGTTATCATTAGGGTTTTGTTTGTGAATAAAGACATGTTAACAAGCTCCTTTATCTATTCCCATACATCTTCTCATAATAATTCTGATACTCACCAGAAATGATAGTCTCCCACCATGTTCTGTTGTCAAGATACCACTTGATCGTTTTCTTTATTCCGTCCGCAAACTTTGTTTCTGGCAGCCAACCAAGTTCATTATGTATCTTAGTAGGGTCAATGGCATATCTCATATCATGACCCTTTCTGTCTGCAACATATGTGATCAGACTTTCAGGCTTGCCAAGCTCCTTGCATATCAGCTTTACAATATCAATGTTCTTCATCTCATTGTGACCGCCTACATTATACACTTCACCGACAGTACCCTTATGTATGATAAGGTCGATAGCTTTGCAATGATCTTCAACATACAGCCAGTCACGAACATTCTCACCCTTGCCATAAACAGGCAACGGCTTATCATTCAGTGCATTTGCAATCATAAGAGGGATAAGCTTCTCAGGAAAATGATATGGTCCATAGTTGTTTGAACAACGGCTGATAGTTACCGGCAGACCATAAGTTCTGTAATAAGCCAACACAAGAAGATCTGCACTTGCTTTTGAAGAACTATACGGACTGCTTGTGTGTATCGGTGTGTTCTCGGTAAAAAACAGATCAGGTCTGTCAAGGGGAAGGTCTCCGTACACTTCGTCTGTTGACACCTGATGATAACGCTGTATTCCATACTTTCGGCAAGCGTCCATAAGCACAGAAGTTCCGATTATATTTGTTCTAAGGAAAACCTCAGGATCTTCAATTGACCTGTCAACATGGCTTTCCGCTGCAAAATTTACAACTATATCAGGATTTTCTTCTTCAAAAAGCTTATTCACGCCATCGCGGTCACAAATATCAAGCTTTACAAATCTGAAATTAGGATTATCCATTACAGGTGCAAGTGTCGAAAGATTTCCTGCATATGTAAGCTTATCAAGACAAATGATCCTGTAATCAGGATATTTATTCAACATATGAAATATAAAGTTTGAGCCTATAAAGCCGGCACCGCCAGTTACTATTATTGTCATATTATCACCTTAAAAAATAATTCTGTCTTCCGCAACTCTTCTCAGATGTTCACCATACGGAGATTTTCCGTATTCTTCTGCCGTTTTCAACAACTGCTCTTTTGTTATCCATTTCTCATAGTAAGCGACTTCCTCAGGTGCCGAAATAACAACGCCCTGTCTGTTCTGAACTGTCTGAACAAAAACTGACGCTTCCATAAGGCTTTCCATTGTTCCTGTATCGAGCCATGCAAAACCTCTTCCTAAAAGCTGTACTTTTAGATTACTGTCATCAAGATAAAGGCGATTAAGATCAGTGATTTCAAGCTCACCTCTTGCAGACGGTTTCACCTGCTTAGCTTTCTGGCTTACTCCGCTAGGATAGAAATACAAGCCGGTTATAGCATAATTTGATTTTGGATTTTGTGGCTTTTCTTCGACAGAAATGGCCTTGCGCTGATTATCAAACTCTACAATACCAAATCTCTCAGGATCTTTTACATAATACCCGAATATTGTTGCATTTCCATTTTCAGCCTCAGCAACTGCATCACGGAGGTTTTTTCTGAACCAGCCACCATAGAAGATATTATCTCCCAAGATCATTGCACAAGAATCATCTCCGATGAACTCTTCTCCAATGAGAAAAGCCTGTGCCAATCCGTCTGGGCTTGGCTGAACAGCATAAGACAAATTAAGACCCATGCTTGACCCATCGCCTAGCAATTCTTCAAAGCGTGGCGTATCTGTAGGAGTTGAGATAATAAGTATATCTCTTATACCCGCAAGCATAAGTGTGGAAAGCGGATAAAATATCATTGGTTTATCATACACCGGCAACAACTGCTTTGATGTTACTCGTGTTAACGGATAAAGTCTAGTGCCTGAACCACCTGCCAGAATTATTCCTTTCATGTTGTCTCCTCTCAATTACTTCAAAATGATATCACATATCCTATCAACATCATAAAGTGACAAATCAGCATAAAGCGGCAAAGTCAATACTCTTTCGCTTATATCAAGTGCCACAGGAGTTTCTGCAGGGTCATACTTGCCGTTAAAAGCAGGTGATGCACTTGTAAGAGGGTAAAAATATTTTCTTGCGCCTATATCATTTTCTGCAAGCTTGTCCATTACTTCGTTACGGCTTGCCCCAAACATCTTTTCATCGAAAACAACAGGAAAATACGCATAATTTGATTTTACATCTGTCTGAGGTTGACACAATTTAATGCCCTCTATATTTTCAAGATGGCTGCGATATCTCTCAACAACAGCCTTGCGTTTTAGTATCTCTGAATCAAAGTGTCTTAAATTACAAATTCCCATAGCCGCCTGAAACTCGTTCATTTTGGCATTTCCGCCTATGTAAGCGACCTCTTCAGGACCATGGATACCAAAATTTTTAAGATCGTTCAATTTCTGAACAAGGCTGTCATCATGATAACAAACCGCTCCGCCCTCAATAGTATTGAAAACTTTCGTAGCATGGAAGCTGAACATTGACGCATCGCCAAAGCAAGCGCTTGACTTTCCCTTATACTCCACGCCAAAAGCATGAGCTGCGTCGTAGATCACTTTTAAGTCATGTTTCTTGGCAATCCTTTCAATCTCTTCTACATCGCACATATTTCCATAAACATGAACAGGAATGATCGCACAAGTTTTGTCAGTTATCAGATCCTCGATTTTTGTAACATCTATCGTATAGTCATCTGAATTGATATCACAAAACACTGGTTCAAGTCCATTTCTAATAATGGCGTGTGTTGTTGATGCAAACGTAAATGGAGTTGTTATTACTTCACTGCCTTTTGGAAAATTGAAAGATGCGATCACATTTTCAAGTGCAAGGTGACCATTAGTATACAATGTAACGTGTGGCACGCCAAGCATTTCTTCCAGTTTTGCCTGAAGTTCTTTATGTTTCTTTCCCATGTTGGTCAGCCAATGACTATCCCAAAGTTCCTTTATTTCTTCACAGTATTCCTCATAGTCTGGCATTGAGGAACGGGTGACGAGAATTTTATTTGTCATTATTTATCACCTTTATTGCAAAAATATATTATAAATCTTTTATCATTAATTTGGAGTTATCAGAACACTTTTTTTCAAAGTAAAATCCATTCTTTTCATAAAAACTTATAGCATTAACATTTTGGTCATTTACCTCTAATCTTATTTTGTCCATTCCAGCTTTCCTAGAAATCTCACATACTTTTTGCAATATCTTCTTACCCATTCCGATATTTTGATACTTATCATTAACTGCAATCAGAGTAATAAATGAAACTCTACTATTTAAGTCATTAGCATAAAAGGCACAAAAACCTATAACTTCATGCTGACATATGCACGCTAGCAACATACCATGTTTGAATATTTTATCTGCAATATTCATAGCAAGCTCAATGTCATTAACTAAACTATCAAAATACTTTTGGTATTGCTTTATTATGGCTATTATTTCTTCTTTAATTGTAATATTTTTTAAATTGTAATCAAAAAAACTCAGAGTATCATTATCAATCGTATTATCCATACCATTACTCCAACACAATCTTAAGCCATTCATCAACTTTGTTCATAACATTTTCAAGTTCAACTCTATCTTCAAACTTTAAGAACATGTCACCAAGGGACATGTTTGCACCTGTAAATGGGTGAATGATATCTCCTGGTTTAGCAGATAGATCTATAACCTTAACATATTTGTTCTTAATTACTGGATCAATATCAAGCCTTACAAATTTACCTGTTTCCTTTGAATCAGAATGAATAACCATTTCGCACCAACATCCATTTAATTTAGTTTGTACAACTGTTGAAAGAGGTAATCCAACTGCACTTCTTACTTCATTTTCTATGAGATCCACACCGTAAGCAAGTTTTTGCAACTCAGCGATCTTGCATCCACCACCCCTTGGTGAAACTTCCATGAGATATGGTTTATCATTAATATCAACACATGTTTCTATATTATATATACCGGTTTTGCAGCCAAGCAATGTCAGTAATCTCTGTGTCTCAGACGTTAAATAAGACATATGACGATCCTCCATTGTTGAAGACCAAATTATCATTGACGGCGTGTATGGATTATCAGCTTTACTGTCAAACAATTGATCGGAGTATGATACGAATTTCAGTTCACCATCAACAGAAAATGGATCTGCACTTGAATGATAACCTTTAAATGTCAGAAAATCCTCTATAATAAATGCGTCTCCATGTGCATTATCCAAAATTATATTTTGATATTTATCTTTAAGATACAAAATATAATCACTTGATAGCTGACCATAATAAATTACCACATACAGCCATTCATCATTTTTTATGTCCAAATCTTCGTTTTTAAATTCTATATCTATATGATAATAAAAAACTATAACACCATATTTTGAACACATTTCTCTAACTGAATCACACAAAAAATATGGCAACCATATTTTTTATTTTTCTTGACTCAATTAAATATGCCAAAGCATTCCGACTACAGTTCAAATGTTTCGCTTTTTCATCAAGCATACTACCATGGAAATCATCTAGCTCTATGTATCCACCTATTTCTGTCATGACAAATCCTCTTTTAATATCACCTTATACATTGTTGTAATTTTACTAAGTATATCTGCCATTTGCTCATTAGAATCAAATTTTAAAAATAATATTCCCAATGTTTTGGAGGCATTGTCAAAATACTCCACTTTATCACCTAACTTTTTATATTCACATCTACGAATAATGTATTTTTCTATCTTAGGTGAATACTCTATATGGTCATATATACCATTTTCTACACTGTGTAGATTATGTGTGGCATAATACGGCTTTGGTTCATTTATATTTAGCACAGACAATTCACCCATAGCTGCTTTAATTGTCATTTTGACAACATCAACATTAAAAATATATCCAAGAAGATCAGGAATCATATTTCCGCCATTTCTAGGTCCAACATCAATCGGAAAAACTCTGCCTTTATTGTCTAACACGACTTCAACATTCATTGCACCGCTTTTTATTTTCAATTTGTCAATCATGGTCTGCAATGTACTTTTAATAGCATTAAGATATTTATCAGAAATTATTGGAGGATAACTTTTTCCAACTGGAACAAGAGAGTTAACTCTGCTGTCACGATGACAGTTCATTAGTCCCCACATTACAACTCTCCCATCTGAAACGAAAAGATCTCCACCAATAAGATAAGGATGATTTTTTTCAATAAACTCCTCAATAACAATACGGTTTCCTCTTGAAAATGAAAAAGCAAATTCTACTGCTTTTTCAAATCCGTCCTTGCTTTTCAGAACAGTAGCTCCCTTGCTACCTGATGAATCAACAGGTTTAATGATTACAGGAAAACTATATTTATCAATGCTCAGAATTGCACTTTCCTTATCAGCGAATCCCATAGCCAAAGGAGTATTAAATCCGTTATTATTTAAAAATTCTCTGAATTTATCCTTATTGCAGAGAGTTTCCACTGAAATATATGGATTTGTAGGCAAGCCCAGCTTTTCTGCAACAAATGCAGCAGTCGGTGCCGCCGGATCAGATGCATATGCAACTATTCCGTCAATCTTTTCATTTTCAGCAATCATAAAAATCTTTTCTTTATCTGTTGTACTCTCTAAAAAAAACTTATCAGCAACATACTGTCCCGGATTATCAGCAAGATAATCACACAGAATCGTATAATATCCAAGTTTCTTAGCTGTTTCTATGGCAACTACTTGTTGTGCTGAACCACCTAATAACAATATTTTTTTCATTTTGATGTCTTCCCTTTTCTTATACTTTTTAATATACTCATCAAATATTCATAACTCTCTACATGAAGCAGCATCGCAAATACAGAATATACAACCACTCCAAGTGGCACCTGTATTAACAATGTTATCAAATTGGAAAGATTCATAAATGATATAAAGTACACAATCATTCCCATTATGATTGACAAACCAATTTGCGGAAGCATATCCTTTACTTGTTCCAAATATGAATATCCAAGTAAAAGTCAAGAACGCTAGATCAGATGCATAGTCAACTATTCCGTCAATCTTTTCATTTTTAGCAATCTGAAGAATCTTTTCTTTAGCTGTTGTACTCTCTAAAAAACTTATCAACAACATACTGTCCAGAATTATCAATAAGATAATCACACAGAATCGTACAATATCTAAATTTCTTTGCATTTTCTATAGCTATTACCAATTGTGCTGAACCCCAAAACAACAATATTATTTTCATTATAAAATTCTTCATTTTTCAATTTGTCTATTACGTTTTAACTTTTTCTTAAGTAACATCATATCACCTGAAACAAGTATCCTAACAAATCTCTCAAACTTCCGATAAAAATTAATTATTGAATAATTATACCCCATTATCCGATTTCTTTTCTTTTCATATTTAACATCAGGAATAACGTAATCATTAATCTTTAAAGGAAAATCCACATCATATACTTTACTATTAAACACTTTTCTTATTCCCCTAGGCAATTTATTTATTTCTGCAGAATGCGAGGAATTACCAGTTGCACCAATATTACTTATCATGTTCTTTTGTGGAATAATTTGCAATCTGTTCTGCGAATACATATTAAATTCTATCCAAAACTCATTTCCTGCAACATGGCCCTCATACGTAGACTGCTTCGCATATGCATTAAGACGCCGCCATGCAATCCTATTGTGTTTAGTCCTACACTTTAGCAAATTCATGGTATATGCACTTTCTCCATAAGAAAAATCTCCGTATTGCATGTATCTATTTCTCCACGTTGCTATTCCCCAAATTGAACCCTGTCTTGAAAAGAAATAATCAGAATCAACATCTTCATAAACTCCAAGATGGTTAAAACCACAAATACATTCTATCCGCATATCATCCTTATATTTTTCTAGCAATTCAGCGCAAAATCGAAAATAAGACACAGATGGTATTTGATCATCTTCTAACAAGATACACCGATCTACAGTTTTCCATATTAAACTATAGGTTTTCTTTGCCATACTATAGAGCCCATTATTTTTTTCTTCATAAAGTCTGTATACTTGACAATCCCAATCAATACCTTCATCTATCATCTTTCGGTTGGCATATATAGCTTGCCACTCTTCGTCATTTCTTCCACCGTCAGACTGTATAAATAAAATACTTGGTCTTGCTTTCTTTATCACTTCAAATTGTCTTCTCTGACACTCTGGCCTGATCCAAATATTGATCCTCACAGGTACATCAACTAAATACTTCTCCACTTATATCATGCCTCTCCTAGTATTTCTCCGATAGCCCTAACTGCATTGCAACCATAGTGTTCCCAAGTATGTTTTAATGCCAACTCATGTGCTTCTAAACCCATTTCTTCTATTTTATCACTATGATCTACAAACCATTTCATAGCATTATACAAGGCGTCTTGATTCGATACAGGCACTATTTTTCCCTCGACACCTTCAACAATTAAATCATTTACACCAGAATTTTCACTAACAATAATAGGTAATCCGCAACTCATTGCCTCAATACCTACCTGTGCCAACCCCTCTCCTAAAGAAGGTAGAACAAATACGTCACTTTCGTTATATAGATTAACTAATTCATCTTGTAAAACGAAACCATCAAAATAAATATTAGCATTGTTTCTATATTTATTTATGAGTTTGTCATTCTCGTTATATTTACCAACAATATGAAGATTAGCTCTATCTGGATCAATTCTTGCGAAAGCAGGCAATAGATGTTGTATGCCTTTTCGACGGTTAACCAACCCAACAAATATAAAATTAACTTTATCAGTCCGGCTATATTCTTTTAATTTGAATTTTGATACATCTACCCCATATGGAACTATTTTTATTTTATTTTCATCCGCACCATAATACATTAAACTTTTCTTTACAAAACTTGATCCAACCAAAAAGCCATCTGCCTTAGACACTATTGATGGTATCTTAGACTCTACATTCCATGTTGCTGACTGTTCAATCTTTGTATAAACATCGCCTGTAATGTTTATATCATTATTAAGCACATTTTTTACATATTGATCCAACGCAATTGGTACATCAATAATCATTTTCATAGATGGACAATATTTATCTCTTATTTTAAAATGCTTATCTGAAACGCCACCAAAAAAAACGATTGCATCTGGTTTGGTCTTTTTTGCAAGTTTTATTGTTTTCTTATATACATTATAATGTATATTCTTTTCTAATCGTCGAGTTATTGCGGCTCTAGGCGCAATGCGTATTAGTAGCAAATATAACAAACCTCGTAATTCGCAATACTGCAACACATTTTCATCAAAAACCAGAGACTTTCGTGTCAAAAAGCGTTTTTTATTATCACCTTTCAAAAGATTTCCAACACGATTAGTCCACGAATTGTCACGATTATAAACCGTTGTTATATAATACTGCAACATATCATTTTGCTTCAGAGCCTCAGCCAACCTATAAGAGTGTTGTTTGCCAGGGTGGACAACTATTATTTTTTTCATATACTCACCTTTTAAATCTTTTTTGTATTACTGATATTAAATTAAAAAACGTTTTATCTTTAGTTATTATACATAATCCAAAGTAAATAACAACACCAACAAAAACCTGGATAATATTTGTTATAGGAGTAGCCTCCATGCCTGATGTTAGTGACACTATCGCTATGAACATTATTACAGCAAATAACAAGTACTTAATACTTGAATATAACAAACCCGGAAGTTTCACCTGCTTACAAAGATAAACATATTGCACAATTGCACATACAGCACTACTTATTAAGGTTGCAACTGCCGCACCATATAGGCCATAATGTGGAATCAACAATGCATTTATTATGATATTTCCAATACATGCAGTCACTTGAGCTTTTAATAATATACCTATTTGATTTGTTGCAGTAAAATATTGGTTTCCCGAAATTCCAGTCAACGTGTTGGTAATTATTATTGGAGAAATAATATTGATCACTGTTATTGACGAAAAAAATTCACGACCTAAATACCAAGGTATTAATTTCATTGAAATGGCAACCATTCCTAATGATAGTGGAAATGCTAAAAACAATGAAATTCTTGCCGCCTTGTTTAATAGTATTGATATGTTGTGTTCTCTTCCATTAGCAAACTCATTAGCTAACCGTGGCATCATAACAGTGCTTAATACAGTAATAAATGACAATGGAATTGTTACAATTTTCTCAGCATAATCATATTGTGCAACTTGTGCTGTATTACTTCCTAACCACTCTATCATTATTTTATCACATTGCAAATAGATAGTAGCTGCCATTCCTGGAAGAAAGAGCATAAAAGATCCATATATATCATCCTTTACATTTGATAAAATAAATTTTGGTTTCCCAACATATCTTTTAAGCTGAGAATATGCTAACAGATTGGCAAATAGTATGGAACCACCTTGAATAAATATGTATATGCCGACATCACTTGTATCATTTACAAATATAAAAATCATTGCAGTTGCAAATAGTTTCAGAAAAATATTTTTTAGCACCGCCCATTTCATATCTTCAACGCCTACAAAGAGCCATGTACAATCCACAACATATCCAAGTAAATAGGTATAATACATAAAGAAATAAAAATAATATCTGCCATTAAGCAAAACAACAATAACATATACAAACGTTGCAAAAACACCTATAAAAGCCCTAATAGACATTATACGCCAAAATGTACTATCTAATTTCTCCTTATCATCTCTAACATAAGCAATTTGCCTGTTACCATAACCGAATAACCCCAACATAGCAAATGTTGTTATCAACGAAACCAAAGAGTTTACATAAGAATAAACACCTGTTCCCTTTGCACCTAAAACTCTAACAACATAAGGAGCAGTCACAAGAGGAACTATTATTGAAATGATTTGATAAATTAAATTATATATATAGTTTTTTGCAATTTTGCCCATCAAAACACTCCTAGTCAGAAATCCGTTCTATTCGCCTCACAATTATAATCGGGATAATTGAAAACACTAGATACCAAAAGTTACTTGGAAAATAACCTCGGATTATTAACTGTAAATTTGAGCCTAACAATACAGAGTATAGAATAATATCCAAACCATCTTGGCTTTTTTTATATCTATCTTTTACATATCTTGCATACACTCCATAAATACTCATAAACAATATCACACCTACTATACCAAAAGCGTAATAATACTCTCCTAAATTAGGATAAGCCTGCCCCGTCCCCTCTAAAGACAAACCAATTATCTCACTCAAGTCAACTCCAGCAGCAGATGCTAATTTTGCTGGCCAAATTATTCTAGGAATCATCATTATTAGCGTACCAATTATCATTTGTCTACCATAGACATAAGAATACACAGATGGAATTTTGCCAACCATACCATGATAATTATGATAGATTCTGAAATTATCCCACACAGTAGCGTCGATTGCTTTATTCAAAGTTTCAAAACTTATTATCGATAAATCCATTCCAGATCCAGATCTTATAGAATCCCTAAATACGGTCATAGTTAAAACTGGGATTGCAACAACAATCAAAAAAAAGGCAACAACACCAAGTTTAGGTCTTTTATTGTGTTTCAAATAGTAGTAAGAGAAAAAAGTAATTGCTATTTGAATAACAAAAAAACGAAAACCTCTTGCAACCTGAAGAATAACCATTGGAACAAACATTAACACTTTTAAAAATTTACTTTTGCCATATTCAAAATATAATAGCGTTGCTGCTGGAGTACAATATGACAACATAGAAATAAATCCTATTGAGCTTGTTGTTTTCTGTATATTATTTTCTCCGCCAGCCATACCTAAGGTAAGTATGTACAATAAACTATTTCCACTAACCTTAACAAGATAAAATATATTTGCTGATAAAGAAACAAAATAAACAAGAAGTATAACTAGGATAATTATGCTACGATTTGGTATAACTCTGTTACTACCCAAAGGCGAACTAATATATTGCGTACTATATGGTTTTGAGTGGAATTTAACACATCTAGCATATACGATATAGAAACAAACGTATCCCAAAAAAGCTATGCATGAAGATTTTACACCATAAGAGAATAAATCATACCCATACCATGTATACTTTCCTACCGAAATATCATACAAAGGTACAAAAAAATACAAAGCAATGTAAAGCAATCCAATAATTACAATTGGATCAAATATGTCCAAATCATCCATAAGATAAAGTCTAACCAACATTGCTACAGACAAAATCAAAAAGAACGCATTTACAATATAATTTTTAACATACAACGATTCCGCGAAAGATGGGAAAACGCATATTACATACAATACTATAAACAACAAAAAAAGCAAAACCTTTATAACTTTTTTTAAACTATTATATTTTTTATAATTTCTCATATTACACTCTATATACATCTACATAACGCATCAACAATATTTTACTACTGAAATCAGTACAATTTAAAATTGACTTAAACAATGCGGAAATAGTTTTGGACAAATTATCCAGATTATTTTTCTTAATAACAACACCATTCGGACATGCACTCTCCACACTTCCCCCCGTATCATAAGTAATAACAGGAGTACCACAAGCCTGAGCCTCAAGATTTACCGTCGGGTAATTATCCTCATAAGTCAAATTCAAGAAAACATCAGCCGCAGTATAGATCTCAGCCAACTCGACCGCACTGTTCGTCCTAGATATCTTTATAATGTTATCAGGAATTTCCTTAATCTGCTTTTCAGAAAGACCAACAAGTACGATTTTATAATCATCATCAAGCATTTTTGACAACTTAACAAAATCATTTAATCCCTTGCGTTCGTCCCAAACAGCAGCTACACCAAGAAGAACTTTTTTATCTTCAATATGATATCTCTTCCTAAAATCACTTGGTGTCGGTTTGAAGATACTTGTATCAATACCATTATTTATAACTTTAACAGGATAATCTTTCAAAAATGACTCTTTGACCAATCCCGCCAACCATTTTGACGGAGTAACCAAAGTCATATTTTTTACTCCAGTAAAGGCTGACTTTTTTCTTTTGAAATTAGTTTCAACATTGCCGTTGAAATTACAAGTGGGGTAACTCTTAAGTTGAGGACAACACTTACACTGCGTCTTCCATTTATCACAATTTGCAGCAGTAAAATATGCACAATGCCCTGTAAATGCCCAACAGTCATGCAATGTCCAGATAACTCTCATCTGCGGTCTTGACTTTATCCAGTCAAAAAGCATTTCAACATTTATGTAATATCCATGGATATTATGCAAATGCAGGATATCAGGATCATACTTATCTACCCACTTCAAAAAATCAGCAGTGGCTTTCTTTGAGCCAAATCCATGAGTATCAAACAGCCTCGTTTGAATCGCATGGATCTTATTATCAATATCCGTACCGATCCTAACGGCATACTTCTGATATTTTTCCGGCACTGTTTCTCTGCCGTAGGCAATCTTCACCTCATACCCATTTTCAACAAGCACCTCTGCAAGGTCAGTGCAAATTCGTCCCGTACTGCGTATCCCGCATACGGAATTTATCATTAATACTTTCACAATATAACCCTTTTAAATCAAGTTAAACTCCAACTTATCCATGAAAAGCATTTTATCAAAATTCTCTTCATAATATCTTCGAGCATTCTTACCCATTTCTAATATGTTATCACTACTAATGAATTTTTTGATATTTTCTGCCAATTCCGCTTCATCATCAGCTTTTCCGCAAAATCCACACTTTGCTTCTGCAATCACAACTCTTGTTTCACCGTCAATAGCCCCTATTATTGGCTTTCCTGCAGCCATGTAAGATTGTACTTTGCCTGGAAGCGTCAGACTCAAAATTGGGTCAGAAGCTAATGTTACAAGCATTGCATCTGCCATTGCATATAATTTCGGCATTTCCTCAAGAGAGCGTCTTCCATAAAAAATCACATTATCTAAATCTTTTCCCATATCTTTAAGTCTATCAAGATCCGTGCCACCACCGACTATATGAAAAACGACTGGCTCCTTTTTCAATATTTCTGCTGCTCTTATTATCGTTTCAATAGACTGAATCTCACCGATATTTCCTGCAAACATAAAGTTGTATACCCCGTCATCTGGTTTTGGAGATAGACAACCAAATAAGTCCTCAGCATACTGAGGAAGATATTTAAGCTTATCTTCATTTATTTCAAATTCTGAAGTCAAGTAGTCAGAAAACATACGGCTTGTAATAAGGATTTTATCCATTTTTCTGTATATTCTCTCACTTACATAATGAAAATATTTGTAAATGATCGAACTTCTTGTAATACCTCCTGCTATTAAGCTTTCAGGCCATAAATCAAGACAATACATTACAATAGGAACTTTATATTTATTCTTATAAGCAATAGCTGCATCTGCCATCATTACTGGACTAAGTTGATTGCAAAAAACAACATCAAATGGCTTTCCATCTGAAGCAACACAATCCTTGGAAAGAACATATGACGTAGATGATGCCGCATAGCTGTAGTAATTCAGCAATCGCTTAATAGATCCGGTCTGACGAGGAATTGTATAACACCGATGCACTCTAACGCCATTGATCACCTCATCAATATGTTTACCCTTTCCATAACCCTCGTAAATAATTCCTTCTGGATAATTTGGATAGCCAGTAACAACTTGAACTTCATGCCCACGTCGTACCATTTCTTCGCATATATCAGAAACACGAAACGGTTCAGGCTTATAGTATTGACAAACCACCAATATTTTTTTCTTTGCGTCTAAGGTACTTTCAGTCTGAGTTTTCTTCATCTCACCCGTTCCACCCTCAACAACAGAATCATCCTTACCAAACACATGAAGCGAGCCGAGAAAAACCTTAGCGTCCATTATCGGACCAAGTTTTCTAACATACTCGCCGTCAAGATTAGCTTTTTCAGGTATCTCAAGCTCATCACGGCCATTTATCTGCGCCCAGCCTGTAAGTCCAGGCTTTACGTCATTTGCGCCGTATTTGTCCCTTTCCGCAGTAAGCAGATCCTGATTCCAAAGTCCCGGACGAGGACCTATTACGGACATATTGCCTATGAAAATATCCCAGATCTGTGGAAGCTCATCAAGGCTATGCGCCCTTATAAATTTGCCGACCTTGGTTATGTACTGATCAGGATTGTCGAGCATATGCGTAGGCACATCATGCGGAGTACACATTTTCATAGATCTGAATTTATGTAGCTTGAAGTACTTTTTATTCTGCCCTACTCTTTTCTGAGTAAAAAATACAGGACCCGGATCTTCGATTTTTATTGCTAAAGCTGTCAAAGCGAAAACAGGGCTAAGAACAACAAGTCCTCCAAAAGAAAGCACAATGTCAATGCCTCTCTTTATGTATCTTTCGTATAAGCCTGGCTTGTGGTCGCAATCACCTATAGCCTCGAGGTGACCTCTTATGCCATCAGCATTTTCCTTATCATTCTCGTCTTTCACAAAAATGACTTTTTTACCCTCAAGAGGATTTTTCTGCTCTGGCTCATTATCATAAACAGTATCTCTTTTTTTACGCTTTGACACGATACTGAGTATTACAAAAGCCACAGCTAAAACAGCCACAGACTTTCCTATAAACCTTTTGACTTTTTTCTTATCCATACTCTACTTCTCTCCAGTAAAAACCAATCCGTAATCAACTTTAGTGCCTTTATGCACAATAACACCTGATGCTATGATTGCTCCACAATTTATATGACAAGTGTCTTCTACAACACTGTTGTGATTTACAACCGCTCCAGCAGAAATAAAACATCCGTCGCCAATTCTGACATCAGTATGTATGACCGCTTTGGGTTCAATCACACAGCCACTCCCAATCGTTGCTGTAGGTGAAATATATGCGTCAGGGTGAATGATCGTTGCAAGCTCATATCCACACTGCTTCAACAAAGTCAGATATTTTTCTCGCACATCTGCTTTGCCGATCGCCACTATCGCAATTTTATACTCACTTACCCACTTTGAAATATTGTTTGTACCGTCAATAGCGACAGCATTGTTGTCATCCAAAAAATCAATTTTGTCAAATCGACCTGTTGTCAGAGCTATCTCTTTGACAACCATGCCATACTGTCCTGCACCTATAATTAACAAATTCAAGCTTTATTCTCCAATATTGATATTACATTTATACTTAAAGTCATAACCATATCGCCTAAAAGAACCCAACGTCCTTATCCTGACACCAATCAGTGCTGTTTATATCAGCCTCTTTCAGATCAATGATTATTCTTTCATTCTCTGCATAGATCCTATCAATAACATATTTCTTATCAAATTGAGCTTTTGATAATTCAATACCTGAACAGTACTCAAGCTTTTGATCACCTGTGCAGACAACTATTTTGGAACTGATCTTTTTTACTATCGGGTCGATCTTGTACATTGCCAGTTATCCCCTTTTCGTCAAATCCTCTATTTTACGAAAAAAGCTTGTCATAATAATATGCACTTTAAAATCGAAAATATAAGATATATAATTTAATAACAGATGCACATAAGCTCAAAAGTAAATTTTTGTTTACCTATGTTATTATACACCTTATTACTGTATTTGTCAATAAGTATGAACAAAAAATGTAGAAATAGAATTAAAAACAGCAAAACTTACAATATATATGAAAAAACTTACTGAAATTTGGAGGATTTAAGATGAATTATCGAAATGTTTATCTCAGAAAAGACGGAAGATATGAGGGAAGGGTATTTTTGGATACCTCAGGATCAAAACGAAAATATCATGCTTTTTTCGGCAAAACGCAAGATGAAGTAATTGCAAAGATGAAAAAATATCACATTGATCTTATATCTAAAACGCAAATAAGAAAAACATTCACAGAAGTGTATGAGGAATGGTTTGGTACTGTCACAATACGCATAAAAGAATCAACCGCTGCAAATTATATTTTAAAAGCTGACAAACATATTCTGCCTTTCTTTGGACAGAAATGTATATGTAAAATAACCAATGACGATATATATGATTTTATCAGAAGAAAACAGCAGGAAAATCTCTCAAATCGTTATATTACTGACATTTTAGTTCTTATGAAATCTATTTTCAAATATGCGTATAAAACTTATAAGATAGATAATATCATGGACGGTATTGTAATGCCGAAGAAACACAGAGCTGAAATAAGAATATTGAATGACGATGAAGACAAAAAGCTGTGTGATATACTCGCTCAAAAGAATGATCTCACATCTATAGGAATTTATCTTTCAAGAGTAACGGGTTTACGAATAGGTGAACTTTGTGCCTTAAAATGGAGAAACATTGACATTGAACAGGGTGTCATAAGTGTGAATAAGACTTTGCAAAGAATACAAGTAAAGAATGGGCTATGCAAAACTAAGCTTATGCTTGCAGAACCGAAAAGCGAGTCTTCAAAAAGAAAAATTCCCATTCCAAAATGTGTTTTAGAGCTTTTGAAAAACAACAGAGGAGATAATGATAATTACATACTTTCTAACAAGAAAAAGCCAATAGAACCAAGGACGATACAATATAGGTTTGCCAAGATATTAAAAAACGGAAATTTGCCGTCAGTACATTTTCATGCTATAAGACATTTCTTTGCTACAAATTGTATAAAACTCGGCTTTGATGTAAAAGCTTTGTCAGAAATACTGGGACATAGTAATGTAAGTATTACACTTGATCGCTATGTTCACTCGTCTTTTGAGCAGAAAGCGGAATATATGAATCGTATAAGGTAACATATAAAATTGCAACTTGATAATTGAATATTTTCGTAAAATAGAGGATTTGACGAAATTCGACAGAGCAAAGCTTAAAAAGGATCGTAAAATAGTTATTTATCGTTATACGAATAACGTAATTTTGCCGTCAAAAGCACATCATGATGAATCATAAAATAACAAAAAAAAAAAGCTCTTAGATCGTTCCTGTGATCTAAGAGCTTTTCTGCTATTGCAAAAAAATTGACGGCACTCACACGAGTACCGCCAGTTATCCTATTCTTCTTCCTTTTTGATTTTGAAAATAAGCCTCATTAAACCTGATATGACCTTTGGACTTTTTACAACTACAACTTTCATAAGTATTACCTCCCGAATAGTTATAGTTTATATTATTCAAAAATCAAAAATCGGTTACCATTTTTGACTGTACTGACAGCAGATAGCCACTTTTGAATGATATCTCAGCGTATTTTCTATCCTGCCCATCAAAGCCTTTCACTACGTTTGATATGCCAAGTGGGAAAGCATTGGTCAGCAGACAGTCCTCTACTTCATATTTCGCACCCTTTATGGTCAGACCCTCTACCTTATCGGTATATGCCACCAGTGAGAACGAAAAGCCCTCACGGTCATATATCCTGTAACTGCCTGCACGATAAAGCCGAATTATCTCTCTGTCAGCGGCTATCATTCCTTCACCGCCACAAGATAAAATATATCCCAGAGATTGGATATTCCCAAGTAAGTGGTCTACTCGTCCGCCTGTTGCACCGAATATGAGAAAATCATCACAACCCGACTCAAAGCCCTGCTTTATGGCAAGCATAAGGTCGGTATCGTCCTTTTCTGAGGGGAAGATCTCGATATTATCAAAAACAGGTTTTTCAGCGGAATCAAAGTCGCCCATAATAATGTCCGACTTTACGCCCACTGCCTGTGCAAGCTTATAGCCCTTGTCAGCGGATATCACAAGAGAATCGTCGATAAAAGACTTATATTCTGCCACACACTGAGCCGACACCGCTTCACCGCCTGAAAAGATAGTGCATTTCTTAGTCATTTTTGTATTCCCACTCCTTAAGCTGCTTTGCCTGCTCGTACATTTCCACATAACTTTCATGCCTTGACTTTGCGATCTCGCCATTTTTTACCGCCTCTATGACCGCACAGCCCTTTTCCTTTGTGTGGCTACAATCAGGAAATCTGCACTTGCCCTCGTATTTCTGAAACTCAGGAAAACAGCCTGCAAGCTTGTCCTTGAAAATAATATCATATCTGTTGGTATCAAACGACGAAAAGCCAGGGGTATCGGCAATATAACCACCGCCCTCCAGCTTGTAAAGCTCTACATGGCGTGTGGTGTGCTTTCCTCTGCCAAGCTTTTTGCTTATCTCGTTGGTGGCAAGCCCCAATGCAGGGAACATATTATTGAGCAGTGACGATTTGCCAACGCCCGTGTTTCCTGTAAATGCCGACAGCTTGCCCTCCAGCACTGCCTTAACAGCTTCACTGCCCTCGCCGGTGGTATTGTCTACCTGAAAGGTCTTTATCCCTGCGCCCTTGTATATGTCCACAAGCTCGTCACAGCTTTCCTTGTCTATCTTTGTAAAGACTACCACAGGCTCTATTTTTTTGAAAACCGCTATTGCAATAAACTTATCAAGCAACAGCAGATTAGGTCTTGGTTCGCAGGTAGACGAAACGAACACCAGCATATCAAGATTTGCAAGAGGCGGTCTTATAAGCAATGAGCGTCTTTCCTCTATCTTCTCGATAACTCCGCTTCCGTCGTCCTCCAATAAAAATTCAACTCTGTCACCGCCTACAGGAGAAATGTTCTTTCTTCTGAATACTCCTCTTGCCTTACATTCATAAATGCCGTCGGAGGCTTCTACATAGTAGATGCCTCCGATAGCTTTAACGATTATTCCATTCATGAACTACTGACCCTGCTCGTCTGGCTCCTGAGGCTCCGGTGCAGGTGCTTCAGTAGTGGTAGTTGTAGTAGTTGTTGTGGTCGTAGTTGTAGTAGTTGTGGTCGTTGTCGGAGTAATGTCGATCAGACCGCTTTCATTCAGGCTTCCGCTAAGAGTAGCTGTCTGCTTATCATAATCTATGTCATATACTGCATAACGGCACTTCTGCTGATTTTCGTCATTTGTGATGAAGATAGTCAGAGTTTCTGTCTTCTTGCCCTTTACAGTTACATTTACAGAACCGCCTGCAACAGATTCTCCACTACCGATCTTCTGTGTATATGCAACGTTGCCGTTATTGTAGATGTCTATAGAATATGAGCCGTGGATACCACTTGGGAGTGGCAGTGAGAATGTTACCTCAACAGGTGAAGTTTCTCCGGTCGAAACGTAAATAGTAACAGTTGTGTCACGCTCAACATATGTGCCTTCATCTGTATCCTGCTCGATGACCTTGCCCTTATCGCCCTCATGCTCGATCTCCTTGACCTCAGCCTTGAGCTTGTTCTCCTTGAGCATTGCAACTGCCTTTTCTTCTGTAAGACCTACAACGCTTGGTACTTTGACTCTTGTTTCAACAGGGCCCTTACTTACAAACAAAGCAACAGTCGCACCTACGGCATACTGCTCGCCTGCTGCCGGCTGTGTTTTCACAACAAGACCTGAGGCTATATCCTCAGACCATATATCTCTCTTAACGACCATAAATCCTGCAGCCTTAAGCTCGCTTTCAGCCACAGTGCCGTCTTTCTTCACCATGTCAGGGATAGTTGCCATTTTTTTGCCCTTACTTACAGTAAGTGTAACCGTGAAGCCTTCCTTAACAGACTTTCCTGCTGCCTGACCCTGGAATGTGATTATTCCCTCGTCATACTGGTCATTATACTCTTCGGTGATATCAAATTTAAGCTTATCCTTATAATCCTGCTCAACCTGAACGATATTCTTGCCCACAAAGTTTGGCAGTGTAACTGTGCCTGTGTGCATACCGTTTGAACCGCTGAATGACTTGAATACAACTCCTACGATAACGAACGCTGCAATGATAACTACCGCAACTGTCACAGCAAGGAGTATCGGAACAACGTAAGAACGCTTCTTTTCTTCCTCTTCTTCCTCATCATCGTTTTCTTCGTCATCGTCCTCATATTCTTCATCGTCGTCATAGTTCTCACTATGCTCATCGTCAAAATATTTGTTATTGTTATCAGCCACAGGGATAGGAACAGGGCTGTTTTTATATCCGAAAACAACAGATGGATTGAGCTTGAATGTGTCTATATCCTTTATCATCTCTGCTGCTGACTGATAACGTCTTGCAGGATCTCTCTCCATAGCGTGCATAACTATTTCTTCAAGAGCCTCTGGGATAGAAGGCATGATCTCTCTTGGCGGAACCGGATCCTCCTGCATATGCTTGAGAGCGATAGCCACAGGGTTTTCACCGTCAAAAGGCTTTCTGCCTGTGAGCATCTCATAGAGCATTACGCCTACAGAGTATATGTCAGATCTTTCATCTGTCATATCGCCCCTTGCCTGCTCAGGTGAGATATAGTGAACAGAACCGATAGTCTTGTCAGAAAGTGTCTTTCCGTCGATCCTTGAAAATCTTGCAATACCAAAATCCATGACCTTGATAGTTCCGTCAGGGAAAAGCATTATGTTCTGCGGTTTGATATCTCTGTGAACGATACCCTTATCATGAGCGTGCTGCAAAGCACGGAGTATCTGAGTTACAAAGTGCAAAGCGTCTTTCCACCTAAGCACGCCCTGCTGCTCGATAAACTCTTTAAGGGTGATGCCGTCGATATACTCCATAACGATAAACTGTATCTCGTCAGAAAATCCCACGTCATATATCTTTACGATATTAGGGTGAGAAAGTACAGCGATAGCCTTGCTCTCGTTTCTGAAGCGTCTGAGAAATTCCTCGTTCTGTGAAAACTCAGGCTTAAGTATCTTTACCGCAACAGTACGGTTTTCCATAACGTCAACTGCCTTATAAACGTCAGCCATTCCGCCCACGCCGATAAGCTCGGTTATCTCATATCTGCCGTCTAGCTTTTTGCCGATATTAGAATCCATGTAATTCAACTCCTATATTATTCATGTTTTATTGTCATTCCATTAATTTGCTATTACCGCAGCAGTAATATTATCTTTACCGCCGCATTCGTTTGCGAAAGCAATAAGCTGTTTTATAGCCTCGTCAAGATTATTGCCAAACACAGTTTCATATATCATATTGTCTGTGCAATAATTGGTCAGACCGTCAGAGCAAAGCAGCACCGCAAAATTATCATTTTCTTCAAGCTCGAAATAATCGACCTCAACATCTGATTCAACGCCCACAGCCTTTGTGATAACGTTTCTCATATGATGATTTTTCGCTTCTTCTTTGGTTATCTGACCCGACCTATAAAGCATTTCCACATAAGTATGGTCAGTGGTTATCTGAGCTATACCGTCCTTGGTAAGAAGATATCCACGGCTGTCGCCCACACTCACCATATAGACGGTCTTATCCACCACCAATGCCGCAACGCAGGTAGTACCCATGCCGTTTTTGTCAATATCCTCCTTGCTCTTGCCATACACGATCGTATTCGCATAATGTACTGAAGTGAGCATAAGATTTCTTATGGAATTTGGTTTCATATCTTTTCGGAAATTTTCCTTGATACGTTTTACTACTGCGTCAATGGCAAGCTGACTGGCAACTCCGCCTGATGACGCTCCGCCCATACCGTCACAGACCACCGCAACGGCAACATTGTCAGCAAGAAATTCAGCATGCACTCTGTCCTGATTTTCACTGCGTTTTTTTCCGATGTCTGTATCAGACGCTATAAACAAGCGATTCACCACCTTTTATCAGATCTCATATTCTCGTCTTAGCTGACCGCAGGCAGCGTCTATATCCGCACCCAAGGTCCGCCTAACAGTAGCGTTTATCCCAAGCTTCTCCAGATATCCTCTGAATCTGTTGGCTGACTTTCTGTCAGAATGATAATTACGCTCCTTTATCTTATTAACAGGGATTATATTCACATGACAGACAAATCCACCCAGAAGCTCCGCAAGCTCCCTTGCGTCCTCCATAGAATCGTTATGCCCGTCTATCAAAGCATATTCAAAAGAAATTCTCCTGCCTGTTACCTTAAAATAGTATCGGCAGGCGGCAAGAAGCTCATTGATATCATACCTGTCATTAACAGGCATTATCTCGCTCCTGCTCTTATTATTGGAAGCGTGCAAAGAGATAGACAATGTTATGCCCAGCTTTTTCTCTGCAAGCTCATATATCCTCGGCACAATGCCGCAGGTAGACACTGAAACGTGCCTTAGCGACATATTAAAGCCCTTTGGACAGGACAACACTTCAAGGAAATTCACCACATTATCAAAGTTATCCATAGGCTCGCCTATTCCCATAAGCACCACGCCTGATATCTTTCTTCCGCTGTCACGCTCAGAAGCGTATATCTGTCCCAGAATCTCCGAAGAAGTCAGATCACGCTTGAAGCCTGCAATAGTTGACGCACAAAAGCGACAGCCCATTTTGCAACCCACCTGAGTTGACACGCAAATGGTGTTCCCGTAGTTGTATTCCATTATTACGGATTCCACATGATTTCCGTCCTCAAGCTCATATAGATATTTTACAGTATTATCGGTATGAGATTCAAGCTTTTTTGACACAAATAGTGATTTTAAACAAAATTTTTCATTGAGCAGATTCCTTAATTGTACAGATAGATTAGTCATTTCATCAAAACTTGACACTCGCTTGACATGAAGCCAATCAAATATCTGCCCTGCACGGAACTTCTTTTCTCCAAGCTTTAGTATCTCAGCTTCCAGCTCGTCAGGCAGAAGCCCCAATATATCTATTTTTCCATTATCATCAAATGCTACCAAAAGATCACCTCAGCCTGATAAACTTAGCAATAAAAAATCCGTCTGAATTATATTTTGCAGGTGTGATAGACATTCTGCAAAGACCGCTGTCGCTGCCGAAAGCCTCGCCTAGCGGTGCAGGCTCAAAATCAGGGTGTTCAGCCAAAAATCTGTCTGCCACCTCATCATTTTCCGCCCTTGACAGCGTGCAGGTGGAATACACCAGCGTTCCGCCTGCTTTTACATACTCCGCCGACGTTTTCAGTATATCATACTGTATTTCGGGAAGCCTGTCGAAATCTGAGGGTTCTTTATACTTTATCTCAGGTTTTCTTCTTATTACGCCAAGTCCGGAACAGGGTGCGTCGCAAAGCACTTTGTCAGCCTTTGGCATTTTCTCGTCAAAGACCTTTGCGTTGTTGACACCTGCGCTTATGCAGTCAAGCCCAAGCCTTTTGGCACCGCTTTCAATTAGCCCTGCACGATTTTTATGTAAATCAAAAGCAAGCACTCTGCCCTTGTTGTTCATACGCTCGGCAATTGTAAAGGTCTTTCCACCAGGTGCGGCACAAAGGTCAAGAACTATATCGTTCTCCTTAGGATCAAGAGCCGCACAGCAAAGCTGGCTCGAAAGATCCTGAACGTGTATCCTGCCCTCTTTGTAAGCCTTAGTATGCTCCACCGCCCCTGCACCGCATATCCTTATGCAATCAGGAAGGACGGACAGCCTTTCAAAGGTAATGCCCTCCTCAGCGAGCATATCCAGTGTGCTTTCAAGAGAATGAAAGACCGTGTTCACTCTTGCGGTGACAGGTGTCTGTCCCACAGATGTTTTCAGCATTTCAAGGCAGATGTCCTTGCCATATTCCCTTGTCCACTTCTCCGTCAGCCATACAGGTGCGGAGTATTCTATAGAAAGCTCCTCGGTAGCATTTCTGCCCTTTGGAAGCTTTTTGTCGTTTCTTATAAACTCCCTTAGCATTGCGTTCACAAAGCCGCTTGCCGCAGGATTTCTGTTTTTCTTTGCAATCTTCACAGACTCGTCCACAGCCGCATTGTCAGGGACAGAATCCATATATAAAAGCTGATAAAGACCCATTCTCAGTATAACTCTGACCTCAGTACCAAGCTTATTCTTAGGGTTGCGTGAATATTCCCGAATAATGTTATCAAGAGTTATCTGTCTTTCCAAAACGCCGTAGAAAAGTGCTGCGGCGAATTTCTTGTCCTGAGGTGAAAGGTCTGACCTTTCAAGGCCCTCGTCAAGAAGTATATTTGAATATGAGCCGCTGTTTTCCAGCCTTGTAAGCAGCCTTAAAACCGTTTTTCTGGCGTTTCCCATAGTTCCTCCGAATTATCCCAGCACAGTGTCGTTCTCGATATGTCTGCCTCTGAGAAAATCAGCGGTATCCATTCTCTTTGAGCCTTCAGCCTGAACCTGAGTAAATCTTATCACTCCGTCTGAGCAGGCAACAGAGAAATTGCTGTTATCCACCACAGTGCCCGCAGGCTTTCCGCAAGGCTTTGTGGAAACTATCTCAGATCTATATACTTTCAGCCTTTTGCCCTCAAGCACTGTAGTAGCGCATGGCCAATCAGACAGACCGCATATCTGTTTGTGTATCTTTCTCACTGGCTTTGTGAAATCTATAGGGCAAAGCTCCTTTGAGAGCATTGGTGCATAAGTCGCAAGGCTCTCGTCCTGCTTAACAGGGGCTATCTCCCCCTTATCAAGCTTTTCAAGGGTATCAACAAGCACCTCTGCGCCCATTTCAGCAAGTCTGTCAAAAAGCTCTGCGGCGGTTTCGTTCTCGCCAATAGGTGTAGCCTTTTCCACAAGGATATCTCCCGTATCCATGCCCTCGCCCATAAGCATCGTTGTAATTCCAGTTTCAGCTTCGTCATTAAGCACAGCCCACTGTATCGGACCTGCTCCACGATATTTAGGAAGCAGTGAGCCATGGACGTTCACACATCCAAGCCTTGGTATATCAAGCACCGACTTAGGGAGCATTTTGCCATAAGCCGCCACCACGATACAATCAGGGGCAAGGTCATTGATAATTTTAACATACTCCTCGCCGTCTTTTTTAAGGCTTTGCGGCTGATAAACAGGAGTGTCATGCTCCTGAGCCAGCACCTTTACAGGGGGCGGAGTAAGCTTATAGCCTCTGCCCTTTGGCTTATCAGGCTGAGTGAAAACAGCCTGCACCTCATATCCGCTGTCATAAAGCTTTTTCAGCATTGGTACGGCAAAATCAGGCGTACCCATGAAGATTATTTTCATTAGTCCTCGACCTCTACAAATTCTTCAACTATCTCAGTAAACAGATGACCCTCAAGGTGTGCAAGCTCGTGGCAAACGCACTGTGCAAACAGTTCTGATACTTCCATTTCGTACCACTTGCCGTGTCTGTCCTGCGCCTTGAACTTAACTCTCATAGGTCTTGTAACATAGCCCCACTCGTTCGGGCATGAAAGACAGCCCTCCAGAACTCTCTGCTTTTCCTCGCTCTGCCATGTTATCTCAGGGTTGATAAGCTCGTAAACCTTATCATCGATTATTATAACGACCACTCTTCTCAGCTTTGCCACCTGTGGACCTGCAAGACCAACTCCGTTGGCGTTTTTCAGGGTTTCTGTCATATCGTCAAGAAGCTGACCAAGCTTGTCGTCAAATTCTGTAACAGGCTTGCAGACCTTGTGAAGAATCTCGTCGCTCTTATTAAGTATTTTTCTGAGTGCCATTTATTTAACTATCCTTTCTTAAAGCCCAATATCGCCGTTTATGTCGGCATAGATACGAACTGTCTGATAATCTTTATTTTTATAGAACTCGCCCAGAACGTGCTTTATCATATCACGAAAATCCGCAGTATTGCGTGTTTTCAGGATAAGTCTGTATCTGTAGCGATTATTTATCATTTCAAATGTGCATGGTGCAGGACCTAACGCTCTGAGGGGAAAATTCACCTTGTGCTGTGAGATATACTCTTTTATAAGCTGAGTCACCCAGCGTGAAGCGCCTATTACCTTGCTTTCAAGGGGTGCTGAAAAGCCTATGACGCATATATCGCAAAAAGGCGGATATGTCAGCGACTTTCTCAGTGCTATCTCCTCTTTATAAAACTCATCATAATTTTGCTCTGCCGCAAGGTTCAACACATAATGGTCAGGCACAAAGGTCTGAATGTATGCGACCCCTGGTTTATCTCCTCTGCCGCTTCTTCCTGCCACCTGAGTGAGCAGTGAGAATGTTCTCTCATAGCTGCGAAAATCCCCTGTGAAAAGTGCCTTGTCAAGGGATATGACACCCACCATTGTGACGTTCGGGAAATTAAGTCCCTTTGCTATCATTTGAGTGCCGAGCATTATATCATACTCGCCTTTCTCAAACGCCTTGAAATTCTCCTCATAGGAATATCTTGAAGAAGTGGTGTCAGCGTCCATTCGCAGAAGCCTTGCCTGCGGAAAAAGCCTTTCAAGCTCGTCCTCCACACGCTGAGTTCCCACACCGCTTGATTTGAGCCGCTGTGAGCCGCACTGTGGACAGTGTTCTATATTATCCATGGTATATCCGCAGTAGTGGCACATATACCGATCATTTTTCTTGTGATAGGTGAGGGGTATATTGCAGTTTGGGCAAGCCACAGGCTGACGGCAGTCCATACAAGTGATATACGTTGTATAGCCACGCCTGTTTAAAAGCAGGATAGCCTGCTCTTTTTTCGCAAGCACTTCTGTGAGTTTATCACACATAACACGGCTAAGCAAGCTGTCATTACCCTCTGCCGCTTCCTCCTGCATATCGACTATCTCGACTGCCGGCAGGGGCGACTTTGAATATCTGTTTTTAAGCTCAAACAAGTGATATCTGCCCTTTTGAGCGTAATAAAAGCTCTCCAAAGACGGAGTCGCAGAAGCCATCAACAGCACGCAGTTATTATATCCGCACCGCTGTATGGCAACATCTCGTGCATGGTATCTAGGCGTTGAGTCCGACTTATATGACGGCTCGCCCTCCTCGTCCATGATGATTATTCCCACGTTGGTGACAGGAGCAAATATTGCACTTCTTGTGCCGATAACTATTCTTGCTTCCCCACGCTTGACACGCTTGAACTCGTCAGTACGCTGTCCCAATGACAATGAAGAATGCATAACGGCTATCTTATCACCGAAAAGTGACTTGAATTTGCCGAGCATTTGTGGTGTAAGGGATATTTCAGGCACGAGCATGACCGCTGTTTTACCCATATCCATAACGCTTTTTATAAGCTTTATGAACACAGACGTCTTGCCGCTTCCCGTAACACCGTAAAGCAACGCACCTGCGGGCTTTTCGGCTTTTATAAGCCCCATTATGCCCTCATATGCTGCTGATTGTTCATCATTTAATATGATATCGTCAGGGTCCTGCCTTTCGCCAAGCTCGCCTATGGCGTCACGCATGACCTCATATTTATACTGCACGATAACTTTCTTGTCAGCAAGCCTTTTTAATATGCTTGAAGTGCAGTTGGTCATATAGCAGACCTCTTTCACAGAGGCACAACCACTTTCCTCAAGAAGCTTCACCACAAGGGTCTGCTTCGGGGTAAGAGTGGTCTGTATCTCCCCTGACACATACTCGTCAGATAGCCTTACCATGCTGACATTCTCATCACCGACTTTTCTTTTCAAAGCGTCGCTGATCTCAACATAGCCCTTATCCACAAGAGAGTCGACAGTTTTCTTCTTTCGTGCGTCATTATGCACGTCAAGAAAGCTGTCTATCTCCCTCTGACTTTTTGCACATCGGAGAAAGTCCACCACATTTTTCTCATCTTCATTTAAAGTATCCTCGTCAATGTAGGTATTGACAAGGCTGTAATGCTGTGAAAAAGTGTAGGAAAAGCCTGTAGGCACAACGGATTTGTAAGCGTCATAATAGGTGCAGAAAGTGTTTTCTTTCAGCCACATTATTATTCTCATCATTTCCTCGGTGACAAGGCTTTCCCCGTCCACCACTGAAATAACAGGCTTCAGCTTATCATTATACTCGGCTTCCGTATACGTTCTCGCAACAAACCCTACGGCTTTGCGGTTTCCTCTGCCAAAAGGCACAAGCACACGCACTCCGCTTTTCACTTTCTGAGCCAGCTCCTCTGGCACACTATAACTATACAGTGCGTCAAAGCTGTATGATGCACGGCTTATTGCAACCTTTGCCACGATAAAAACTCCACGCACAGCCGTACACCTCCCCATAAAAAGCCTCGATTATTTTCTGAGGCTTGGATCCTCGATTATTTTGTATTCGCCATTATAAAGCTCGTCAACTGCTGTCTTTACTGGCTTTTCATCAAGCACCAGCTTGTTGTCAAAAGCGTCGCTTGTGATCTCTCTTGCTCTCTTTGCAACTGCAATAACTAGAGAATAATAGCTTTCATTGTTCTTCAAAATCTGGCTTACGGCCGGTCTAAGCATCATAATTAAGCACCTCGTCAATTAATTTCTTTGTATCATCATTTTCTGATCTGAATTTATCCGCCTTGCCGTCCTCGGCTTTCACGGAGTTCATAACTGCAACAAAATCTTCCACAGCGTCCTCTAGTCCGTCGTTCATTATCACATAATCATAACCGCCGGCTTTGCCGATCTCACCGGCAGCCTGACTTACACGGTCAGCAATAACATCATCAGACTCAGTTCCACGCTTTCTAAGCCGTCTGTCTATCTCCTTAACAGACGGTGGAAGTATAAACATCAGCACAGCTTCAGGAAAGGCTTTCTTCACCTGAAACGCACCGTTAGTTTCAATTTCAAGTATAACATCTCTGCCCTGCTCAAGATTAGCAAGAACAGGCTTCTTTGGCGTTCCGTAATAATGACCAACATAGCCTGCGTGTTCAAGGAATTCACCGCCGTCTATCATTTTCTTAAAGCTGTCATCGCTTATGAAATGATAATGAACACCGTCCTTTTCGCCCTCTCTGGGCTTTCTTGTAGTGCAGGATATAGAATAGAACACATCTCTGTTTTTAAAGACCTCTGCAAGTATAGTTCCCTTGCCACAGCCTGAGGGAGCTGATATAACAAACAGCTTTGCATTGTTCTTATACATTGTCATCGTCCTCCTCGTCAACAGCGGCACGTCCGCCTACAGTTTCAGGTGCAACTGCCGACAGCACCACATGGTCGCTGTCCATAATAAGCACCGCTCTTGTTCTTCTGCCGTAGGTGGCGTCTATAAGAGTACCCTTATCCTTAGCTTCCTGAATGATACGCTTTATAGGCGCAGACTCAGGGGAAACTATGGCAATGACTCTTGCGGAGGACACCATATTTCCAAAACCGATATTAATAAGCTGCATATCTCACACCGCCGTTATTCGATATTCTGTATCTGCTCTCTGATCTTTTCGATCTCAGCCTTAAGATCCACCACCATTTTTGTGATAGTGAGATCGTTAGCCTTTGAGCCGATAGTATTTACCTCACGGTTAAGCTCCTGCACAAGGAAGTCAAGCTTTCTTCCAACAGGCTCGTCCGACTTGATAAGCCCTCTAAACTGTGAGATATGGCTTCTGAGCCTTACTGTTTCCTCATCTATTGCCACCTTATCGGCGAAAATAGCCACTTCTGTAAGTATCCTCTGCTCGTCTATGTCCTTATCGCCGAGAGTTTCCTTTATCTTTGCATAAAGTCTTTCTCTGTAGCTTTCAGTAACGCTAGGTGACTGATCTTCTATCTTGCCCACAGTTTCCTCGATATAATCAAGTCTGCCGCTGATATCGTCATACATCTTGACGCCCTCAGTTTCACGCATCTGAACAAATCTGTCCAACGCCACCTGAGCCACGTCCTTGACCTCGTTCCAGATTACTTCCTCATCATCTGTTTTCTTCACAACTGTGAACACATCAGGAAGCTTCATGATATGTGACAGTGTGATATCGTCATCAAGGTCAAGCTCGTCAGCCGCACCTCTCAGCGCGTCAAGATAGCCCTTTGCAACAGCCTTGTTAAGCTCTATCTCAGCGTCAGTACCCTCCTGATTATAGATAGAAACAGACGCCTCTACCTTACCACGGGAAATACCGCTTTTAAGAAAGCCTTTCAGCTTTTCATCAAGATAGCCGTAGGCTCTCGGAGTTCTCGAAGTAAATTCATAATATCTGTGGTTTACAGAGCGTATCTCAACGATTATCTCTCTGCCGTTTGCCACGATATGCTCTCTGCCGAAACCGGTCATGCTTTTTATCATAGCATACCCGTCCTTTCATATAATAATATTTATGTTATCCGCTTGGTACTTAACATAGTACATCAAATTATATTATAACATCAAGCTCCGTAAATAGCAATAGTTTTTCACATTTATTTAAAATTATATTTACTTAAAATTTATATATTCTGAAATATGTCCAACAGTGACGAGCCGATATAGATATGAGGGTATTTTTCAAAATCCTCTTTAGTGGTAGAGCCAGTTGTTACTCCTGCAAAATCCACCCCTGAATTGAGTGCAGTTTCAGCGTCGATGTAGCTGTCGCCTATGTAAAGCACGTCCGATTTATCCGCACCGAAACGCTCTATTATCAGGTCAAGTCCCTGCGGGTCAGGCTTTGCCCTTGTGACGTCCTCGCCGCCAACTATGATATCCACAGGCAAAGAGCCTGCCTGCTCATTGAAAGTATTGACTATCCTATAGCGATATTTCGTGGAAACTATGCCGACTTTTACCCCTGCGTTCTGCAAGGTCTGTAAGATTGCGATAGTATCGTCATAAAAATATGTTTTCTTCACCATTACCTCGTCTGCCTTTTTTACATATGCCTTGCGCATATCCTCACGCTGAGGATTGTCGGGCATATCTGTCAGCAGGTCGAAAGCATCAACAAGCGTCATGCCTATGGTGTTGTAGATAGTCCTGTCGTCCTTTGGCGGATAACCAAACTCTTTCAAAACGTGCTTAAAGCACTCCAGAATACCCTCGGAAGAGTCTGCAAGAGTAAGGTCAAAATCGAAAACAAAATATCTGTATTTGCTCATAATAAACTCCTTTTCAAACAGCAAGGGCAACCCTTTGCGGATTGCCCTGTATTTTATTCAACTGTAACTGATTTTGCAAGATTTCTCGGCTTATCAACATCATTGCCTCTAAGAACTGAGGTATAGTAAGCGATAAGCTGCAAAGGGACCACTGTAAGCATAGGCATAAGCAAATCGTCTATTGTCGGCAGACCGATCTTATAATCTGCCACCTCATCGTCAACGTTGATATATCCATGAGTAACAAGGACAACGTATGCTCCTCTTGCCTTGACCTCCTTAACATTGCTTATGGTCTTGTCAAGAATCTCTCTTTGTGTTGCAACTGCGATAACAGGCATATTGTTTGTTACCAGTGAGATAGTGCCATGCTTAAGCTCGCCTGCGGCATATGATTCAGAATGGATATATGATATCTCTTTAAGCTTCAGTGAGCCTTCCATAGAAAGCGCATAGTCAAGACCTCTGCCGATATAAAGAAGATTTTCCTTGTTTACAAGCTGTGAAGCAACATACTGGCAATTGTCAGGGGTTTTAAGAACAACTTCCAGCATATTAGGAACGTTCTGAAGCTCTGCTGTAAGTCTCATGCACTCCTCTTTTGAGATAGCTCCGTGAGCGTATGCTATAGCAAAGCTCAGTAGATAGAATACAGAAAGCTGAACGATATATGCCTTTGTGGAAGCTACAGATATCTCAGGTCCTGCATGGGTGTAAAGCACCATATCAGACTCTCTTGCGATAGATGAGCCTTTTACGTTTACGATAGAAAGTGTTTCAGCACCTCTCTCCTTAGCCATTCTAAGGGCTGCGAGAGTGTCGGCTGTTTCACCTGACTGTGAAACAAGAATAACAAGATCTCCCTTTGCAATGATAGGATCTCTGTATCTGAACTCGGAAGCCATATCCACTGTGACAGGTATTCTGCCGATCTTTTCAAGCACATACTTGCCCACAAGACCTGCGTGCATAGCAGTACCGCAGGCAACAACGAAGATGTTGTTATAGCCCTTGAGTCTGTCATATGTAAGACCACACTCTTCAAGGTTTGGCATACCGTCAACTATTCTTGGTGTGATAGTTGTTTTTATGGCTGTTGGCTGTTCGTGAATCTCTTTGAGCATAAAGTGAGCATATCCGCCCTTCTCAGCGGCTTCCATATCAAAGTCAGCAACAAGCATCTCTTTCTCAACTGGCATTCCGTGAACGTCAAAAAACTCCACCTTGCCATCATCAAGGACAGCTATCTCGTTCTCGTCAAGAAGATAGTAATTCTTCGTATATTTCAGTATTGCAGGCACATCAGAAGCTATAAAAGCTTCGTCCTCGCCAACTGCAACGATAAGAGGAGAATCCTTTCTTACTGCATATATTCTTCTTGGAAAATCCTTGAATATGATACCGAGAGCATATGAACCCTCTATCTCAGCAAGAACCTTCTGTATTGTCGCCATAGGGTCTCCATCATAATAATAATCAAGAAGCTTTGCAACTGTTTCTGTATCTGTCTGAGATTCAAAGATATATCCCTTTTTCAGCAGAAAATCCTTGATAGTTCTGTAGTTTTCAATGATACCGTTATGAACGATAGAAATATTCGCATTTCCGTGAGGGTGTGAATTTATATCAGACGGCTCGCCGTGTGTAGCCCAGCGTGTGTGACCTATACCGCAAGTACCGTTGAGCCAGCCCTCTCTTTTAAGCTTTTCTTCAAGGTCAGCAAGTCTGCCCTTTGTCTTTTTTGTCTTGATAGCATCGTTCTCAAAAACAGCTATTCCTGCTGAGTCATAACCTCTGTATTCAAGCTTTGACAGTGAGTCAAGCAGCACCTTTGTACAATCCTTTTTTCCCACATAGCCTACTATTCCGCACATGTATAAGCAACTCCTTTCATTCTCATTTGTTAAAAATCATTAAATTTCTTATATTTTTCCAAACCATATCCACATAAATATAATATATCATAGCATATTTTGCATGAAAAAGCAATAGCAAATGCAAAAATTAGCGAAAAGTACTGTTAATCTTACAAAAAATATGTTATAATTAGTTTGGTAAAACTAAAACGCTAAAGCTTATCATAATATAATATTTTTACAGGAGGTCAACTATGTCAAAGGTAACAGAACTTAAAGACAAATTCGTTGAGATCTACACGGAAAACATAAAGCGCCCGGGTTCGGAAAAGCTGCTCAATTATCTGCTTTCAGAAAACAGCGACTTCTTTGTTGCACCTGCTTCTACAAGATACCACGGAGCATACGAGGGTGGCTTGTGCGAACACAGCATACACGTTTATGAGTGCCTGAAAAGCTATCTGGAGCGTGAGCGTGTAAAGGAAGATTACAACATGGAATACTCTGACGAGAGCATTGCTATCGTTTCACTGCTCCATGACATCTGCAAGGTAAATCTTTACAGAGTAAGCTACCGCAACGCCAAGAACGAACAGGGTGTGTGGGAGAAAGTCCCATACTATGAATTTCACGAAACACTGCCATATGGTCACGGTGAAAAGTCGGTCTACATAGTAAGCAGCTATATGCGACTGACCCGTGAGGAAGCCATGGCTATACGCTGGCACATGGGCTTTTCAGGAGAAGAAAACAAGAACAGTATCGGTCTTGCCCTTGAAATGTATCCTCTTGCACTGGCGACCCACATTGCAGATATGGAATCTACATTTTATATAGAAGGCGGCAAGGCGTGAGGATACTTATAGACGCTGACGGCTGTCCTGTTACGAATATCGCAGTTTCTATAAGCAAAAACCATGGGCTTGAATGTATCATAGTTTGTGACAGCTCGCATATTTTCAGTTCTGACTATGCACAGGTGATAACTGTCGACAAGGGTGCAGACAGTGCAGACATGAAGCTTGTGAACATCGCTCTAAAGGGCGATATTGCCGTGACGCAGGATTATGGGCTTGCGGCAATGTGTCTTGCAAGAAACATCCTTGCTCTGGACCAGAACGGCAGGATATATGACAGCTCCAGCATTGATGCACTTCTCCTATCAAGACATACTGCAAAGAAGATACGCAGAAGCGGCGGCAGGCTCAAAGGTCCGCCAAAGCGCACCAAACAGCAGGACGAGGATTTCAGGGTGGCTCTTACCAAATTAATCGAAGATAATATTAACTTTATGTAAAATATGCACAAAATATATAGAATTTCATAGAAAATTGTGTTACAATCAAACTATAGTTTTATAGAAAAGAGGTTTTCACAATGAACATAGACAAGATTTTGAAGGAACTCACACTTGAAGAAAAAGCTTCATTGTGCTCAGGCTCTGACTTCTGGCACACTGAGGAAATAAAAAGGCTGGATATACCAAGCATAATGGTGTCTGACGGCCCTCACGGACTTAGAAAAATGCGTGATGATACAGATAATCCTAACGAAGCTATCAAGGCGGTATGCTTCCCATGTGCCTGCGCACTTGCCTGCTCTTTTGACAGAAAGCTGCTTACAACTCTCGGCAAGGCTCTTGGCGAGGAGTGTCAGGCTGAGGACGTTTCCGTTATACTTGGCCCTGGCTGTAACATAAAGCGTTCACCACTTTGCGGCAGAAACTTTGAATACTTCTCAGAAGACCCTTATCTTGCTTCACAGCTTGCCACAGCACACATAAAGGGCGTTCAGAGCAAGGGCGTGGGAACTTCCCTTAAACACTTTGCCATGAACAATCAGGAAACAAGGCGTATGAGCTATTCTGCCAACGTTGATGAGAGAACGTTCCATGAGATATATTTAAGTGCCTTTGAAACACCAGTCAAGGAAGCAAAGCCTTGGACAGTGATGTGTTCATACAACCGCATAAACGGCGAATATTCCTCGCAGAACAAGCTTCTGCTCACTGATATACTCAGAAACGAATGGGGCTATGATGGACTTGTAGTTAGCGATTGGGGCGCAGTTGATGACAGACCTCTTGGCGTTGCCGCAGGTCTTGACCTTGAGATGCCTACCAGCAACGGCAAGAATGACGAGCTTATCATAGAAGCCGTAAACAACGGCTCACTTTCAATGAAAGACCTTGACAAGGCTGTTAGAAACGTGCTTACGCTTATTCAGAAAGCCGAGGACGGCTATGCCCCTGCAACAAAGTGGGATAAAGAAAAACAGCATGAACTTGCAGGCAAGATAGAGTCCGAATGTGCGGTACTGCTCAAAAATGATGATAAGATACTGCCGCTTGACAAGTCTGCAAAGATAGCTTTCATTGGCGAATTTGCCGACAAGCCACGTTATCAAGGCGGCGGAAGCTCTCACATAAATTCATTTAAGGTAACATCTGCTCTTGAAGCTGTCAAGGGCATGGATAATATCACATACGCACAGGGCTTCGTCACCGACCGTGACGAAACTGTTGACGAGCTTCTCGATGAAGCTGTGGAGCTTGCCAAGAACAGTGATGTTGCCGTTATCTTCGCAGGTCTGCCCGAAAGCTTTGAGTCTGAGGGCTTTGACAGAAAGCATATGAGAATGCCTGATTGTCAGCTCAAGCTCATTGACGAAGTCGCAAAGGTAAACAAGAACGTTGTTATCGTTCTCCACAACGGCTCGGCTGTTGAAATGCCGTTTGCAGATAAGGTGAAGGGCATACTTGAAATGTATCTTGGCGGACAGAACATCGGCACTGCTGAAAAGGCTCTGCTTTTTGGCGAAGCTAACCCTAGCGGAAAGCTTGCGGAAACTTTCCCTGAAAAGCTTTCACATAATCCGGCTTATCTTAATTTCCCGGGAAATATGGACGATGTTGACTATGCCGAGGGTATTTTCGTGGGCTACAGATATTATGATGAAAAGGGCATAAAGCCACTGTTCCCATTTGGTCACGGACTTTCATACACAACCTTTGAATACAGCAATCTTACTGTTTCAGAAAACGAGATAAAAGACGACAAGACCCTGACGGTCATGGTGGACGTAACAAACACAGGCGACAGAGACGGTATGGAGATCGTTCAGCTTTACGTTTCCGACAAGGAAAGCTCAGTGCGCAGACCTGTCCGTGAGCTTAAGGGCTTTGAAAAGCTTTTCCTTAAAGCTGGCGAGACCAAAAAGGCTGTGTTCCACCTTGATAAGCGTTCATTTGCATACTACGAGCCTGATATACACGATTGGTTCGTTGAATATGGTGAGTTTATTATCGAGGCAGGCTCTTCTTCAAGAGATATCAGACTTTCGACTTCTGTTTATGTATCTTCAGATACAAAACTCCCAGTGCATTTCACCTTGAACACCACCTGTGGCGAGATAAATTCTATCCCAGAGGGCAGAGCTATGTTCGAGGACATTTTAAGCAAAATAGACTGCGGTTTTGGCGACACGGCTTCCGACGATCTTGGCGCTTCTGCAAAGGAAATGATGGAAGCAATGATAAGAGATATGCCACTGAGAACCCTTGTTACATTTGCAAATGTTCCGGACATCACAAGAGCGAAGATGTCAGAAATGGTGGAAAATCTCAACGAAATGCTTGCAGAAAAATAACCAATTATGGACAGCAAGTTAGACAGCAACAAAGACGAAAAATCGAATGTGACAGAAAATGATGCTTCAAAAGCAAAAACAAGCAGAATAAAACTTTTTGTAGGCGTGATCGCAGTTGCGGTCGCCATTACTACAGCGATCGCTTCTGCACTTGTTAACAGACCACAGCGTGATGATGTGGTGATACTCACACCTCCTGCTGACAGCTCTCAGGCTGACAAGGTGGACAATTCAGGCAGTGAAAAGGTCATTAGCAAGAATACAAAGGCACACACCACCAGAAAAACAACGTCATCAAAAGCCGTCACAAGCAGTATTGCTGAAACAAAAGAGGAATACAGCTTTCCTGCTGACATAAACAAGGCTGACAAGGAAATGCTCATGGCGGTGAGCGGCATAGGCGAGGTAACAGCCGACAGGATAATAGCATATCGTGACAGAGTTGGTGTTATCAGCAACATGGATATGCTTCTTGAAGTAAACGGCATCGGAAACTATACACTTGCACTTCTCAAAGGCTATTTTTATGTTGACAGTGCAGACTACCATGATATGCCGCAGGAAACGAAAGCCGCAGAAACTCAGCCTGTTCAAACAGAAATCCCTGCTGATACTGTAACAGAGCCTCCGGCCACAGAGGAGCAAACTGTTACAACGGCTGAAACTACTGAGAAAGTCAGGCAGAAAGTGAACATAAACAAGGCTGACGCTCAGGAGATATCAGACAAGCTTCTAATTGATATGGACAAGGCGAATGCTGTCATAGAACTTCGTGAGCTTATATCCTATTACGAAAGCCCTAACGAGCTTCTTTTGTGCAAGGGCTTTACAGAAAAACTTGTTTCCGAGCTTTGGGATTATATTGAAATATAACTGTATTTTATATATCTGCTACATAAAAAAAACTCGCACAATTTGAACTGACCCTCTTTTGTTAGACGATGTGGTATAATATAAATATGCCGAAATTGAAGCTAACGAAAGGGGGCATTTTTATGCCTAAAGTAAAGCCGAACAAAAGTCAAATATATCTGCACAAGCGGTAGTTTTTTTGATACATATGGCATTCATTTTTTGACAGTTCAACATCTCCGTGACCGTTAAAGCACAACAAAAACGATAGCTCTCATAATAACACCGTTACTTTTTTATTAATAGATAATACTTGAAATCTTCGGGATAATATAGTATAATAGCCTTATATGTTGTTATCCTGATAGGAAAACTCAGGCAGAAGGAATGGTGATAGTATGAAAAAAGGAGTTATCTCTGTGAACTCAAATGCAGAGAAAACTATTATTGCAATGACGATATCCGTTGTTCTTGCCATTATTTTTGACGGCAAAAAGAAAAAGCCTGCAAAGCGCAAAAACTTTGCTCAGCGTGTTTCAAAGCACTATAAAACTATCGACAATATAATGCTTATGACAGTTGCAAAGGACGTCAAGAAAAAAGAGCAGGAACGTGCGGCTCTTAAAAAGAAAAATTCATACAAGACCAAGCTCCGTGACCTTGAGATACAAGACGCTGAGTTTATTGAACTGTAGGTGATGTCATGACGGAATATTTCAAGCGTTACCGCAGTTTTGTTGCAAGCTGTCTTGATGATAAAGACTGCGACTTTGCAAAGCTCCTTGATTATCACAAAGAACATATCGCTTTTTTTCAGCACGAACGGCTGATACATCTTATCGTGACGGTGCTTTTTTCACTTTGTACTGTCATGACGTTCATTGCCATTGCAGTTTGGCAGATCATGATACTCATACCCCTTGCCATTGCGTTTCTCGTACTGCTTGTGCCTTATATAAAGCACTACTATTTTCTTGAAAATCAGACTCAGCTTCTTTATAAGGACTATGACAAAATATACAGACGAGTACATAATTTTGGACTTGACAACGAGAAAGGCGTGAAATAATGGAGTACACAAAATACACCAAGGAGCAGTGGAAAGGCAGCGTCATAACCTCTCCCCTGCCACCTACTCTCGTTACCTGCGGCAGTATGGATAAACCCAATGTGTTCACAGTTGCGTGGACAGGCATTCTCTGCACTCAGCCGCCTGTTACCTACATCTCCGTCAGACCTGAGAGATATTCCCACGAGCTTATCACTCAAAGCGGTGAGTTCGTCATAAATCTGCCTACCAGAGAGCTTGTGAAAGCTGTGGATTGGTGCGGTGTGAAAACCGGCAGAAAAGTGGATAAGTTCAAGGAAATGCACATTACCGCAGAACCGTCCGCAAAGGTATCGGCACCTTTGCTGGCAGAATCTCCTGTGAATATCGAGTGCAAAGTAAGAGAGGTCGTGAGCCTTGGTACACATGATATGTTCATTGCGGATATCGTGGGGCTTGACGTTGCAAAAGAATTGCTTGACGAAAAAGGAAAGCTTTGCCTTGACAAAGCGGGGCTTCTTGCCTACGCTCACGGAGAGTATTACGGTCTTGGCAAAAAGCTTGGCACGTTCGGCTACTCAGTAAGGAAAAAGAAAAACAACAAAAATATCAGAAAAGGAAAATAGAGTTATGAAAAAAATTCTCACAGCCGCAGTTGCGCTGGCTGTATGCTATAGGCTCAGACCTATCAAAGCGTACGCATGGAGCGGCACTACTCACGAGGACATTGTGAAGAAATCACTTGCACTTCTGGAAAAGGAGAAAAAGCAGAAGCAGGTGACATTCTATAAAGACTATCACAGCGAAATACTCAAGGGCTGCACACAGCCTGACGAGGAGAACGATATGGACAAGGGTCATGGCAAGCATTATTACTCCTGCGTTAATCCAAAGGGCAAGGAGCTTCCTGAAACTAACGGCTATTACCGCAACCGCTTTGGTGACCTTGCAGTGAGCGCAAGAACTTGCCTCGAAGAAAACTACACCGCCGCAGTATCTCTTTACAAAAGCGGTGACATAAAAAACGCCATGCGTGTTCTTGGCAGAGCCGCACATTTTATTTCAGACATGGGCTGCACTGTTCACGTTGCAAATATGAAATATCAGGACAAGGCAAACAACGTGCATTACGCTTTTGAGAAGCACGTTTCCACCACCTGCACAAGACACACAGCCGACAGCTTCGACAAGCGTCTGCTGAAATACTACGGCAAAGATAACTTTGGCGAGGCTTCAAACAAGCTTGTAAAATACGCAGGCAAGTTCGTTGACACCATTTCTCACCTTGACCCAAGAGCTTTTGATGACGTTGCAAAGAACACTCTGCCGGTCACACAGCAGAATGTCACAGCGCTTCTTCTGAAATTCTATGACGATTGCACCTCTGACGCAGGAAATTACATACTTGATGGCAAGGCTTACACATTCAAAAACGAGATATCAGGTCTTGTACTCACTGTTACCCCAAAGGGATTGCAGCTAGAAAAGCCTGACAAGGAGCTTGAACAGAAGCTGACGGTCTGTCTTACAGAGGACGGCACATTCGGTTTAAAGATAGGCGACGGCGGATATGTAAACGCTTCATGCAAGGGCTATGACTATCTGAAAATAGACGGCAAGCCTGTTCAGTTCAGGGTCACTGCGCTGGGAAAAAGACGTTTCAGAATATCCACTGAGTCCACAGAATATGTAAAGGTGCTTGCAAACTCAAAGGGCGGAAAGCTCTCCTTTGCTGACCTTGAGCCTGAAAACTCAGCTCAGATCTGGATACTTAACTAAAGATCACAACACAAAAAAGGCAGACTCATCGTCTGCCTTTTTTTTACTGTAAATTATGTTTGCGTGTTATTATAAAGTTAGTCAACAGGAAATATGCCAAAATATATGCGAACTGATACATTGTCATAAACACAAGTCTTAGGTTGAATGCCACTTCTGTATCGGGCAATCGTGACGTTGGCATAAAGAGCATATTCCACAGAGAAAGGTCGCCTGCCAGATTGCTTATCATTGAGGATAACATATTGCAAGCGAAGATTATGGCAAAGCCTACTAGAACTTTATGCTTGAAACAGTTTGAAAGGGAGATAACAAAGTATAAGAATATCTGCAAGCCTGCAAACAGCGTCAGAGTATACAGGCATATCAGAAACGAAGTGAGCGGTTCTTCAGCAAAGCCGTTGCCCAAAGCGTTTATAAAATCTCCCACAGAATCAAGATACTCTGTTGGGTCGATAAGCAAAAGCGAAAGCACAAAAACGATCATACTTGCCGCCGACCATATAACAGAAGAGATGAACTTTGTGAAAATGTGATAATATGGCTTGACGGGTATTGTCAGCATAAGATAGCCCTCGTCAGTGAAAAGGGTCTTGTGAAAATTCGTCAGCGATATGGTAAAGCCCACAGTGAACAACGCCCCCACGGCAATACCATAGGCAATGCACACAACAATGAATATCATCAGAAAATTAGAGCTTTTAACGTTCTCGCCATAACGAAGCATCAGAGAAAATATCAGTGCAACTATCATATATCCCAACACAAGAGGGAAAAACTTTCTTGCCGAGCGTTTAAGCTCATATTTCAAAAGCTTGCCTAACATCTGTACACCTCCCTGAAAAGCTGATCCACAGACTTGCCGGTCTCGTTATGGATAGCGTCAACAGATTTATGCAGCCTTAGCATACCATTTTGTATCATCACCACGTCGTCAAGGACAGGTTCGATATCTGCAATAAGGTGGGTGGAAATTACCACAGCCGCCCGCTCGTTGTAATTTGAGATTATGGTGTTGAGGATATAATCTCTCGCCGCAGGATCAACGCCTGCAATTGGCTCATCAAGAAGATAAACGTCAGCCTCACGGCTCATAACAAGACAAAGCTGCACCTTTTCTTTTGTACCCTTTGACATTGTCTTGAACTTTGCCGCAGGGTTTATCCCCAGCCTGTTCATCATATCCTGAGCCTTTGCTACATTGAAATTGCTGTAAAAATCCTGAAAAAACCTAATCATCTCATTTACTTTCATATCGTCAGGTATGAAATTTCTGTCAGGCAGATAGGAAACCACTTTTTTAGTTTCCACGCCAATAGGCATTCCGCATATGAGTATATCCCCTGCCGTAGGTTTTATAAGTCCACAGCAAAGCTTGATAAATGTTGTTTTTCCGCTTCCGTTCGGCCCTAGCAGACCGATAATTTTACCCCTCTCCAACGCAAGGTCAAGATTGCTCAGCGCTGTAAAGCTTCCATACTGCTTTGTAAGCCCATAAGTCTGCAAAACAGTTTCCATGCTGTCCCCTCCTTTGTAGCAAAAAGCAGCAAGACTTTAACACGCCTTGCTGCCGCATTATTATCTTTCTTCACAAATAAGCTTGATCGCAGTTCTTTCCTCACCGTCGATCAAAACGCTTGCGAATGCAGGGATACAAATAAGATCAATGCCCAATGGTGCAAGATAGCCCCTTGCGATCGCTATAGCCTTGATCGCCTGATTGGCTGCGCCTGCGCCCACTGCCTGTACCTCAACTGCACCGCTGTCACGGATAACGCCCGAAACTGCTCCTGCCACCGAATTAGGGACAGACCTTGAAGAAACCTTTAGAATTTCCACTTGAATACCTCCATAAGTAAATTCAAAGAATTTACCCCACTTATTATACACACTATATTATACTACATACATAATAAAATTTCAAGCTTTATTAATACTTTTCGTTATTATCGCTTAATAACACGCTGTATATTTGTTGCTTTTCCCGATTTTTCATCAAATTTTACCACAACTCCGTTTATAAAGCAATCGTTTGTGCTTTCTGAAAACCTCACAGGGGTGCGATATTTGAACTTATTTATGACTATATCACTGTCCACCCCAAGTACGGAAAGCTCAGGGCCTGTCATTCCAACATCGGTGATATAGGCGGTATGTCCGCCTAAGATCATTTCATCAGCCGTCTGAACATGGGTATGAGTGCCAAGCACAGCGGTGCATCGTTTTTGCAGATAAAAGCCCATAGCCTTTTTCTCAGAAGTTGCCTCCGCATGAAAATCAACGATTATATTAGGCGTATCAATGCTTTCAAGAAGCTTGTCAACATAGTTGAAAGGATTTTCCACAGCTTCCATATACATCGTTCCCATAAGATTTACCACGGCTATCTTATAAGGACACATATCGATATAAGTCACTCCATGACCCATAACGCCCTCAGGGTAATTGGCAGGTCTTAAAAGCTGCTCGTTTGTGTCATAAAGCCCCTCAGCCTCACGTCGTCTGAAAGAATGATTTCCTGTCGTTACAACGTCAGCCCCCATGTTGAGAAGCTGTCTGTAAGACTGCGGTGTGATACCATTGCCCTGAGCAGAATTTTCACCGTTCACTACGGTCACATCTATATCATATTCACGCTTCAGCTTATACATTCTGCTTTCAAGAAAATCGCAGCCGCTTTGTCCCACAACATCTCCGATAAAAAGTAAGTTCATTTGCTATCTCCGTTCTATACTGCATTTTACAGTTACCCTTATTATACACTATCCTTACTGCAAAATCAAGCAGACATCACAAAAAAATCAGACGCTTTTACACGTCTGATCTTCCATATCAATTATCGTCAACTGAAATATCATCAACTATCTCAGGAGTATCCTGAATTTCTGGTGTTTTATCAGGTTCGCCCATAAACTCGCTTTCTGTAAGCTCGCCATTCATAAGCTTCTCAAATGTTGCACCGTCAACCTTTTCATACTTCATAAGATACTTAGCCACAACATGAAGCTTATCCATATGCTCGTTGAGTATCTTTTCAGCGTCAGTAAATGCACTTTCAATAAGAGTTCTTATCTCATTATCGATCTCAGCCGCAACGTTATCGGAATAGCTTGGTGTATTAGTGTAATCCCTGCCAAGAAATACTTCATGATCGCCCTGACCGTATACAACAGGACCAAGATTGTCACTGAAGCCGTAGCGTGTTACCATGTTTCTAGCTGTGGAAGTAGCTCTCTCAAGGTCATTTGAAGCACCCGTTGAGATATCGTCAAGGATCAGCTTTTCAGCAACACGTCCGCCAAGAAGAACCACGATATTTTCGTACATCTCGTTCTTGCTAACATAAGATTTATCCTTTACAGGCAGGCTCATTGTGAAACCGCCAGCCTGACCTCTCGGTATGATAGATACCTGATGAACTTTATCCTGTGATTTGCTGTAGTATGTGCAGAGTGCATGACCGCCCTCGTGATAAGCGGTAAGCTTCTTTTCGTCCTCTGTGATGACCTTAGACTTTTTCTCAGGACCTGCCACAACCTTTATAGAAGCTTCCTCAAGCTCATCTTTGGTGATAGCCTTTTTATTCTTTCTTGCCGCAAGGAGCGAAGCCTCGTTCACAAGGTTTTCAAGGTCTGCGCCTGTAAAGCCTACAGTTGACTTTGCGATAGTTTCAAGGTCAACGTCAGGAGCGAGGGGCTTGTTTCTTGTGTGAACTTTCAGTATAGCTTCTCTGCCCTTAACGTCAGGATAGCCCACAAGTATCTGTCGGTCAAATCTGCCCGGACGAAGAAGTGCAGGGTCAAGTATGTCACGTCTGTTTGTTGCAGCCATAACAATAACAGAATCGTTATCCTCAAAGCCGTCCATTTCAACAAGAAGCTGGTTAAGGGTCTGCTCACGCTCGTCATGACCGCCGCCAAGGCCTGCGCCTCTCTGTCTGCCAACTGCGTCGATCTCGTCTATAAAGATGATAGCAGGAGCGTTTTTCTTAGCCTGCTCAAAAAGATCTCTTACTCTTGAAGCACCGACGCCCACAAACATCTCAACGAAGTCAGAACCTGAGATCGAGAAGAATGGAACTTTTGCTTCGCCTGCAACGGCTCTTGCGAGAAGCGTTTTACCTGTACCCGGAGGGCCGAGGAGCAGAACGCCCTTAGGTATTCTCGCACCGATCTCGGTATACTTCTTATTATCACGGAGAAAATCAACGATCTCCTTAAGTTCTTCCTTTTCCTCGTCTGCACCCGCAACATCATCAAAGGTAGCTTTCTTGCTGCTTGGCGCCATTTTGGCATTTGTTTTTCCGAAAGATGACATCTTTCCGCCACCTGCATTCTTCATCATGAAAACAAAGAAGAATATCATAACGCCCAGCATAAGCAGCGTCGGTATCAGATTGAGCCAGAAGCTGTTATCCGATATCGGTATAAGATTATACTGCAAAGGATCGTCTGGATTTTCAGTATTATATTTCTTACGATAGTTCTCAGCGTCCTCACCGCCAAGGACTTCATTTGCAAACAGTGAAACATTTGGAACTGTATAACTATATACCTTATCCTCGCCCTTGAGCTTATACTTAAGCTGTCCGGAGCCAAGATCAAGCTCAAACTGTGACACGTTCAGGCTGTCAAACTGTTCCATTATCTCCGAATATTTTTTGTCGGAAGATTTTGTGCTCATGCTTGTTAGCATATAGACCAATCCGCAGATTATGGCAACCGATACCAGCAGATAGATCAACAGGGTCTTTCCATTATTATTGTTTTTCAATCGATCACAACCTTTTGTTCTGTATTATATTTGGCTCCTTATTCGGAAACTATACCGATAAAAGGAAGATTTCTATATCTCTCATCATAATCAAGACCACAGCCAACAACGAATCTGTCCTCGATCTCATAGCATTTGAAATCAGGTGTTATGTCTGCAACACGTCTTGACGGCTTATCAAGCATAACAGCTATCTTAACACTTGGCGCACCCATTGACGCAAACTTCTTTTTTAACTCGCAAAGCGTTCTTCCTGTGTCGAGAATATCCTCAACCAATAAAACGTCCCACTCTCTCAGGTCAAGACCCATAAAATCATGATCTCCTGAAATTGAAACATTTCCTGTTGAGCTTGTGCCAACATAACTCTTTGCAGTAATAAAAGCGATCTGCATATCGTTGTCGATACTTCTTACAAGATCGGCAGTAAACACGAACGCTCCCTTAAGAACGCACACAACAAGAAGCTTTTTTCCTTTATACTCCTCAGTTATCTCTGCTCCAAGCTTTTTCACAGACAATGCAAGCTCTTCCTCAGAATAAAGAACCGATATATTGTTCATTAACTAACAACCTCTCTGATTATATATTATCAATGTGACAGAAAAGTGAAAAAATACAAGTTCACACAAAAAACTTTTCAGCTTAGGGTGATATTCATCTCACTTTATGGTAAAAGCCAATATTTTAACGGTTTCAGAGTCTATCTTCACCCTTTCAGCCGCACCGCTTCCTTCAACGAAAACAACGCCCTGACTATCTTTTAGGATAACGGCACTGCTCCTGTCCTCAAGTCTGAAGGACTTGTTCACCAGCTTTCGCACATCGCTGTCAAAATCTCTGTTCACAAGGCGTATCTTCTCGCCCTCTCTGCGATTTTCGACAACAATCTCACCCTTTATTTTATCATAATCCAGGCAACAATTTGCAAACTTTTTATGAACATTTGCGATTTTTCCGTCAAAAGGATAGATTTTGAACTCTATCTCCTTATTGCCGAAATGATAAACACCCTCGTCGCTTACCTTAACGCTCCTGAGAGTGCTGTTTTCAAGCATCTCGCCCTTTGCAAAGCTGAGCACACCTTTTGAGCAGACCGCAAAAACTCCGCCCTTGACGTTCGCCTTACCCACGTCAAGTATCAGCCTGTCGATATCCTCAATACTGTCATGGCTAACAGTTAGCCCCTCTTTTTCGATAATGTGCATTATAGCACGTCGGCGTACACTTTCGTGGAGCTGTCTTAGACACAATGCGTCATAGCCCTTTGGTAATACCGCTTTCTCAAAGGCTTCAAGCCCCTGACTTTCAAGATAGTCGCTGTCTGTTCTAAGCCTGTCAGCTGTCATGGAATATGAGCCAAAAAGCGAACTGTTAAGCTCCGCAAGCCTTGGCACAACAAGGTGGCGAATCTTATTTCTGGTATAATCGTCAGTAAGATTTGTGGAGTCAGTAACAAAGTCCTGTCCTCTCTCTTTAAGAAAGCCCTCTATTTCCTGACGAGTACAATTTATAAGCGGTCTTATGATATTTCCCCTCACAGGCGGTATTCCGCAAATACCTTTCAGACCTGTACCTCTTGCGAGGTTGAATATGGCAGTTTCAAGGCAATCCGAAAGACTGTGTGCTGTGCATATCTTGTCTGCGCCTATACTATCGAAAAAGTCATATCTAAGCTTTCTTGCCCCCTCCTCAGTGGATACAGAATGTTCCTTGCAGTAGCCCACGACGTCGGCATGAAACACCTTCAGCTCGACCCCAAGCTTCTCGCAAAGCTTTTCACAAAAATGCTGATCTCTGTCGCTTTCCTCACCACGGAGGTGGTGATTGACATGACAAGCGCATACATCATATCCCAGCTCATATAAACACAAAAGGAGCGTAACGCTGTCGACACCTCCCGAGAGGCACACGAGCAAGCGTTCGCTCTTATTTGCCATATTAAATTTCTCTATGGTAGAAGCTACCTTTACAAGAAAATTATTCATCATCTCTCCTGAAATCAAGACCTCTGAACAGGGTATATTCGCCTATCCAGCCAAGCTGCACCTTATCTGTCTGTCCGTGACGGTTTTTCGCAACTATACACTCAGCCACCGACTTGTCGCCCTCATCGCTGTAGTAAGCGTCACGATAGAGGAACATGATGATATCAGCGTCCTGCTCGATAGAACCTGATTCTCGCAGGTCTGAAAGGATAGGTCTTTTATCGTCACGCTTCTCCGAGCTACGGGAAAGCTGTGAAAGTGCGATAACAGGCACATTAAGCTCCTTAGCCATAAGCTTCAAGGAACGTGTTATCTCAGACACCGCCTCAACACGACTGGCGTTTTTATTTGCTGATTGCATGAGCTGTATGTAGTCGATAACCACAAGTCCAAGATTTCTCATTCTTCTGAGCTTTGCTTTCATCTGGGGCACTGTACAGCCTGCACCGTCATCAAAATATATAGGAAGCTGTGACAGCGTATCTGCCGCACCTGCTATCTTCTCCCAATCGGAAGGCTCAAGATTGCCCGACCTAAGCAGGGTATTATTAACAAGCGCCTCTGAAGCGAGCATACGGGACACGAGCTGTTCCTTACCCATTTCGAGAGAGAATATAACAACGTCACGCTTTGTCGCCTTGCAGGTATTCACCGCAATATTAAGTGCAAATGCAGATTTTCCCATTGCAGGACGAGCTGCGATAATGATAAGGTCAGTTCTGTTTAGACCTGTTGTGATTGCGTCAAGCTGACCGAAGCCTGTTTTTGCGCCAAGATGTTCGCCTGCGTCAGGACCTGATATCTCCTGCAAATGCTCGAATGTATCAACGATAACGTCGCTTATTCGTGTAAGGCCCTGAACATCTCTGCCCTGTCTTATCTCAAATATAGACTGCTCGGCAGCGTCAAGCTGCGTCTGAGAATCCTCACCGCCGTCATATGCCTTTTCAAGAATCTGATTAGCGGCATTTATAAGCGACCTTACCCTTGCTTTTTCCTCGATTATCTTGCAATAGCTCTCGATATTATCCGTTGACGGCACCATTTCCATAATACCAAGAAGATAATTCTTAGCCATTGCAGACGTTTCAAAAACACCCATTGTGACAGCTTCATTAATTACCGTGATAAGGTCCTCTTTGCTGCCTGTGGTGAACATTCTCATTATTATAGAGAAAAGCTGCTGGTGCTGTGGACGATAAAAGCTTTCAGGCTTTAGTATCTCAATGACCTTCGGAAGCACCGAAGGATCACGAAGAACTCCTCCCAGAACGGCTTCCTCAGCCTCCTGAGAAAAGGGCAGCTCCCTGCCAAGGGTCGCTCCTGTGGTAAGCCCACGGAAATTATCAGCCATGATTACTCCTCAACGACCTTTACTTTAATGCTGCATGATACACCATGAGTAAGCTTTATCTGTGCAGTATAGTCACCGAAAGCCTTTATCTCGGCTGTAAGATTTATCTTCTTCTTCTCGATAACAACGCCATACTGAGCCTTGAGGCAATCTGAAATAACGTTTGCAGTAACTGCGCCAAAGAGCTTTCCGCCCTGACCTGCCTTAGCCTTTACCAGAACTTCCTTATCCTTTATTTTCTCTGCGATAGCTTTATTGTCGGCTGTTTCAACATCTATCTTGTGCTGAGCGGAAGCCTTTTTGCCTGCAAGGTCATTAAGGTTTTTAGCTGTAGCTTCAAGTGCAAGACCCTTTCCGATAAGAAAATTTCTTGCATATCCGTCTGCAACGTTGATGATATCTCCCTGCTTGCCTGAACCCTTTACATCTTTTAACAAAATAACTTTCATATTATTCACTCTGCCTTTCTTTTTTTATTCCTGCGAATTATTTTCCCAGTATTCGTCAATGGCGTCTGCAAGACGTTTTCTCGCCTCATTCATTGAACAGTTGAGCTGAGTTGCCGCCATAGTAAGATGACCGCCGCCGCCCAAAGACTCCATGACGATCTGCACATTACAAGCACCCATGCTTCGTGCAGAGATATTTATCACACCGTTCGTTTCATAGATAACGAACGAAGCTTTTACGCCTGTTATACCAAGCAGCTCGTCTGCCGCCTGTGAAGCCGCTATCCTTATTTCAGAGAAGCTTTCCTCTGTATAAGCCACTGCGCACTCTTTATAAAGGTGAGCGCTGTTTATAAGCGACGATTTTTGATGATAAGTCTCAATAGAGTTTGCAAAAAGCTTTTTGACAGCTATGGTATCAGCGCCCTTTTTCTTCAAAAATGCTGCCGCTTCAAAAGTGCTTACGCCTGTTTTCATAATGAAATTCTTTGTATCCAACATTATTCCCGCAAGCAGAGCTTCCGCCGCATGGACTGTGATATTGGAATCCTCGCCGAAATACTCGATAAGAGCCGTCACAAGCTCGCAGGCTGATGACGCATTCGGCTCTAAGAATGACATGATAGTCGGCTCGATACCGTTCACCATTCTTCTGTGGTGGTCGATAACTACCACATTTTTCGCCCTTGCAAGTATCTCCTTTGACTCCACCAGTGCAGGGTTATGGGTATCAGTTACCACAAGAAGCGTGTTATCGTCAAGTCTTTCAAGACCCTCCTGAGGGGTTATGTAATAATGCTCTGACTCATTTTCATTTATATAATTTATAAGCGTTTTCGACAAATTCTGCTCAGGGTCTACCACAACGTAAGCTTCTTTTACCATGTTTCTGATAGCACAGCAGAAGCCTGTTGCAGAGCCTACGCTGTCAAGGTCGCCAAATCGGTGACCCATTATAAGCACCTTATCGTGGTTGCAGATAAGCTCCAGCATAGCCTTTGCCACCATACGGATACGGGTCTTATTGTTCTTGTCAGGTGCAGAAGAAATGCCGCCGAAGAACTTGAACTCTCCGTCCTCCTTGACAGCCGCCTGATCTCCGCCACGTCCAAGGCACATTTCAAGTGCCTGCTTTGCAAACTTCTCGCTCTCCGCAAGGTTTGCACCATCTCTGCCCACACCTATGGACAATGTAAGGTTAGAACGCTCGCCAACGGCTATTTTTCTTGCCTGCTCGAGTATCTTAAATCTCTGCTCGATTATAGGTGCAAGGTGACGTTCCTCCATATAAACATAGAACTTGTCGCTTGCTACTTTCTTCGACACCGCAGTGGTATTCTCCAAAAATTCCTCTATGAGCTTTTCTATCTCAACAACAACATGAGCCTTTTCGCTCTCTCTGATATTTGACATAAGCTCGTCAAAGTTATCGATAGTTATGATTATTACCGCTTTGTGGGACATTCTGAACTCATATTCAAGCTCCACATAATCGGTAACGTCATTGAAATAGACCATTGAAAGCTCACCGTTTGTATCGGTATGTATAGCCTTTGCCTTATAGAAATGAGAATTTGTGCAAACAAGGTCACCGTCAGAGGTGTATATCTTATCCATATCGATATTCATAAGCTCTGTGAGGTCGATTCCGTAGGCTTCCTCCTCAGAGTAGACCTGTCTGCCAAAAAGTCTGTTATACCACACGATGACGTTTTCGCTGTCGATTATTATAGCAGGAGCAGGAAAATTCAGGAGAGAATCTCTCTCCGTCTTTGAGATCATCGTGGAAAGCTTTGCCACATACTTGCGAGTGTGATTGTGGAAAACCACTTCTTCAAGCACCCACAATACAGCCGCCGCCACAGACACTAGAATAAGCACACTGCCCGACTCTCTGTGAGACGGAGTAGAATGCAGCATAAAAGCGCCTATAAGTGACGAAAGCATGGTAACGCACACTGTTATTCTTATTATGATCTGTAATCCGTTGTTACTTTTCATTTTAAAGCTCCTGCATTTCTATAAACAGCCGCACTGTTGTCAGGCGGTCATAATTCCATTATTATCGGCAAAATCATAGGACTTCTCTTTGTCTTTGTGAAGATAAAGTCCGAAAGATTGTCCTTCATTCTGCCCTTTATGGTATTCCAATCCTTCATATTTCTGTCAAGACAATCCTGAAGTGTTTCGGTAAGAAGCTTCTGAGCTTCGGTCATAAGCTCCTCGCTCTCTCTTACATATACAAAGCCTCTTGAAACCACATCAGGCCCTGCAAGGATATCTCCCGAAGCCCTGTCGATAGTTGCCACGGCAATGATAAGTCCGTCCTGAGCAAGATGTTTTCTGTCACGGAGAACTATTGCGCCAACGTCGCCGACGCCTAGACCATCCACAAGCACCTTGCCAGCAGGCACTTGTCCTGTTATCTTCATGTCAACGCCGTCTGTTTCGATAACGTTGCCTATATCAGCAATGATTATATTGCTCTCAGGGATTCCCACAGAAAGCGCCGTATCTCTGTGCTTCATAAGATGTTTATACTCGCCGTGTACAGGGATAAAGAATTTTGGCTTTGTGATAGAAAGCAACAATTTCTGCTCTTCCTGACAAGCGTGTCCTGAAACGTGCACCTCGTACATTGACTCATATATTACCTCTGCACCCAATCTCATAAGGTCGTTTACTACCTTTGTGACATATTTTTCATTGCCGGGGATAGGATTAGCCGAGATTATGATAAAGTCCATAGGAGTGATAGTAACGTTCCTATGCTCGTTTGCCGACATTCTTGTAAGCGCCGACATAGGCTCGCCCTGACTTCCCGTTGTGACGATGACCATTTTTTCAGGTGCATATCTCGATATAGTGTCGATATCCACAAGCACACCGTCAGGCACTTTAAGATAGCCAAGCTCGATGCCCTTTGAGATAACATTCACCATACTTCTGCCTGACACAGCCACTTTTCTGCCGTGTGTGACAGCGTTATTTATTATCTGCTGAACTCTGTGAACGTTTGAAGCGAAAGTGGCAATGATTATCCTCTTGCCCTCAGCCTTGTTGAAAAGCTTCACAAAGCTTTCGCCAACCTTGCGCTCGCTCATGGTATAGCCAGGTCTTTCAGCGTTTGTAGAGTCAGCCATAAGAGCCAAAACGCCCTTGTTTCCAAGCTCTGCAAATCTAGGCAGATCGATTATACCGCCCTCGATAGGTGTATAGTCTACCTTGAAGTCACCAGTATGGATAAGCACACCAGCAGGTGTATGGATAGCCATTCCCACGGCATCAGGGATAGAGTGGTTTACTCTTATAAACTCCACCGCCATACAGCCAAGCTTAACTGTCTGTCTTGGCGTTACAACGTTGAGTTTTACCGTTCCTAGAAGCCCATGCTCCTTCAGCTTGCCCTCAACAAGACCAAGGGTAAGCCTTGTGCCGTAAACAGGCACGTTGAATTTTTTCAGAAAATACGGCAGTCCACCGATATGATCCTCATGACCATGTGTAAGCACAACGCCCCTGAGCTTTTCCTGATTTTTCTCGACGTATGAGAAATCAGGGATAACGATATCAACTCCAGGCATTTCACTGTCAGGAAAAGCCAAACCGCAGTCGATAACGAACATATCGTTTGAACACTCGATAACAGTGAAATTCTTGCCTATCTCGTTAAGACCGCCAAGAGGGATTATCTTCACAGGCGTTCTTCTTACAGGCTCTTTCACTCTGTTCGCCGCAGGTCTCGGACGTCTTTGCTGAGTATTCTGCGGTTTTCTCTGTGGAGTTTCATTTCTCGGCTGAAGCGTTTTTTTCACACTGCCCGAAGCTCTCTGACTTTTTACACGGTCAAGCTCTTTTGAAGCCTGAGCCAGAGGTATCTCGCTCTTATTCTGTTTTTTTCTGAAAAAACGTTTTTGTGTAGGATTTTTTACTGTGTTGTTCTTTTCGTTCATAAAATAATGTACTTTGCCCTGCTGTACTCCGCTTTTAAGCCTTCAAAGGCACAAAATGCCGCAAAAAAGCAGCACAAACATACGGCAGGAGCAATTATCTCCTTCCTGCTGCATTTTATCATGCTCAAATAATATTCGATTTTTCCGTTTAGATTCAATATACCGCTGCGTTTGGGCTTTATTATCATGTGCTGTCAAAAACGCTTAAAGCCTCAAAGAAAGACAAAATGGTGTGATGAACGCAGTTTAAATACAGCGGCATGAGCCGCCTTTGTCCGAACAAAAATATCTGATTATATTGTACTCCATTTTCGTCTCAATGTCAATAGCAATTTATTACATTTATCTGAATATGCCCTTTATCCTGCTTGTTATATCCTCGCAAAAGGCAGCCGCCTGCTCGCAGCTCACGCTTTCTGCAAACACCGTTATACCTTTTTTATCCCTCAGCGGTCTGATAACTGCGTGTGTCTTGCCCATTGTTATCTCACCCTCTGCCGAACAGCCAAGCTCTGAAAATATCTTTTCCTTGTTTTCACGGCTCATTGTTATGCCCACAAATCGGCTTGAAGTGTATGCGTCAGGCACATCACAGAGAGCTTTTTGTAGCGTTATCCCCTGCTCTGACAGATAAGACGTCACCGCTGACGCAAGGTAAAGTCCGTCATAGGCAAACATATTATGGGTCGAAACGGCAACGTCCTTTGCTATGTCAGCATTGTTTTCGTATCGGTAAAGCCTGCCACAGTGGTCTTCAGCAGTGGCATCGGCATTAGAGGGGAAATTCTCAGGCAATGCCACCGCAAGCCCCTTTTCAAAGCACACCCCTGCATACATTGCCACCAGCTTTTCCCACATGACATAGCCTGTTTTCTCACTGTAAGCTGATACTTTTGTTCCGTCTGCGGAAAGATTGAATATTATACGCTCACCGTCTATATCGTTCCTGCAGTGAAAAAGTCTGTCGGCAAGGGTCGCCTTTTTAACATCATATGTGCGGATATCCACATTTACGCCTTTAAATCGGTCAGGAAGTATTTTTTCAAGCTCTGCGACGTATATCTCCCTCACCGCTGAAAAATCTGTCACACAACCCGTCTGAGAAAGCCCCACACTGCGATAAGCCCTGTCGTCAGCTATGCTTCCAATGCGGTCAAGAAGCTTTTCATCAGGCAACATTCCCCCAGCCGAAATAAGCCTTGCATGACCTGAAATGTTTGCGCCTATGAGTATGCCGAACTCTCCGCCAAATCTGTTCACAGCATAAGAAAGCTCTGAAATGCCTGCTCTGCCTATACTGTACACGTTCACTCCCGCCTGACATATGCCGCAGTCAAGGGCTTGTTTGAGCAAAAGGCTTTCGTCAGAGCCATAGGCTGTCACTATACTTCCGCCTTTTTTTGCAGTGCTTGCGGCACAAAGTCCAAAAAGCAGAGCCTTTTGCGCTGTGGCTTCACCGCCCCACAAACTGCACTCGCCGTTTTCGTCTATGACAAGTCGGCTGTCAGATGATCTTTTCACGTTTTCATAAAGCCTTGCGCCCTTTTCAACAGTTTTTCCGGACCATATGCCCACGCCTTTTTCAATGACGGCTTCACTTGCGATATGAGCCTTTTCGCCTATGACGGAATATTCACCGCACTTCACACCGCTGTCAAGGACAGCCCCACGGCATACCACTGCACTGTTTATATCACAGCGTTCGGATATCACCGAGCCTATGCCAACATATCCGTTCACCTTGCCGCCCTTTACAACAGCGTTATTGTCTATGACGCTTCCGCTTTCTATGACCGACCCTGACATGACAGAAACGTTCTCTCCTATATAAACAGGCTCACCTATTGCCGCACCGCTGAAATTATTTTCCGTCAGCCTTTGTGACATATTTTCGTTGTAAAGCATATGCCTTTGGCAATCGAGAAAAGCCTCAGGCGTGGTTATCCTTTTATAATAGCCTTTTCCGTCAAGCAGGACAGCTTCGCCACTTTTCACAGCCTCGGGGATAATATCCTCCGTCATATCCATAGGCTTTTCAGGATTAAGACTTTCAAAAAGCTCTCTTTTCACTATATATATGCCGGCAGGTTTGTTTTCAGTATCATAAGTCAGAGCCGTACAAAAGGTATCGTGGCTCAAATGAATTTTTATAATCTCATCAAGAGGGTGAGTGCATATACAGTTACATTCCACGGCAAGAATTTCTGTTTCATCGCACATTGCTGTTCTAACAGCCTGCACAGTGCTTTTGCCTGCGGTGTTTATCATATGGAGCTTTATCTTACCTGAGTATTTTTCATCAAGAAGCCTTTCTACCTGTTCAGAGCCATAGCCCACCGCAAGGACAGCTTCTTCAAAGCCTGCTTTCTCCAGCATTTCAAGAGTAAAAAGCAGAATTTCTTTTCCGCATAATCTCAGAAGAGCCGCAGGTCGCCTGTCTGTCATGGGCATCAATCTTTCTCCACGTCCTCCGCATAAAACAACTGCTTTCATATATGTTCCTCCGTTCATAATATTTGATTTAATGTATTATTGGAAAGCATACCCACTGTTATTCATGTGAAAAAAATTTGCCGCCGCCCTTTTCAAGATAGAAAAAATATGCTATAATGTAGGATACGGCAAAAAAGAAATTTTACGGAGGTGTACATAATGGAGCAGTTTACGGCTCTTAAAAGAAAAGCACTTGAAAAATATTTTTCACGAATGAACGACCAACAGCGCAAGGCTGTGTTCAAAATAAAGGGTCCTCTCCTTATACTGGCAGGAGCAGGAAGCGGCAAGACCACTGTTTTGGTAAACCGCATCGCAAACATGATATACTTCGGCAACGCATACAACACAGAGCAGACCTACGGCACGCCCTCTGAGCAGGACATACAGTTTCTCAAAGACTACATTGACGGCAAGACAAATGACGCTTCTACCCTTGCAGACATTGTGGCATATGACTGCATAAAGCCGTGGAGCATACTTGCTATCACATTCACAAACAAGGCGGCAGGCGAGCTTAAAGAACGTCTTGCAGGAATGTTGGGAGAGGCAGGTCAAGGCATAACAGCGGCGACTTTCCACTCCGCCTGCGCAAGGATACTCAGGCGTGAATGTGACAAGCTTGGATTTTCAAGCAGTTTCACCATTTATGATTCTGACGATTCTCAGAGAACTGTAAAAAGCATATTGAGAGAACTTGGCATATCCGAGAAGATGTTTCCACCGAGAACGATACTCAGCGAGATATCCCACGCTAAAGACCTGCTCCAAGAGCCTGATGAATACATCGCCTCAGCCGCAGGAGATTATCGTAATCTGACCATAGGCAAGGTATACAAGCACTATCAGAAGAAGCTCAAAACCGCAAACGCTATGGACTTTGACGACATGATCTGCCACACAGTCAAGCTTTTTGAGCAGTTTCCTGACGTCCTCGACCACTATCAGAACTTGTATAAGTATATAATGGTAGACGAGTATCAGGACACCAACAAGGCTCAGTTCAGACTTGTTTCGCTGCTGTCCCAGAAATTCCACAATCTATGCGTTGTAGGTGATGACGATCAGAGTATCTATAAGTTCCGTGGTGCGACTATCGAGAATATCCTCAACTTCGAGGAGCAGTTCAACTGCAATGCTGACACTGATGTTATAAAGCTTGAACAGAATTACCGCTCGACCCAGAACATTCTTAACTGCGCAAATCAGCTTATAAGCAACAATCAGGGCAGAAAGGGCAAAAATCTGTGGACAGCTTTGGGTGACGGTGAAAAGGTCACAGTATACAAGGCTTCAAGCGAGCGCAGTGAAGCAAAATTCGTGGCTGACACCATTCTTGAGGACATAAACAAGGGCAGAAAATACAATGACCATGCTATACTCTACCGAATGAACGCACAATCGAACGCTTTGGAGCAGACGTTCATACAAAGTGGAATACCATATAAAATAATAGGCGGTCTGAAATTCTATGACAGAAAGGAAATAAAGGATATCCTCGCTTATCTTTCTGTAATAAACAACCATTTTGACTTTCTCCGTCTGAGAAGAATAATCAACGAGCCGAAACGTGGTATCGGCGAAGCCACTGTAAACGCTCTTGAGCAGATAACCTCAGACCTTGGGGATTCACCTATCCACATCATGCAGGAAGCCGATATGCTTGCACCCCTTGTGAAGCGTTCAAAACAGCTTATGCCTGTGGGAGATATGCTCTCAGAGCTTACTGAGCTTTCTGACACTCTGCCACTTGCGGAGCTTTTGGACAAGCTTCTTGATATGACAGGCTACAAGCGTCATCTTGAAATGCAGGGCGACGAGGGTCTTACACGTCTTGAAAACATCAACGAGCTTAAATCCACCATGTCAAGCTACGAAGAAAATGCTGACGAGCCGTCGCTGTCGGGATTTTTGGAGGAAATATCACTTTACACTGACGTTGACAATCTCGACTCTGATGCTGACTATGTTGTGCTTATGACAATGCACTCTGCAAAGGGTCTTGAGTTCCCCATAGTTTTCGTGGTAGGCATGGAGGACAACATCTTCCCGTCATCAAGAAGTCTTGAATCGGAGGCTGACACGGAAGAGGAACGCAGACTTGCCTATGTTGCGGTGACACGAGCAAAGGAAAAGCTTTATCTTACTCACGCAGAGGAACGTATGCTTTACGGTCGTACTGACAGAAACAGGATATCACGCTTTATAAAAGAGCTTCCTGCCGATTGCATAGAAAAGCAAGCCGAGGAAACTAAGGCTTCACCTTATCTCAACGGCTATGAAAAGCCTCACAGCATGAGTCTGCAACAGCAATTGGCTCAGCGAAAGGCTGATAAGAGCAATTTTTCTGTTAATACTGAAACTTTCGCACCAGGCGACAGAGTTTTGCACAAGATATTCGGTGAAGGCACTGTTTTAAGCTCAAAACCTATGGCTAACGATACTCTTGTTGAGATAGCATTCGATAATCGTGGCACAAAGAAGATAATGGCAAATTACACGAAGATAAAAAAGATATAAGGATATAAGATAGAAAGATCCGCAGGGCGAAACAAAACGCTCTGCGGATCTTTTTGCAATATAAAAGCCGTACACCAAAAAATGTACGGCATATTTTACGAATCAGATAACATCGTCTTCCTGATTTGGAATGTTAAGCTGTTTCTTTGGAACACGCTTGATAGGATCATAGACCCACTTCTTACAGCTATAATCAGCGTCTACCAGACCCTGCTTCTCACAAAGGACCTTATTTCCTTCTCTTGATCTGTTGCCGAAAAGGCAGTAAGAACATGACGGTGAAATTCTGTTACCAAAATAGCTCTTCTTTGCCATGATTTATACAACTCCTTTAAGATAAGTTAATCTTTTTTCATTTGTTATTAATTATATCATACTGTTTTAGAAAATGCTAGTCTTTTCTTCAAAGTTAGTAATAAAATCATCATAATCAAGCAAAACGAGGGAACAAAATTGTTCACTTTGACGAATTTAACATTATTTGTAACAGAAGTCAAAACTGAATCAGGAATAAAGAAAGGATAGATAAAACGGTATATGACAGCAGACAAAAAGGCTGATGTCAAACGTGAGATAAAAAACGGCACAAGGGAGAAATCCACACCAAGTGCAGATATTTGTATAATCACACACAGACCACCGAAGGAGCATACAGCGGCTATAAATGGCAGAAGATAAAATGGACTTCCCGAAAGCTCAGTGAGAGAGGTTATTTCAAGACAGCTTTTAACAAGCACAAGTCCGTTTTCCGACAGTGAAAACGCATCTTTCAGAAAGCTGAACGCTCCGCAGTATTCAAGAGAGGACATAAACGCTCCGAAAAAGACTATCATAACGCAGATAACAAAAAGTGACCTTCCTGCTGAGATAACGCTGTCGGTGAACATTCTGCCGTCAAGTCTGAAAGTCGGCTTTGATGTTTTCTTATCCTCATTTATAGCTCTGCCGAGAACAAGTGCAGTGAGAAAATTTGCCGCTAGTATGGATACGAACACTGCAATGCCTGCTCCTGTACAACCAAACACTGCAAGACCCACTGTACCAGAATAAAAAGCAGGCCCTCCACAGCAGCAAAAGCAGGACATTATCTTTGCAGTACGCTGGGATATTATCTTTCTCTGACACAGATCCGAAAGAAGCTTTACTCCCACAGGATAGCCTGCGGTATTGCCAAGAAGAAATACAAAGAAAAGCTGAGGCGGTATGCCCATTATAAATCTCGATATAGGATAAAAAGGCATAGAAACGCAGTAGTAAAGCCCACTTGAAACAAGTATCTGCGACAGCGCCATAAAAACAAACAGCGACGGGATTATGATGTTCATACAGCGGTCAACTGCTTCGGAGATACCAAGCTTTACGCCCTCGCCCCCTGATATGGTGATAATGCAGAACCATATGACCACCCCCGCAAGTATATATACGCAAAGCTCCTTTGCAAGTCTTTTCAACATTTTTATTACCTCCCTACTTTTACTTTTTAAGTATATGTCAGTCTGTCTAATAATATAATTAAGCATAAGACAATGAACGGAGGACGCAAAAATGAAGAAGATACCATTTTTAAGCTTTTTCGGCATGACAAAAGAATTGACCGCACTAAGCTCATACATAAGCATAACTGACGACAGAGCCGCTGTTATCGAAAACTGCAAGCAGATAGTGGAATGCAGTGAGATAATGGCGAAGGTGCTGACAGGCTCTTTTGAGATAGAGATATGGGGCAGCGGACTAACAATGTCAAATTTCTGCTCCGACAGCGTGGAGATAAGAGGAAAAATAGAGTCGGTCAAGCTTGTGTCAAGAAGTATCAGGGAGAGAGGATAATGATTTTCGGTTATATAGATTATGTTATCACAGGTGACAGCTTCACCAAGTTTTTCCGCAGGATAATGTCAAAAAAGCTTCCCGTTAGCAAAATGTGTGAAAAGAACGGAAAGCTCACTTTGCGTATGCCTGCGGAACACTGTAAGGCACTTGAAAGACTATGCAATGAACTTGGGCTTGAATACACCGCCACAAAACGTCACGGAAGCTTTGTTCTTGCAAAACGTTTTTTCGGAAGAGGAGGACTTGTCATAGGCACTGCGGCTGTCATGCTTTCGTGCTTCTATCTATCAAACGTGGTGGTGAGGTTTGACATACTCAGTGATGATGAAAATATCAGAAAAGGCGTTATGTCGGTGCTTAAAGAGGAGGGCGTTGAAACCGGCACTTATATCCCAAGTATTGATCTCATAGTCACAGAACGTGCGTTAAAGCAAAAAGTGGAGGGCATATCATGGGCAGGCATAACACGCAAGGGTGACACGCTGATAATCGACGTTATCGAAACTGAGGGTGACACAAAGCGTGAGTCAAACCGCTATCCCTCAAATCTTGTTGCCTGCGAAAACGGAGTTATCGAAAAAGTCGAGGTTTATGACGGACAGCTAAAGATACCTGTGGGAAGCGGTGTGACAAAGGGCGATATCGTTGTAGGCGGTGAGATCATCACATCAAAATCAAGCTGGATAGACGGCAAGGAAAACGTTGAAACAAAGACAAGCTATGCACGCTCAAAGGGTAAGATACTAGGCACTTTTGAGCGCACTGTCACATTCACACAGCCCTTTGAGGACAAGGCAGAAAAGACGACAGGCAAGAGAGATACAAAGCGTTTTTTCACTGTGTTTGACGCTGATATCCCTCTTTTTTTCTCAAAGCCTGAGGGTTACTGGAAAAATGAGCAGAGATATTCTCCTCTGTCGCTTTTCGGACTTGAAATGCCTTTTGGCATAACCACCTGCGAACTTGAAGAATATAAATTTTCACAAGACACACTGACAGAACAGCAGGCACTTGACGCCGTTCATGAAAAGGCGTATTTATATGAGGAAAATTTTCTCTCAGACTATGAGATTAAAGACCGACAAGTGGAGGACAATGTGACGGAAAACGGAGTAACCGCTACTGTAACATATACCCTATATGGCGAGCTTTGCAGAGAGGTGGAATTTTTTATTAAGAAATGATCAAAAAGTGTGAAAAGGTGCATAAAAAAAGTGTTAAATCTTACTGAGATTGTTGCAATCAGAGGAAAAATGTGATATAATAACTTTGTATAATAGATATATCAGAACAAAAAAAGAGGAAGTTGTGCTAATGGCGGAAAAACTTATCAGCGTGGACAGAATGGAAACTGTACTCAGCCTTTTCGGCAATTATGACGAGAATGTTAATCTTATCCAAAAAGAGTATAATGTTGTAATTCTCGGCAGAGGTGACGATATCAAGATAACAGGCGATGAGGAGAACGTATTTAACGCCTCGGAAGCTATAAATAGCCTCATTGCTCTTATCAACAAGGGCGAGGCTATCACTGAGCAGACTATAAGATATGTTTTCACACTTGTGCGTGAGGGCAAGCAGTATGAGATAAAGCATATGTCTGATGACGGCGTGTGCGTAACGGTGAGCGGAAAGCTCGTCAAGCCGAAAACTCTCGGTCAGAAAAGATATGTTGAAGCAATAAGGAAAAAGACCATCGTCATGGGCGTTGGTCCTGCGGGAACGGGCAAGACTTATCTTGCGGTGGCAATGGCTGTAAAAGCTTTCAAGGCGCACGAGGTAGAGAAGATAATCCTCACACGTCCTGCGGTTGAAGCAGGAGAAAAGCTGGGCTTTCTTCCGGGCGACCTGCAATGTAAGGTAGACCCATATCTCAGACCGCTTTATGACGCACTTTTTGAAATGCTCGGTCCTGACACTTTCGCTAAACAGCAGGAGCGTGGCTGTATCGAAGTCGCTCCGCTGGCATACATGAGAGGACGTACTCTTGACGATTCTTTCATTATCCTTGATGAAGCGCAGAACACCACTCACGAGCAGATGAAGATGTTCCTTACACGTCTTGGATTCAACTCAAAGATAGTCATAACAGGCGATATAACGCAGATAGACCTGCCTGACCAGAGAAAGTCAGGACTTATCCAGGCAATGAACGTACTCAAAGGCATTGACGATATATCAATAAACAGATTTACCGACAAGGACGTTGTCCGTCACAAGCTTGTGCAGGACATAATCCTTGCTTATGAAAAATATAACAAAAAAGGAATGTGAAAAAGTAATGGGCAAGGTAAAAGTAATGATAACCAACAACCAGACAGAGGTAAAGATACCAGTTGGCATAAGGCTTCTTGTAAGACGCTGTTGCCATGCTGTGTTGGAATATGAGGGTCACAATGACGATTTTGAAGTTTCTGTATCTTTTGTGAATGACGAGCAGATACATGAGCTTAACAAGGAGCATAGAAACATAGACCGCTCAACAGATGTGCTGAGCTTCCCTCTTGGCGAGGACGGTGATTTTGACATGAACCACGAAACAGGTGCTTACCTGCTGGGAGATATAGTCATAAGTCTTGAAACTGCTTACCGTCAGGCTGAGATATATGGTCACTCTCTTGAAAGAGAGATAGGCTTTTTGACAGTACATTCAATGCTTCATCTCCTTGGCTATGACCATGAAGAAAGCAATCTTCAGGAGAGGATAATGCGTGAAAAGGAAGAAGCTATACTTGGCAATCTGGGCATATCCCGTGACGCCACTTTCTTAGGCGAGCATGAACACAGGTAAAACAGGGATAGGACGTTTCTTCAAGGGCTTTGTTTATGCCTTTGAGGGCGTTGTGAGCTGTATAAAAACAGAGCGCAATATGCGTTTTCACATTGGCGTTGCAGTGCTTGTGATACTGCTAATGCGATTTTACGGGCTTAGCGCCGCCGAAACTGCCGCAGTTTATATCTGCATAGGGCTTGTTATTTCACTAGAGCTTGTGAACACGGCTGTTGAAGCCGCTGTGGATATGGCGTGTAAAGATAAAAACCCCCTTGCTAAAAAGGCTAAAGACTGTGCGGCAGGGGCTGTTCTCATTGCGGCGATAGCTTCTGTGGCTGTGGGAATAAGGATATTCTGGGACTATTATGCTTTTATGGCTATAGCCTCTTATTTTGCAAGAAACATATGGCTAGGGATAGCTTTAGCCGCAGGTGTGATACTGTGGCTCGTATGGGTGTTCAAAACGCCTGCTGACAAAGATAAAAAAGATAAGGAAAAATATATATGAACAAGAAAAATGCAAATTCAAAAAATGCGTTCGTCACCATTGTTGGACGTGCGAACGCAGGCAAATCCTCATTGCTAAACGCACTTGTGGGCGAAAAGATAGCCGCAGTGAGCGACAAGCCGCAGACAACAAGAACAAAGATAACAGGTGTTCTCACAAAGGGAGAAACGCAGTTCGTTTTCATGGACACACCTGGTATGCACAAGGCTAAAAACAAGCTTTCCGAGCATATGCTCAACGCTGTGAACGAGTCTGTTGCAGGGGTTGACCTTATTATCCTTATGGCTGACTGCACAAAGAAAATATCCGAAAACGAGCGTGAGCTTGTAAAGGGCTTCAAGACAGGCAAGACTAAGGTGATACTTGTGCTCAACAAGATAGATCTTCTTGAAAACAAAGAGGATCTTATCGCAGTGATAGCAGAGTATTCAAAGCTTTTTGATTTTATAGATATCGTACCAGTGAGCGTTCTTGAAAAGGACGGCCTCGATATTATTATGGAAGATCTTGAAAAGAATGCTGTGGAGGGTCCGCACTACTTCCCTGATGATAAATTCACAGACCAGCCAGAAAAGGTCATAATGGCTGAGATAATAAGAGAAAAGGCTCTCAATAACCTTAATGACGAAGTTCCTCACGGCATAGCTGTGACTATCGAACAGCTCAACGAGCGTGAAAATAGAAACGGTGAAGCTATACTTGACGTTACCGCTACTATTTACTGCGAGAGAGAGTCACACAAGGGTATCCTTATTGGAAAAGGTGGTTCTATGCTTAGAAAGATAGGTCAGGAAGCAAGAGCTGACCTTGAAGATTTCTTCCAGATAAAAGTAAATCTCCAGTGCTGGGTCAAGGTAAAAGAGGGCTGGAGAAACCGTGAGGGCATGATAAAGAATTTCGGTTTGGAATAAAGGCAACATATTTTTCCGCTTATAATGACCGCCAAAAAAGCTGATAATATCAGTAAGGCGGTGAATATCATGACTTTATGGGACAAGTTCTTTGAAAGCGGCAGGATAGAAGATTATCTCACATATGCCGCACACAGAAAAGAGGATACTGACAATGCTGACCTTTATGGGACTGATACTGAGGGAAAATGACAGGGGCGAAACAAGCAAATCCGTCACTGTCCTCACAGCAGAGCGTGGAGTCATAGATATATTTGTTCGTGGTGGCAGGAAAAGCACGAAAAATGCGTCATCAACGCAGCTTTTTGCATACTCTAAGCTGTGCGTTGAGGAAAAGAAGAACGCTAAAGACCAATCAATGTTTTTTCTCAACAGCAGTGAATCAGAGAAGCTTTTTTACAACATCAGGCTCGACCCTAAGAAAACGGCTCTTGCCTCTTACTTTTCTGAGCTTCTCATGTATATACGAACAGAGGAAAGCGGCTGTGACGAGATAATGCGGCTGACGCTGAACACACTTTATTTTCTCGATAAGGGCGACAGGGATAACGAACTTCTCAAATCTATATTTGAGTTTCGTCTGCTGTGCGAAGCAGGATTAAGACCTGCGCTTCTTGGCTGTTCGGTTTGCATGGCGTATGAAGCTGACATTATGCACTTCAATCTGTCAACAGGGGTCTTGGAGTGTGACAAATGCTGTTACAATCCTGACAGCATTTACGATATTGAATTAGACAGGACTATGCTATACATAGTCCGATTTATTGCACTGACGGAATATGAGCGGCTTTTTGCTTTCAAGATAAGCGAAAGATATCAGAAAAAGCTGACCGCTTTTACAGAGCGGTTTGTTAGATATAATCTGAAAGGCAAGTTTCCGTCGCTTGATTTTTACAGACTTTTGTAGGCATTGCGTAGCTTTGCCTATTGTCATATTTTGAGGTATATATAATGGACGAAAGATTTTATGATTCGCTGGAGCTGAACAAAATTCTTGAAATGCTTTCAAAAGAATGCTCCAACGAAAAAACGAAAAAAATGGCTTTGGGGATAAAGCCTTGTTCTGATCTTTACACGGTCAAGAAAGAAACAGGCAAGACCGCCGAAGCACTTGAACTCAGCGTGAGATACGGCACGCCGAATTTCTACAACATAAATGACGTATCAACTTACATCAAAAGAGCCGAGGCAGGCGGTGTGCTTTCTCTTGGAGAGCTTATCCAGATAAGACGCTTGCTTGCGCAGACCTATGAGCTTCACCACTGGTATGAGCAGTGTGAGAACAAGGACACTTCACTTTCATATCTTTTTGAAATGCTCTATCCAAACAAGTATCTGCAGCAGCGATTGGAAACGGCTATCATAGATGACACAAAGCTTTCTGACGACGCAAGTGCGGAGCTGAGAAGCATAAGACAGAAGATAACACGTTCAGGGCTTAAGATAAGAGAGACCCTTGACAAGATGATAAAATCCCCAAGCACTCAGAAATATTTGCAGGAGAGCATCGTCACAATGCGTGACGGACGTTTTGTTCTTCCGGTAAAGACTGAGTTCAAGGGCAATGTCAGCGGTCTTGTTCATGACACTTCCGCAACAGGCTCAACGCTTTTTATCGAGCCTATGTCGGTAGTGGAGGCAAACAATGATATCAGAATTTTGCAGGGTCAGGAGCAGGACGAGATACACAGGATAATCGCTGAATTTTCTATGGAATGTGCCGAAATGAAAGACCAGCTCATTTCAAACTACAATGCAGTAACAGAGCTTAACCTTTATTTTGCAAAGGCAAACCTCGGTGCAAAAATGAGAGCAATGCTCCCTGAGATATCCAATGACGGTGTTATCGTGCTGAACAAGGCACGTCACCCTCTTATCGACCCCAAAAAGGTCGTGCCTATAAATTTTTCTATTGGCACTGACTATCACTCCCTGATAATAACAGGTCCTAACACGGGCGGTAAGACAGTTGTGCTTAAAACTGTGGGTCTGCTTACGCTTATGACAATGTGCGGTCTGCTTATCCCTGCGTCAGACGGAAGCAGGATATCTGTATACAAAAACGTACTCGTTGATATCGGCGACCAGCAGTCTATAGAAAACAATCTGTCTACATTCTCTTCTCACATAAGCAGAGTAAAGACCATACTTGATGAGGCGGACAGCGAAAGCCTTGTGCTTCTTGACGAGCTTGGCTCAGGCACTGACCCTGTGGAGGGTGCTGCACTGGCGGTGGCTATAATCGAACGCATAAGGATATTTGGTGCGACGCTAGTTACAACTACTCACTATCAGGAGCTTAAAATGTACGCTATCGACACTCCTGACGTTGAGAACGCTTCATGCGAGTTTGACGTGCAGACTTTGCACCCGACATACAGGCTTATCATAGGCTCGCCCGGTAAGTCCAACGCTTTTGCTATCTCTGAAAGTCTTGGTATCGACAAGGATATAATCAAGTACGCTGAATCGCTTATTTCTGAGGATAACAGAAAGTTTGAAACTATCATAGACAATCTTGAACGCACAAGAATGCAGCTTGAAGAAAACAACAGGCTTGCGGAGAAATACCGTGCGGAAAGCGAGGCTCTCAGAAAAGAGCTTGCAGAGCAGAAAGAAAAATTCTACGATCAGAAAGAAGCCGAACTTGAAAAGGCAAGACGTGAGGCTCAGCAGATCGTAAATCGTGTTCAGCGTGAATCACAGGCGCTTGTTGACGAGCTTGACAAGCTGAGAAAAGAGAAAGAAAATCCGAACTTCACTCAGAAAGCCATTGATGCAAGGCACAAGCAGAAGTCCACAATGAACAAGCTTTACAGCGAGGCTAACCCTGTTTCTGAAAGCAGGAACGAGGGATATGTGCTGCCAAGGCCGCTGAAAAAGGGCGACAACGTGCTTATCGTTGACACAAACAGAAAGGGTATCATTATAACGCCCCCTGACAACAGCGGAATGTGCTTCATTCAGGCAGGCATAATGAAAACCAAGATAGATGTAAAGAAGCTTCAGCTTATTGAAAAACAACAGCCGCAAAAGCAGACAAAGAAGCCTGTGAAAAAAGGCGGAGTATCCAAAAGCGGCATTGAGAGCCGTATGACACGAAAGGTATCCACCGAGCTTGATATCAGGGGCTATGCCGCTGACGAGGGCGTTCATGAAATGGAACAATTCATTTCTGACGCTATCATGTCAGGAGTGACGATGCTCACCATAATCCACGGCAGAGGCACTGGTATTCTCCGTGACGCCATAAGGCGTGCGCTTAAACACCACCCGTCTGTAAAATCATTCAGAAAAGGCGTTTACGGAGAGGGCGAGGACGGCGTAACTATCGTTGAATTAAAGTAAAATAATCACATATCACCGCATTTTGGTATATAATAAGCCAAAGGCGGTGATTTTTTTGAGCGTCCACAAGCGTTCTTTCAAGAACAGAATTTCATACATAATTCTTGCTGTCGTTATTATTCTTGCACTGCTAACGACGGTGTTTTTTGCACAGCTTTCAAGGCACATCAGCGAAATAAGCGAGTTTGAGAGCAAGCAGGCTGCACTTGACGTGATAAATGCTGCCATAAGCAGAGAGCTGGAAAAACTGCCCCAGAGCAGTTATATAAAGATATCTGAAACTGACGGCAGGATAACCTCCATAAACAGCGATACGAACGCTGTGAACAGGCTTCAAAGCAGTGTTTCAAAAGCTGTGAACGAAAGCCTTTCACAGCTTGAGGGTACAAAGCTCAGCGTACCCATCGGCACACTTTCAGGAATAAATATCCTCACAGGCAGAGGTTTTGACATACCGCTGCGGCTTCATCAAATAGGTGCGGCAAAAACAGAGCTTAAAAGCGATTTAACGGAAGCTGGGATAAATCAGACAAAATATAGTCTCTATCTCACTGTGACCATAGAAATGACAGCCATTCTTCCTGCACACTCTACTGATATCGTGGTGAGCTATGACTATCCCGTTAGCGAAACTGTTATCGTAGGGGAGATACCTGATATGTACTTAGACAAGGGAAAAGGCTGATTTTTTCGCAGTTTATAGAAAAAAGGCTTGTATTTCACCAGCAATTATGGTATAATATAAAGGGCAATACCGCATAAGGCACGCCTAACGGCTTTGCACGCAATCTGCTTGCAGATTTTCCGTTATCTCGCACAGAAACTCCTTGAAATACGAAAGTATTCCTACATCGTTTCTATACAAGCTAACGAAAAATCTGGCTACGCATCTTGCGTACAATCCTTATGTGGTATTGCCCTGCGTATGATATGCCGTAAAAAGTTGGCAGAAATGGAGTTGTGTTATTTTGAACGAACAGGACGCTAAAAAACGTATAGACGAGCTTGTGAAGCTTTTGAATTATCACTCTCAGCTTTACTATGTTGAGGACAGGAACGAGATCACAGACTATGAATACGATATGCTCCAGCAGGAATTAAAGGGTCTTGAGGAGCAGTTTCCGCAGTTTATCAGAAGCGACTCCCCTACTCAACGTGTAGGCGGCAAGGCGATATCAATATTTGAGAAAGTCACACACCGTGTGCAAATGGGTTCTTTGCAGGACGTTTTTTCCTTTGAACAGGTGAGAAGCTTTATTGAGACAGTTCAGCAGGCTGTGGATAAACCGCAATTCGTTGTTGAGCCTAAAATAGACGGACTTTCGGTATCCCTTGAATATCACAACGGTGAGCTTGCCATAGGTTCTACCCGTGGAGACGGATTTGTGGGCGAGGACGTTACTTCTAATCTGAAAACTGTAAAGTCCATCCCTATAAAAATAAACGAGGAACTGCCTTTGATAGAAGTCAGAGGTGAAACATATATGCCGAGAAATGTTTTTCTGAAGCTTGTTAAAGAGCAGGAGGATAATGACGAGCAGCCTTTCAAAAACCCTAGAAACGCCGCCGCAGGTTCTCTTAGACAGAAAGACCCTAAGATAGCGGCAAAAAGAAAGCTTGATATCTTTGTGTTCAATGTTCAGCAGATAGAGGGCAAGGAGCTTACTTCCCACAAGGAGTCTCTTGACTATCTGAAAACACTGGGATTCAAGACTATCCCTGATTACAAGCGTGTGTCTACCGCTGATGAGGTCATAGGCTGCATAAAGGCTATCGGAGAAAAGCGTTTTGACCTGCCATTCGATATTGACGGCGTTGTTATAAAGGTTGACGATTTCAGACAGCGTGAGATACTTGGTGCAACTGCAAAAGTGCCTAAGTGGGCTGTGGCTTATAAATTTCCGCCCGAGGAAAAGACCTCAAAGCTCCTTGATATCGAGCTTAACGTGGGCAGAACTGGTGCTATAACACCTGTGGCTGTGTTTGAGCCTGTTTTTCTTGCAGGCACGAGCGTTTCAAGGGCGACCCTACACAATCAGGATTTTATAAGAGAGAAAAACATTTCCGTGGGTGATATCATCAAGGTCCGCAAGGCTGGAGATATAATCCCTGAGGTGCTTGGCTCTGTGGAAAAGCACGGCGACGGAGTTTTCACACTCCCTGAGTGCTGTCCTGTATGCGGAACAAAGCTTGTGAAGTCCGAGGAAGAAGCGGCGGTAAGGTGTCCGAACGTTGAATGTCCTGCGCAGATATTCAGAAGCATTGTTCACTTTGCTTCAAAGGGCGCAATGAACATTGACGGTCTTGGTCCGCAGATAGTTCACACCCTTCTTGACAACAAACTTATCACCTCTGTGGCTGACCTTTACACTCTGAGCGAAAACAAGCTTTTACAACTTGACAACTTCAAGGAAAAATCAGTGAACAATCTGCTTAGTGCTATAGAAAAGTCAAAGTCCAATTCTTTGGACAGATTGGTTTTTGGTCTGGGCATAAGAAATATCGGACAGGCTTCTGCGAAGCTTCTGTGCGACAAGTTCGGCGACCTTGACAACATCATGAACGCCTCCGCAGAGCAGATATCCGAGATAGACGGCTTTGGCGGCGTAATGGCGCAAAGCGTTTACAACGCTTTCCATGAAGAGCATATGATAGAGCTTATCCAAAGGCTCAAAGAATGTGGGATAAACACAAAGTATGAGAAGATACAGATAGACGACCGCTTTGCAGGAAAGACTTTTGTTCTCACAGGCACTTTGCCGACGCTTAAAAGAAGTGAGGCAAAGGCACTTATTGAAAAATACGGCGGCAAGGCAAGCGGCTCGGTGTCCAAAAAAACGGACTACGTTCTTGCAGGTGAGGAAGCAGGAAGCAAGCTTGATAAAGCTCAGCAGCTCGGTATCGAGATAATCACCGAAGAACAGTTCAAGGATATGATAAAATAAGATAATATCTTTTTATATAAATAAAACAGGAGGAATGTAAAATGAACATTGACATTAAACACATTGCCAAGCTGGCAAGACTTCGCATCGAAGACGATCAGCTTGATAAGTTTGAGTCAGAAATGCAGAACATCGTGGGAATGGTTGAAAAGCTCCCCGACATTCAGGACGAAATGACCCTTGACCCTGACAACCCGATGATACTCAGAAAAGACGTGGCTGTTCAGGATAAATTCACAAGACAGGAGCTTATGCAGAACGCTCCTCAGGTAAAGGCAGGCTGTCTTGTCGTGCCTAAAACAGTAGAGTAAGGAGTGTTATAATTGGAACTTTTTGAAAGAAATGCCTGCGACTTGTCAGAAATGATAAAGAACAAGGAAATAAGCTCCGCAGAGCTTACAAAGTCTGTTTTTGACAGAATAAAAGCAGTTGAGGGCAAGGTAGACGCTTATCTGACACTTGACGAAGAAAACGCTATGAAAAAAGCCACTGAGATAGACGAAAAGCTTGCAAAGGGCGAGGAGCTTTCACCTTTGGCTGGTATACCTGTTGGTATCAAGGACAATATCTCAACAAAGGGTCTGAGAACAACTTGTGCATCAAAAATGCTTGGCAACTATGTTCCGCCTTTCAATGCAACTGTAATGAACAAGCTTGACGATATCGTTGTAACAGGCAAGCTCAACATGGACGAGTTCGCTATGGGTTCATCAACCGAGAACTCACATTTTAAGCCTACTAAAAACCCTTTTGATACAGAGAGGATACCTGGTGGTTCATCAGGCGGATCTGCCGCCGCTGTTGCAGCAAAGGAAGCTATCGTTACCCTTGGTTCTGACACTGGCGGATCTATCAGACAGCCTGCTTCATACTGCGGCATTGTAGGTCTGAAGCCTACATACGGCAGCGTTTCAAGATACGGTCTTGTTGCTTTCGCTTCATCACTGGATCAGATCGGACCTCTTGGTAAGTGCGTAAAGGACGTTGCTATGGTACAGTCAGCTATCGTTGGTCATGACAAGTATGACGCTACTTCTTCCTATAGAGAGTATCCTGATTTTGCGGCTGACCTTAAAGCTGACGTAAAGGGTCTGAGGATCGGTATACCAAAAGAGTATTTCGGCGAGGGTATCGACCCATTCGTTAAGCAGTCTGTAATGAACGCTGTGAAAGAGCTTGAAAATCAGGGCGCAACTGTAAAGGAGATTTCTCTGCCGTCTACAGATTATGCACTTTCATCATACTACATCATTTCTTCTGCAGAAGCTTCTTCAAACCTTGCAAGATTTGACGGTGTAAGATACGGTTTCAGAGCTGAAGAATATGACGGACTTGTTGATATGTACGAGAGAACACGTTCAGAGGGCTTCGGCGACGAAGTAAAGAGAAGAATAATGCTCGGCACATTCGTGCTTTCATCAGGTTTCTATGACGCTTACTACAAGAAAGCAAAGCTCGTTCAGAAGAGAATAATGCAGGAGTTCGCATCTCAGTTCGCTGACGTTGATGTTATCGCTACTCCTACAGTTCCGTCAACAGCATTCAAGATCGGTGAAAACACTGACGATCCCCTTAAAATGTACGCAAACGATGTCTGCACTGTTACAGTGAACATTGCAGGTCTGCCTGCAATAAGCATTCCTTGTGCATATGACGACAAGGGTCTGCCTGTTGGTATGCAGCTTATCGGCGGAAAGTTTACAGAGCAGCGTCTGCTTAACACAGCTTATGCTTATGAGCAGCTTGTTGGCGGATTCAAAATGCCTGAGCTTTAAGGAAAGGGGTCACAAAAATGGTAAAAGGCTACGAAGTTGTAATCGGTCTTGAAACTCATGCTGAGCTTAATACCGAGTCTAAAATATACTGCGACTGCAAGAACCAGTTCGGTCTTGAAGTCAATTCACAGGTTTGCCCTATCTGCATGGGTATGCCTGGCACACTGCCTACTCTTAACGAAAAGGTAGTTGACTATGCAATAAGAATGGGTCACGCACTCAACTGCGAGATAAACCGTGTCTGCAAGCAGGACAGAAAGAACTATTTCTACCCTGACCTGCCAAAGGCTTATCAGATATCACAGGCAGAAGTTCCTCTCTGCGGCAAGGGTTATGTTGATATCCTTGTTGACGGTGAGGAAAGAAGAATAGGTATCACAAGAATACACATCGAGGAGGACGCAGGTAAGCTGCTCCACTCTGACAAGTTCCATGGTGTATCACTTGTTGACCTTAACCGCTGCGGTGTTCCGCTTATCGAGATAGTTTCTGAGCCTGATATGCGTTCCTCACAGGAAGCAAAGGTTTATCTTGAAACGCTGAAATCTATCCTACAGTATCTTGGCATATGCGACTGTAAGATGCAGGAAGGCTCTATCAGATGTGATGTAAACGTATCTGTTCACAAGCCTGGCGAACCATTCGGCACACGTTCTGAGATGAAGAACGTAAACAGCTTCTCTGCCGCAGTAAGAGGTATCGACTACGAGGTAGAAAGACAGATAGCTGTTCTTGAAGCAGGCGGAAAGGTCGAGCAGGAAACTCGCCGTTGGGACGACGAAAAGGGAATGAGCATTCCAATGCGTTCAAAAGAGGACGCACAGGATTATCGTTACTTCCCTGAGCCGGACCTGCTTACTATCGTTGTTGAGCAGGAGCGTGTTGACGAGCTTAAAAAGAGTATCCCTGAGCTTCCAAACGTAAAGATACTCAGATATGTAAAGAAGTTCGGTCTGAACATAAAGGACGCAACGTTTATAGCAGAGTCTGTTTCCCTTGCAAAGCTTTTTGACGATTGCATGGCAAAGGACAAGTTCCCTGCAAAGTGCTATACAACATGGATACTCGGCGACCTTGTTAAGTACATGAACGCAACAGGCAAGACTCTCGAAGATACAAAGCTCACTGCTGACAATCTTACTGACCTCGTCGCTGCGATCGAGGCAAAGACCATTTCCAACGCTGGCGGAAAGAAAGTTTTTGCAGTTCTTCTCGAGGAGGACAAAAAGGTAAGCGACATTATCGAGGAGCAGGGTCTTGCACAGGTCTCTGATGACAGCGCACTTGAAAAGATCGCTGACGAAGTTCTTGCCGCAAACGAAAAGTCTGTAAATGACTACAAGGGCGGAAAGACAAATGCTCTGGGCTATCTGGTAGGTCAGTGCATGAAAGCATCAAAGGGCAAGGCTAACCCTGGAAAAATGAAAGAGATAATTCTTGCAAAGCTTGGCTGAGCACAGAAAAATCTGATATAACGAAAGAGGATCGCATTTGCGGTCCTCTTTTTTGTACTCATATAAGTTTTCCGTAACAAAACTCGCCATCTGACGAGGTTATCTCTATCTTTAAAAGCTGTCGCCTTAAAGAAACTTCTTCGCTCGTCCTCGGTATTTTCACTGTCACATAATTTGGCGCATGACCTTGGTGCCACTGAGAGCTTGTTTCCTTTTCAAACAAAACCTCCTGCACTGTGCCCACAAGACTTTTGAGATACAAAGCCTTTGTTTCGTTGCATATATCTGCCATTTGAGCCGCACGACTGTGCTTGGTTTTGCGGTCGAGCTGACCTTTCATTTTGTCGGCAACAGTGGTAGGTCTGCGTGAATACGGGAAAATATGCGTTTCTGCAAAAGATATCTTCTTTGCAAATGCCAGCGACTTTTCAAATTCCTCGTCAGTTTCCTGTGGGAAGCCCACCATTATGTCGGTGGTTATAGCGCAGTTTGGAAAATGTCTGCGAAGCTTCTCGCAAAGCTCAGCATACTCCGCCGTATCATAATGGCGGTTCATGCGCTTCAAAGTTTCGTCACAGCCACTTTGCAGAGAAAGATGAAAATGCGGACAGAGCTTTTCAAGCTTTGACATTCGCAGGATATCTTCATCTGAAATAAGCTCAGGCTCAACAGAGCCGATACGCACTCTGTAATCGCCATCACAGCCGCAGGCGGCTTCAACAGCGTCAATGAGCCGTGTGCCGTTTTTGAAGTCTCTGCCGTAACAGCAAAGATTTATGCCCGTGAGGATTATCTCCTTATGACCTGAGTCAACGAGCTGCTGAACTTCGGGAGCGATATCCTCCAAAGGTTTTGAGCAGATGTGTCCTCTCGCAGTGGGGATAATACAGTAGGTGCAATACTGATCACAGCCGTCTTGAATTTTGATATACGCACGAGTTTTTTGGTCAGCACCTGAGTTTGTCATTTTCTCAAAAGCCTCTCCCCTCTCACGAGGAACTATCCTGATAATACGCTCGCCACTTGTGATATACCTTTTTATAAGGGCAGGTATCTCCTTTTTTGCACCTGTGCCAACTATGATACCGCACTCGTCAAGAGCAGAAGCTTCCTTTTCAAAAGCCTGCGGAAAACAGCCTGCCAAAACTATCAGACACTCAGGATTGGCTTTTTTTATCTTGTGGATAAACTGTCGGCATTTTGAGTCCGACTGAGCGGTAACAGTGCAGGTATTTACAACACAGACCTCTGCATCAGCATAATCCTCCGTGACCTCATACCCCTCGGACAGCATTGATTCCTTTATATTCTCTGTTTCATATTGGTTTACCTTACAGCCGAATGTATAGAAAAAGGCTTTCATATTTGATTTCCTTTCAGTAGCCAAATGTTTATAATGCACAATAAATCGCAATAATATATGTGCATATTGCATAAATCTAAACTTTGATTTTTATCACTCTTGACTATTGTACCATATTTTATTTTTTTTTGCAAATATCCATTGACAAATCAGAAAAATCGTTTATAATATAAATTGTAGAGAAAAGATCTACAGAATTTATGTGGGAATCAAGATCGGATATACCGATCATTCTGAAGGAGGAATATTTATGACAAAGGTAAAAATCATGCTCGATTCCATTGCAGCGGTAAAGAAGTTTGTAAGCGTAGTTTCTATGTACGACTTTGATGTGGATCTTGCGTCAGGAAGATATGCAGTTGACGCTAAGTCAATTATGGGTATTTTCAGCCTTGACCTTTCAAATCCTATCCAGCTCGTAGCACACACAGACGACGCTACTAAATTCCTTGACGAGATCAAAGAATTTATCGTTGACTAAACTTTGATATCACGAAAGCACTGAGTTTTAAAAGCTCAGTGCTTTTTTTATCGCAAAATTTAAACGATTTCGCATTTTTGCAAAATCTCATCATATAGTTTAATATATTTACGAATATACACTTTCTACTTTTGTTGTATTTTCATTCAAAACGCATATAAAACGTTTGAGATTTTCGTAATAAGAAAACTTTTAGCTGATTTGTTATAGCTTTTATATAAGTTCCACATTAACTAAAACGTTTTAACATGATTAATTATCCAAATTTTATATAATAAATTAACACGAAATAAGTAAAATTCATATTAATATCTTCGTATATAATATTTTACACAATATCTGTTTACTATTTGTTCACATTGGCATATAATTATATATGGATTAAGATATGTGACATATAAGTATAGAACTGCTGTTGCCAATTTAAAAAGAAACGAAAATCTCAGAAATTTTCGGTTCTTTTTACTTTTTCAGAGGTTATTATTGCGAAAGGAGGATATGCCAAAGGGCATAATCACGAACATGATCAAAGCTTATATCAGGATAAACGATCTTAATGACATCAAGACTTTGCATGAAGCGGCTTTAAGCTGCAAATACGATCTGGTGGTGCAGTCAGGAACAAAAATACTCAATCCAAAATCACTTATGGGTATTTTCGGTCTTGGCACAAAGAAAACTGTATCGCTGGTAGCTAAATATGACGACAAGCGTGATTTTCTCGAAAAATTCGGTGATCTGATCTCAACTTAGATCATTCCTTATAAAAGCGTTCTGCTGCTGCGGAGCGCTTTTTCTTTTGCACTTGTAATCGCAAAGGCTATGTGTTATAATAGTACAAAAAAGACAAGGAGATAACTAATGAGCGTAAAAATAATATTGCTTGCACTGGAAACTTTGCTGTTGTTTCTGTTTCTTGTACCATTACCTGTTATATGCTCGGGCAACCTGCTTGGCATCATCGTTTCGGTGATGCTAATGATCATAACGGCAAACTGGACAAAATTCTGCGGTATTATATCAAAAATATGGGGACATGGCGCAGGTAAATTCGGGCTTATCTTTGTAAGCACATTGATACTTGCTGGGATAATATATGTGGCTATTCTTTCCATACTTATGTACAAAGCGCAGGAAAACCGTCCCGAAAAAGCCAATGTTATAGTTGTGCTTGGCTGTCAGGTAAAAGGCGAACGTCCCTCACGAATGTTACGCAGACGACTTGACGCTGCAATTATGGCTATGAACGACAATCCCGATACGCTTTGTATAGTTTCAGGTGGCAAGGGTGATGATGAGAAAATAAGCGAAGCCTTGGCAATGAAAAATTACCTTCTTGAAAAAGGCATGGACAGCGACAGGATAATAATGGAGGACAAGTCCACTTCAACTTACGAAAATATCCAAAACTCTCTCAAGATACTCGATGAACTCGGCATGAGCCATGATATGACTATCGTCACAGACGGCTTTCATCAATACCGTGCAAGCCTTATAGCAAAGGCTCAGGGCGTGGAGAATGTCACCGCTTATTCAGCCTACACCGAGCCACGATACCTGTTCACATATTGGGTGAGAGAGTGGCTTGGGCTAACGCACTTTTTCATGCTGGGCAGCTAACTAAATTTCACGAAAATTTGCACAAAAAGCTATTGAAAACAGCACAAAGGTATGCTAGAATAAAGTCATAAATAAATGAAAATCGGAGGTTAGAAAATGAAAAACATTCCAGAGGTGAAGCTTGGCATAGTAGCAGTATCAAGAGATTGCTTCCCTATGTCGCTTTCAGAATCAAGACGTATCAAGGTCTGTCAGGAGTACAAAAAGGCTTACGGAGATATCTACGAATGTCCTACAGTTGTGGAGAACGAGAATGATATGCTCAAAGCCCTTGACGAGGTAAACACAGCAGGGTGTAACGCACTTGTTGTATATCTTGGAAACTTCGGACCTGAGTCCTCAGAAACACTTCTAGCAAAGAAGTTTGGCGGTCCTGTTATGTTCGTTGCGGCTGCTGAAGAACCATGCGGTGATGCACTTATCGACAACAGAGGCGACGCTTACTGTGGAATGCTCAACGCAAGCTATAACCTTGCACTGAGAAACATCAAGGCTTATATCCCTGAGTACCCTGTTGGTACACCTGACGAGTGCGCAAAGATGATAAGCGAGTTCGTTCCAGTTGCAAGGGCTATCCTCGGTCTTAAGGATCTGAAGATAATCTCATTCGGACCACGTCCACAGGACTTTCTTGCCTGCAACGCACCTATCAGACAGCTCTACAATATGGGTATCGAGATAGAAGAAAACTCAGAGCTTGACCTTTTCGAGTCATTCAACGCCCATGCCGGCGACGAGAGAATATCTGCTGTTGTGGCTGACATGGAAGCAGAGCTTGGCAAGGGCAATAAAATGGCAGGCATTCTTCCAAGACTTGCGCAGTATGAGCTTACTCTTCTTGACTGGGCAGAAGCTCACAAAGGCTCAAGGAAATATGTTGTATTTGCAAACAAGTGCTGGCCTGCATTCCAGACGCAGTTTGGCTTCGTTCCTTGCTATGTTAATTCAAGACTTACAAAGATAGGCATTCCTGTTGCCTGCGAAGTAGATATCTACGGTGCTGTCAGCGAATACATAGGCGTTTGTGTATCACAGAAGCCTGTTACGCTCCTTGACATCAACAACACTGTTCCTGCGGACATATACAATGATGATATCGCAGGAAAGTTCCCTTACACACATAAGGATACATTCATGGGCTTCCACTGCGGAAACACAGCTTCATGCCTTGTAAAAGAGCCTGAGATGAAGTTCCAGCGTATCATGAAGAGAAATCTTGAGCCAGACAGCGAGCCTAATATTTCAAGAGGTACTCTCGAGGGCGATATCGTTGACGGAAATATAACATTCTTCCGCTTCCAGTCAACGGCTGACGCACAGCTCAAAGGATATATTGCAGAGGGCGAAGTTCTTCCTGTGGCAACACGTTCATTCGGCTCTATCGGTATTTTCGCTATAAACGAAATGGGCAGATTTTACCGCCATGTTCTCGTTCAGAAGAACTATCCTCACCACGGTGCTGTTGCTTTTGGTCACTATGGAAAGGCACTCCACAGTGTTATGACATATCTTGGCATGACAGACATAGGCTTCAATCAGCCAAAGGGTATGCTTTATCCAACAGAAAATCCGTTTGCAGATTAATATTTTAGGGATACCGCACTGTAATGGTGCGGTATTTCTGCTTTTATGAACTAAAAAATCAACAAGTGAGCCAACGCTTATTCACACATAATTATATGCCCTGCCGAATAATAAGAATTTTATTGACAAATATGCGAAAAATGTAGTATAATAGAAGTAACTATTATAAGGAGATGTAGCCATGTCTGTTTACCGTATTTATGTAGAAAAAAAGCCTGAATTTGCAGTTGAAGCAAATTCACTTATCGGCGGAATAAAGTCAGCTCTGGGACTTGAAAACCTTACAGGTCTGAGAGTTATAAACCGCTATGACGCAGAGGGTCTTTCAAGAGAGGATTTTGACCTTGCAGCACCAGTCGTTTTCTCTGAGCCTGCTGTTGACGTTACTTACGATCACCTGCCTACTGTAAAAGCTGACGAGTTTGTTTTTGCAGTTGAGTATCTGCCAGGTCAGTTCGATCAGAGAGCTGATTCCTGCGCACAGTGTATCTCACTTCTCACTGGAGGAAAAAGACCTGCTATCAAGTCAGCGAGAATTTATATCGTTTCTGGCAAACTCACAGAAGCAGAGCTTGACCAGATCAAGCACTATATGATAAACCCTGTTGAGTCAAGAGAGGCTTCCCTTGATTGCTTCGATACACTCGATATCAAGTATACTATCCCTACCACAGTCAAGACTGTTGAGGGCTTTATCTATTCAACAGACGATGACCTGAGATTCATGCTCACAGACTTGGGTCTTGCAATGGACTTTGACGATATCAAGTTCTGTCAGGATTATTTCAAGAACGTTGAAAAGAGAAATCCTACTATCACTGAGATAAGAATGATAGACACATATTGGTCTGATCACTGCCGTCATACTACATTCTCCACTATCGTCGATAACGTTTCTATCGACTCAGACTACATAGCTGCTACCTTTGCAGACTATATCAACACAAGAAAAGACCTTTATGCAGGCAGAACTGACAAGCCTGTTACACTTATGGATCTTGCTTGTATCGGCGCAAAGCAGCTTAAAAAGGCTGGTCTGCTCAAAGACCTTGACGAGAGTGAGGAGATAAACGCTTGCTCTGTTAAGATAACTGTTGACGTTGACGGCAATCCTGAGGACTGGCTGCTCATGTTCAAAAACGAAACACACAACCACCCTACAGAGATCGAGCCTTTCGGCGGTGCGGCAACTTGCCTCGGCGGCGCTATCAGAGACCCTCTGTCAGGACGTTCATATGTATATCAGGCAATGAGAGTAACAGGCGCAGGCAATCCGCTGGTTCCTGTCGAGGACACTATCACAGGTAAGCTTCCACAGAGAAAGATAGTTGTAGGTGCGGCAAATGGTTATTCTTCATATGGCAACCAGATAGGTCTTGCTACCGGTCACGTTCACGAGATATATCACCCGGGCTATGTTGCGAAGAGAATGGAGATAGGTGCTGTAGTCGGTGCTGCTCCTGCTGAGAACGTAAGACGTGAAAGACCTGAGCCTGAGGATATCGTTATCCTCCTTGGCGGAAGAACAGGACGTGACGGCTGCGGCGGAGCAACAGGCTCTTCAAAATCACACAATCTCCACTCACTTGAAAGCTGCGGAGCTGAGGTACAGAAGGGTAACGCACCTGAGGAAAGAAAGCTTCAGCGTTTGTTCAGAAACCCTGAAGTTACTTCAATGATAAAGCGTTGTAACGACTTCGGTGCAGGCGGAGTTTCCGTTGCTATCGGCGAGCTTGCTGACGGACTTTCTATCAACCTTGACGCTGTTACAAAGAAGTATGACGGTCTTGACGGCACTGAGCTTGCTATCTCTGAGTCACAGGAGAGAATGGCTGTTGTTATCGCAAAGAGCGACCTTGAAAAGTTCATGGCTGAGGCTGCAAAGGAAAACCTTGAAGCAACAATGGTGGCAAGAGTAACTGCTGAGCCAAGACTTAAAATGAACTGGTGCGGCAACACTATCGTTGACCTTACAAGAGAGTTCCTTAACTCAAACGGAGCTGAAAAGCACACAGATATTTCTATCCCTGCACCTGTTTTCGCAGCAGAGAGCAACGAGGAAGACACTGCTGACCGCTGGGAGTCTATGATATCAAACCTCAACATCTGCTCACAGAAGGGCCTTATTGAGAGATTTGACTCAACTATCGGTGCAAACACAGTTCTTATGCCATTTGGCGGTAAATATCAGAACACACCTACACAGGCAATGGCTGCAAAGCTCCCTGTTCTTCACGGCAATACAAAGACAACGTCCATTATGGGCTGGGGCTATGACCCATATCTCTCATCTGTAAGCCCATACCACGGCGCAATGAGTGCAGTAGTTGAGTCTATCGCAAAGGTCATCGCAACAGGCGGTACATATGAGAAGTGCTGGCTCACATTCCAGGAGTATTTCGAGAGAACACAGAATGATCCTGAGCGTTGGGGCAAGCCTATGTCTGCTCTCCTCGGTGCATACAAGGCACAGATAGAGCTGGGATGCGGTTCTATCGGCGGTAAGGACTCAATGTCAGGTACATTCGAGGAAATAGACGTTCCACCTACACTTGTTTCATTCGCTGTATCAGTAACAGACGCAGACAAGGTAGTTTCACAGGAGTTCAAGAAAGCAGGCTCTAAGGTGATCCTTATCAAGCCTGAATATGACGACAACAAGCTTGTGAACTTCGATTCACTTAAGGCAGTATTTGAAAAGGTAGAAAAGCTTATCGCTGAGGGCAAGGTGCTTTCATGCTGGGCTGTATCCTACGGCGGTGTATCTGAGGCTGTTGCAAAAATGGCATTTGGTAACAAGATAGGCTTTAAGTTCACAGACAAGCTCACAGCAGAAGAGCTTTACAGAGCTTGCTATGGCGCATTTGTTATCGAGCTTGCAGAGGGCGTTGACACTGACGAGAGAGTTATCGGTGAAACAACAGAAAGCTACGAGATAAAGTCAGACAACTACACAATAAGCCTTGACAAGCTACAGACACTTTGGGAGGGCAAGCTTGAGCCTGTATATCCTGTTCATGTGAAAGAGCCCGCTGAAAAGCCTGAAAAGTACAGCTACAAGGCAGACAAGAGAGTTGCACCTGCTATCAAGGTGGCAAAGCCAAAGGTGCTTATCCCTGTATTCCCTGGCACAAACTGCGAATACGATACAGCAAGAGCCTTTGAAAAGGCAGGAGCTGAGGCTGACATCTTCGTTGTAAGAAATCTCACAGAACAGGCTATCAAGGAGTCTGTTGACGCAATGGAGAAGAAGATAAAAGAGTCACAGATAGTAATGCTCCCAGGCGGATTCAGCGGTGGCGACGAACCTGACGGCTCAGGCAAGTTCATCGTATCATTCCTGAGAAACCCAAGACTTACAGACGCTATCCATGACCTGCTGAAAAATCGTGACGGTCTTATGCTTGGTATCTGCAACGGCTTCCAGGCGCTTATCAAGCTTGGTCTTGTACCATATGGTGAGATAAGAGATATGAGAGACGACTCCCCTACACTGACATTCAACACCATTGCAAGACACCAGTCTAAAATGGTAAACACAAGGATCGCTTCCAACAAGTCACCATGGCTTGCAGGTTGTGAGGTAGGCGATATCCACAGCGTGGCTATCTCACACGGTGAGGGACGTTTCGTTGCAACAGCAGAGGAGATCGCACAGCTTGCTGCAAACGGACAGATCGCTACACAGTATGTTGACTTTGACGGAGAACCTACATTTGACATTCATTGCAACCCTAACACATCATTCCAGGCTATCGAGGGTATCACCTCACCTGACGGACGTGTTCTTGGTAAAATGGGTCACTCAGAGCGTAAGGGCTACTGCGTATCAAAGAACGTTCCTGGTGAAAAGGATCAGAAGATATTTGAAAGCGGCGTAGCTTACTTCAAGTAAAAAACAAAAATACAAGGGCGGAGCTTTTCCGCCCTTTGTTTATATGAGGGCAAAGATATGCTGAAATACATTATAATATATCTTTCCGCAATGGGCCTTTTGACGTTCATACTTTTTGGTGCAGATAAGCACAAGGCAAGAGCACACAAATGGCGGATACCTGAGAAAACGCTCCTTGGTCTGAGCCTGCTTGGCGGCTTTGCAGGAGGATTTCTGGGCATGGAATTTTTCCGTCACAAAACAAAACACTGGTATTTTTATATGGTGATGATAATTTCTCTTGCACTATGGGCATTTATCATATACAAGGTCATTGCAGAATAGAATAAGTTCTTTAGGTAGTCGATTATAACGGCTACCTAATTTTTTACCAATTCTCGTAAAAAACATATAAAGCAGCGTAAACTTATTGGCGAAAAAATAAAGTTAATCCTGTATAATAAAACTTGAAACATACAAAACAGTGCATAGTATTATACCACAAAAGAAGACTGCTTTCTATCCTTTTTTCGGGGTAGAAAGCAGTCTTTTTTCATTGTGCGTTTTTTACAGCGGCTTCAGTAAGTTCAGTTTTCGTGAAGATATAGTTTTTGCCGTCATTAGGAGTGATATACACCGTGATAGTTCCCAGCTTGCAATTTTCACTGATAGCACCACCAGTAATACCGAAGTTCATCGTGTCAGATGGAGCGGCTGAGCCTTCATCCAAATTCTTTATAGTGTCAAGCTCAAGTTTGTCAGTTGAGGTGCCGTCTTTAGTGAAACTGCCCTCAATATCACCCTCTGAAGCAAAATTAAACTTCGCCATAATGCCCACATTAGAGTGATTTGTAACTGTACCCACCTTTGTCATAGCGGTCGTGGCCTTTTCCAACGTGCCGGAAAGCGTTAATACGGTTTTGCCTGTGATCTCGGCAGCATCAACAGCCTTTCCCTCTGCTGTTGGCAGGTTCAACACATTCTGAGAAAATGTGCCGTTTACTGTACTGTACTCAGTAAGAGGAGCAAAGGCAAACTCAGCGTTCACGGCTGCGTTTGAGTGGTTTGTGACAGTAATTTCATTGTCAGATCCACTCCAAGCGTCAGTAGCAGAAATTACATATTCGTGCTTAGCGGCGTCCCAAGTCTTTGTGCCGCTGACAGTATATGTGAACTCCATAGCTTCCCAAGTGACATCTACGCTGATCGTAGTTGCGGCTGCTACACTATCCACATACTTGGCATTGACATCAATGTCTGTGCCGTTTGTGCCGTCGTTATTTGCGGCAAGAGCTGTAACGCTCAATGACAAAATGAGCGCCGGAGCAGGATCGTCAATATCAGCGATTCAGGTGTTTACACAATGACAGACGGAAAGACATTTCAGGGACGCCGCAGGTATTTGAGCGAGCACAAACGGTTGCGTAAGGAGCTTGGGCTAGACGTTCCGTCGCCTAAGGAGGAATTCGACCCGCCGTTGGGTTTCTACGAGAAGTGCAGTATTATGGACGAAATGCCTCTGGCTTACTGCGTTATCGAGCTTGTATTCGATGAGGATGGTCACGGTGTTGACTTTATTTTCCGATACTGCAACAAGGAGATGGCGGTAGTTGAGGGTGTGCCCGTGGAAGAAATGCTGAATCGGTCTTTTTATGAAGTATTTCGCAACGGAGACCGAAAATGGCTGGTATCTTACGCAGATGTAGCACTCAACGGCACAAAGCACACGCTGAAGGATTTTAGCACTGAGATTGGAAAAGGCCTCACCATATATTGCTATCAGCCCGAACCCGGTTTCTGCGCCTGCGTCCTGCTGCCAGAATAAATGCACAACCTAAAATAACATTTCGTTAAAAAGCATAATGTAAAAAAGGCTCTGATAAGACCTATTTTAGGTCAGCTCAGAGCCTTTAATCGTTAAATGAGGCACAGGTTCGATAGATACTTTTTTAGCAGGTTCTTCAAGATAATCAAGCGTAAGTTCACTTTCTGATTTTGAATTGAGCTCATCTAATGCTTCCAATAACGTCAACATTACAATACACCTCCTTACTCATAGCCATATATTACCTTAGTCTGTACACTTTCTTCGCCAGACCATCCGGATATGTTGTAAGCTTTGAACGCGTCAGTTAACAAAATTTGAAGGTGTTCTTTATCGTTTAGCAATCCTTTTGGGAAATCAATACGTGTTATTTTCCAACAAACTTGTTGTTCATGAATACTCTTTACTGCTTGAACAGGTATCGGATTTGATTTATACATAAAGATAAATTCCTCTATATCATTATTGGTGTCATGATGGTTATAGCAATGTGCTAACCATGTTTCAGAATTTTTGTCAATAGTTAAGTACAGGGGCATGATACCTTCTGTCGTGTCCCTAAAGCTCCCGTATGGGTTCTTAATCTTTTTCTTAGCCAGTTCCTCTCTTTGCGTTGGAGTCAGCTTTTCATTAACAAATGCCATAGTCTAAACCTCACAATAATAAAAGTATTTAAGGGTATTTTAAAGAGAACCCTTATGAAAACTCTTGCTGCGCTTGTATAGTAAATACAATGAATGAAACGTAAGCACTCAGAATCTCTTCCTAATGAATTATATAGATTATTTAATTGTTTGGTTGGGATTCCATTGATTGAATTCGTGTTGCCAATTTCTCCTATATTAGGGTTAACATCCGGATTTGGTTTTAATTATAGCTTCATCAATTTCGGCACTTGGTGCAACCCAAACAACATTATCATCTCCAACAGGACGTCCCAATGTAACATCTTTGCCTGAAATATAGTCTTCATAACCTTTTTCAGATATTAGATAAGATGCACCTTTACTAAATATTTAGTCTATATTCATAATATACTCACCCCATAATTTTTAGTTGCAATGTTATTAATTCTTGTAATTTCCTGCCAAAGCCCATTTTCTTCATTCCAACCTTGCCATTCCTTACAAACACGAAGCTCCTTTTCGTGTTTTAATAGCGTTTCCTTCAATTTCTCAATTAACTCTTGATTAATGAATTTAAATGGTGCTTCGTGTCTTTTTTCATTCCTAATTTGATTCCAACATACCATAAACGCTATCCAATTCTTTGCTGGATCGCAATCAAGAAGATACAATATGGCTTCTTCGAATTTGGCAACAATTTTTTCATTTTTAGTTTCCTCATAAAGTTTGTATACTCCAAAATCTATAATTCTACTAAAATCCGTTGGTACATTTGCTGGAACGAAGTGACTTATAGGACAAGCATATCCTTTCTCTCCGCAAAGGAACTCAGCAACATCGTTATTTTCAAATGCTTTTTTTGTAAGTTCAAGCAGCTCTTCATTTGTAATTTGTTTTTCTAATTTCATAACATTTCCTTTTCCATCAAACGACGAATAAACATTTTCTATTTTTACATCAAGTATATCTATTTGTATCAATCACGGGGACATCTTCTAAAATATCATCTATCATTGACGTTGTGAATTTGAATGTAACCGTCAAACCCTCCGCATCTACCCCACCGATGACTAAAGAAGTATAATAAACTTCAAGCAACTCCATAGAGTAAATTACCCAATCTCAAAAAGTCTATAGAGCTGCTTAGACCAAATTAGCTGTGGAGATAAAGATAATGATAATGATAATGAAAACAACGATCGCAATGGTAAAGAACGAATTTCGCCTGACTGAATGGTCAGCCCAGACCAAGGCACAGAAAAGTAGCGGACTTACAGTGCATAAATGGTGTGAAGAAAACGGTGTCAATGTTAATACCGTGTACTTGAATTTTGTTCCGATTATTTCGCTGCTCATTTGTTATTTAATTCCTTGCCATTAATCTATTCATTCTCTAAAATATATTCATATTTATTATCTTCGCTCCAACGGCTGTCTATATCCTTAACAGACAGCGCATTGATCGAGCCGTCATCTCTGCCAACAGCCACGATCGCATATTTATTGCTGTCTGAAATTTCATACATATATACATCGGCTAAAACATGTTCCTTGTCATTGTCAAGAGATTCGGCATACGGAGCACCGAATTTTTCCTTAAAGCTCAGAAAATCTCTGCTGTTCCATGCGGTTATATCATCATATTTTACAATACTTTGTGGATTGATTATCCTGTAAATATCTATAACTTCGTACTTATTGCCCGTCTGAGCCACTAAATAACTGCTGCTGTCGCCATAACCGGAAGCAACGCAGCAGTTATGGTCTGCAATTTCAATAGTATTGGCAGTATTACACTCGATATCACCGGACTCATAATCCAAAGTATTTATGGATATGTTATAAACGCCGACCAGATCTTCCCCATCATCATGCTTTTCATCGATGGGACAAACTGCTATATATACCCCATATTTTTGCTTATCCGTGATAATATAAAATGATCTGGAAAGAAAAGCACTGGTATAATTTTTCCCTGAAGAACTGGCGCTCACAGTATCCTTTTCATACTCTGTCGTGCGAATTATATCGCCTTCAAATCCATCAATCAGCGCTTGTATATCAGCGTCAATACCATCTGAATTTTTCAGACCGTTACACAGTAAGGATTTTACGCCGTCTTTATCCCCATCGTCTATGTATGTCAATAATTGATCTACCGTATCTGCGTAGAACTGATCGTTGTATTTATACTCAACACCGTTTATGATAGGCGTTTCTTTAATGGCACAACTACTCAGAGATATCACCAATACTAAGCTCGAAATAAGGCTGATGACTTTTTTCATTTATTATTTCTCCTTCCAGTCTAAAGTTGCTATGTAAGTCTCATCTGAGAATGACCACCCTGCAGTTCCGTCAGTCGCATCTCTGAAAGCCTCATACATGATCTCGCCATTCTCCATGCTACAATAAATATGTCTAGGCTATATTAAATTAAAAATTCTATCTTTCAATTCTTGATCCATATTGGATAATGAATAATCTACACATTCTGCCTCAGATATGTTGTGAACATACGATTTGTCCAGGTAACCCTTTTTCAGCATAAATCTCGGCAAATTATGAGCTGCTCTAAACAGAATATTCAAATGAGGTATATCAAACTTTTCTTCTGACAAATCCAGATCAATCACAGCAAATATATAATTCAATAGTTTGAGAACTCTTTCGTAACATGAATTTGACTCAAAATTATCCTCAGCAAGTAATGAATTGTAATATTTTAGCTCATATTCAGGATCATTTTTTATTATTGATGTAATTTTATTTTTAATTGTTTTGCAGTAATTATTTTCCAATTTATAGTATATAGCATTATCAAGGTGCAAAACCCTTTTCAATAGTGCCATATGTTTTCTAAGTTCAATTATCTGTTTGCTTTTTATGTGTTTAGTGGTTCGCATCTTCTCATTGTTTAAACCTCGATACAGTATTTCAAATAATAAATATTCCATCTCATCTCACCTTAATTGTTTTTTTCCAAAAATTTATCTGATACGCTCTAATTATATGGAAATGATAAATGAGAAACTTGTTTTACTCTACATCCTAATGCCGTTAGAGTGCGGAGTAATATCAACACGTTTTCTTTGTAATCCTTGCTACATTCAAACCAATAATCTGCCCCTTGATCCACAGAAGCAAAATAGGCTATTAATATTCCTTCTTTAATATATTTTTGAGGCTGACTAATGATAGATGTTGCTAAAAAATCCGTCCAATTAACCTTATTATCAAAATAATATATCATTGACTCGCACGCACAATCAAAATGATTTATATTTATTTTCGCATCGCTTAATCTCAAAAAAATATTAAATGGGTCATTAATGATTTCTGATTTTTTTAAGATTACCTTTGTATCAAATATTTGAGAAAGATGTTCTTCCGGCAATCTGTAACCATGAAAAAATATCTTTTTTCCTTTAGAAAAGTCATATAAAAACTCGTTTAATACCTTGGCAGCAGAAATATTTTCATTAATGTCCGAAGTCCAAAAAACAATAGAATTTTTATCTATTCTATATTTTACAAATACTTCATTATTGTATCTCATAATGACTAATCCTCACTAAGAAAATAATTTGATATGACACGAGATATACTCGAATCAATTATTGGAGATAAAGGAACATGAGCTTTACTTCCAAACAAAGAAGGAAAATGATAATGTAAATATCTTGACACGTCAAATTCAATTCTAAATGACTTAGAATTATAACTTGAAAAATTTATTGAAATACCCTTAGGATTTGTTGTCGTATAAGATGTTATTTTACCATAATTAGCATTAGAAGTTTTGCCAATTCTAAATAACTCTTTTGCTTTTGAAAGCCAGGAAGAATTTTTTAATAGTGAACCAAAGGCTTTAGAAAAGCCATAGCTAGCCCCTGCAAATGCAGCTCCAAATGCACCAGAAAAAGCAGCATTGAAAAATACCTCGCCTAACGAAATATCTTCACCTTTAATTAATATATCTCCTAAATCGCTAATTAGCGAGGAACCCAAGCCCGATGCTGCACCAATAAGCATAGTTTTGCCAAGTCCTAAAGCGGCTTTTCCTCCGGCAGACAACCCAAATCCCATTCCTCCTGAAATAATTCCTGCAATAGCTCCTGAAAACGCTCCGTTTTCAAAGCCATCCCAAAACGAACCTCCTGTAACAGCAGAAATAATACCGCCGAAAAGACCTACTATGCCTGTGCCGAACAATGCGCCTAATGCCATAGCACCCAATATACCACCGACACCGGTGGCTACTAAAATCACAGCCGCAATAACTATTACTATTGTTATAGCAGCTTTCCAATGCTCCTTGCACCACTCACAAGCACTATCCCATTTCTCTTCCAACCAGCTTTTTTCACAGTCTGGTTTTAAGTATTCATATTTTTCATAAAAGTCATTCTTGCTTTTATTGATAGCATCAGCCGTATTTTAGTCAATAATCACAACATCAGAAACAAACTCATTTACATCTTTTTTGAGATTATCAAGAGCGTCGATCTTATTTTCCTGAGTCTGTGTAGACGCTTTTATAGAACTAATTACATCGTCAACATTGCAAACGCTGATTACAATTTTTAAGATCTAGTTTTTGTAATCCAATTAACCTTATATTCTATTATTTGGTCATCAACATTTTCTGTTATGAAATTCAAGAATTTATCATAATTTTTCATTTTGCTGTCTACGTAAAACTTTCGTATACCCGCATATACTTTTATTCGTGTAACAATATTGGTTTTTTGATCAACTGTATCCGGTTTTATAATAGTAACTTTTTTTATCTCATCAGTTGTTATTTTTATTCGGATACCGCAGGTTTTAACAACCATTATTTCATCTTTTCGTACTTTAATTTTCAGAGTAGTGAATAATACAGGAAAAGAAAGCAAAACACAAAAAACAAGTAATCCTATATACATAAACCAATTTGCTTTAAAAGAGTGTTCAACAAAATCAATTATTTCAAGTATAATTACAAAAGAAAAAAGTACGGCTACTAAAAACAGTAAGACATATCCATTATGTCTAATCTCAAAATAATTGTTTTTAGTTCTCAATCAACAGTTCACTCCTTTAATCTTTTATTGCATCAATTCCGCCTTGACCAATATTCTCAAAAAAACCTTCTATATATCCACCCACAAGACCATTGCGAAGAATTTTGAAATATCTGCTAAAAATATCAAATTTAATCTTTCATCCAAGCTTCATCATAATTTGGATGTTCATTTAAGCATTTCAAATCAATTCCATGAGTATCATGCCCTAAATATGAGAACTCTTCTAATTTTGGTAAGTTTAACACAAAGCTTATGTCTGTAATATTACAATAAGAAACATCTAAAGCTTTTAGATTATAAAGTTTATTTATAATTTCTTTATCAATTGAGTGTATATTCGTAGAATTTATATTGAGGGATACAATATTCTCCCAATTAACACTTTCATCATCCAGCTTGGTAAAATCAGCTCCTGAAATTGAAAGTGATCTCAATTCCGTTAATTCGGATAAATCAGGTAAGGTTTCAATTTGAACATCGTATAATTCCAACGATTTTAAATTCTTGAAGCTTCCCTCTGTTCCGAGCAAGTCAATATCGTCAATTTTAAAACGAGCACCCCCATAAGGATTTGATCTAATGCATAAGCTTGATAGACTTCTGATATCTGCCAGCTTTCTTATTGAACCAATAGGTGAATCTACAATATTAACAGAAGTTAATTTTTTTAGTTTAGTTAACTCTTCAAAAAAGTTCTGTGCATCTGAAGCGTCACTGATTCCAACAATAGTAATTGTTTCAAGATTCATTAATTTGCTGAGCAAATCATAATCATGTCCCAAAAGTGCAACATCAGAACCCGGATCACAAACCAACTCACGTATCTCATCATAATTCTGACTTGTTTGATTAATACAATCGTTAATGGTTTTTCGTTTCCACTGTAAATCAGCTTCTGTTTCATTATCACTGTTTAAGAACCATATTCCGAAACCTATTACAATAGCCAAAAATATTATAAGAATACAAGTAATAATTATCGTCGTAGAAAATATGGTTTTATGTTTCATTATAAACAAATCCCTCATTAAGTTAATCTTGCAAAAATGTTATAAAGACATCAATATGCTGTTTATATTTATCTGCTCTCTTCTTTTTTTCTCCTACAAGTTCACCATCAATATAAGCACCAAAAGTAGATTTAACATCGTAATTTATATTATTGCGAATTTGATCAATACCACCATTATTTGATATGAACTCCGATTTAGGATCGATTCAGCCATCCATTACAGCCTTATTATATTCTTGTTGAACTTTCAGAAAATTACTGTTACTGTTCTCAAATTTATACTGTATATTATTCGGATCAATATCAGATAAAAAATCCTGATCGTCATACCTTGTCGAAATAATATCTCCACTATAGGATATCATTCTATCAGTACTTCCATTAGCAAAATCCACAATGTCTAAATTATCGTTAAATTCAACATACTGTAATGCCTCATGAACAAAATCTTTCATAACCTCCGAACCCAATTCATTTGCTTTCCTTTTAAACTCTTCAACAGTTGGAGAATTTTCCCCATTAAAAAGATTTCCCTCTTCTCGTGAGAATCCAAAATGTAATTCAATATTCTCATAATTAGAACCATGTTGCACATTTAGAGCAATTGCAAAATCAATAGCATCAGCCACATTTTAGTCAATAGTCACAACATCGGAAATGTATTCATTAATGTTATTCAAAAGATTCAACTTTTCTTAATGAATTTGTGGTAAAAATTAAATTTATATAATTGTTTCAAATTAACGTTTTAATTTTTTCAAACGTTTCTATACCCTTAAAATTATCAAAATGAAAATATAATCTATTTTCATTTGTTACCCATGTACAGATCATATAACATAGACCTTTTATAATAGCTGATTTTTGCGGATTGTTTGAGTACGGTTCACAATTATAAAGAAATTGTTGAAACGTAATATTTTCAAAAGGAAAATATATAACTATAGTTTCACATAAGCTTTTAAACAATAAATTGACAGATATATTAAAAAAGTCATTATTTGCTACAATAACAATATCAGTATTTTCGTTTTTAGTTATCAATGATGCATATGTTTGCTTAGAATTAGTAATAATTTTTGTTAATTCATCATTCTTGCAAATATCGCAAATTTCAAGAAAGAAAAAAGATGGTGCTAGCTTAATTATTTTTGTTAATAACTTTGTAGAAACATCACCATCTATAAATGCTTGTTTCACTTTTTTCTTTTGATCATTCTTTCTGCGTAACACCTATTACTCCTCCTAATATTGAAGTCAATCTAACATGTACATCACGTTTAGCGGGATCAAATATCCATTTCATGGATTTCATGAAATTAGGCATACTATTGTATAAATTATATGTAATATGCGTATGAAAAAGTTGTTTTCCAGCCTCAAAATCCAATCTGAAAGTTTTTCCAATTTTAAATAATGTTCCACCAGAATTAGGGTTATTAAGTCCGTTTGGAGACCATATTTTTATTTTACCCAAAGTTTTACCTGAGAAATTATTTGGCTTGAATAATTGCAGTTGTTCACCGCCAAATATCAATGTACCGCTTCTAGAAAATTATAATATTGCAGATATTGTCTGCGCACCACCAGCAAGAATTCCACCCCACATAAATCCACTAGCGAAACCATCTACAAATGATCTTAACACTTTTCCCAAAATCGTTTTAAAACTATCTCCACTGAAAATCGAAACTATCAGTGAACTCATCACACTAATCCCACCAGATATAAACCCTGCCATTGCAGCTGCCTTAAATCCTATACCAAGTGTTGCTAAAAATGAGCCACCTGTCAATACGGTCAAAACAGCACCAATAACAATACATATAGCGCCTATAACCAACTCTTTCCAATGATTCTTACACCATTCGCCGACCTTTTTGCAGCCGTCTTTGAATTTCTCCCAACCGCTTTTTTCACATTCGGGCTTCATGTAGTAGTACTCGTCGTAAAAATCGTCTTTGCTCTCAATAATAGTCAGAGTTTATACAGTTGTATTTTACTACAACTCCTAATAGTATCTAAAAGCTGTGAAACTTTTTCTTGGTTTGTGGGCATTTTTACACCTCCGTTATTCTATTTTTACAAATTTGATATCCGATTGAGTAATTTACATTATTTATTTAAACTTGAGATCTTTTACCATATGTATTTAAGTATAGTCTGTATCCTATCTCAAATAACATTAATTGAGCAAATCAACGTTAATACAATCTCCTAAAACAATTAAATCGTATTTCTCATCGTTACCTTTTTCAAAAAATCTCCAACATTCTGTATTGTTTGTAACTTCCAAATATACAGTCAATGTGATACTTTTATTAAATATAATCACCAAATCACCAAATTCCGTGATTTTTACTTTTTGAACAATAAGGTTATTAAGTAAATCGTTTTTGTTAGAGGCAACCCATTTATCAAATATATTTGCACCATTAACATCCCACTCAAATAAATCATCATCACTTTCTGATTCCAATTTATTATATTTGTCTGTGTCAGTAACCAAAATTTTTTCATTGTCACATATTCTAAATAAAGTCTGCATTAATAATATATAACATTTACCGTGCTCATCAACAAAATCAATCCAAATGTCCCCATGATTTCTATTAATATCAGCAACCTTATTTCCAACAAGTACTTGAAGTCTTTCTGAAATATAATTTCTCTCTTTTTTATTCACTAACATTATCCTCCCGACATTGAATCCCTCTGCCAGTTATAACAAGATGTCTTTCTTTTCCATGCCATACAAAGAAACGCCAACACTCATCATTAGAAGTTGTATCAACAAAAACATTTAATGTTATAGAATTACTAAATTTAATTTTAAGATCACCAAAATTGTTTATTTCAATAGATTTAATTACAATATTATCTGAAAAATTTTTGTTGAAATCATCGCACCATTTGTCAAATAAATTATTACCTTTTACATCCCAATTAAAATTTTCAGTTTCGGTCATTGGTGATATTGGCTGATATTTATCCATATCAGTAATTAATACTTCTTCGATATTACAAAATCTAAAAAAAGTTTGCATATGGAGTGCATAATCTTTACCATCAATTCCTTTCATGGCAATCCAAACTAAATCAGCTGCTCTCCCTATTTTTATACTTTTCGCACCTTTAATTTTATTGATGCATTCCGTTATTGTATTTTTTTCTGATAAAGTCATTGTACTTCCTACCTATACTCCAAAATAATTCAAAGCCTCTTCTAGTGCTTCTTGATAATCCATGCCTTCGTCATGTAATATATCATGTATATTATCTTTTATCTTATTTTCTGGCACACCACGTCTTTTCAACTCACGTGTTATTGCTTTAACTTGTTTTTGTTGTTTTTTCTGATCTCTCGGAGATTTACCTTTTTGTCTACCCATACGTTCGCGTCTAGAATAATCTTTCCCAGCATTATGTACCAACACACCAAAGCCACTAACGTGATACGTATGGAAATCCTCCACCTGAAAATTATACACCTTAACAGAATCATCTGTCAACTCAACATCAAAATTTTCAACTAAAAGAATGTTTCCGTTTACATCAAGAAGTTCATCACCAACTATTAGTTCTCCTGCTTTGATAAAGCCTTGATTTTTTACATAGAACGGGTGGTCAACAGTTGTAACGATTTCTTCACCGTTCACAGTGAGATGAACAAGCGTTGTTACCTCTCTTATGTATGTTTCAAGGACGGTCTTTTCACCAGTTTCCATTGTTTCAGGATCTGTTGAAATGACTTTATCTCCTGACTTTATCGTTTCTATGGCAACCAAACTAACCGCCTTGGCATTACCTAAAAACTCACCTGCCGCTCCAAGTCCGCCAAAACCTAGTCATGCGATGTGTAGAACATCTTCTAATCTAATTTAATCTGAAATAGCAGGTGCTCTTTCCCTTGCCCTCTTTTTTTAGTTCTCCTGCGGCAACAAGTTTTCTTAGTGCACCTTCGATAGAACTGTCACTGAGAGTAGGACAGAGTTCCCTTATATCCTGCTTGTTAAATCGTCCTATTTTGCTTTTGCCTGCCATTCTGACCATCTCAAGTGCAGGCAGTTTTTCTTGAACAAGGGAGGTACGCTCTTCAAAATCTTTATACGATGCAAGTATCGTGCCTAAAATGTACTTTATAAATGGCAAAGCATCCTCTTTGCCCTCGTGCCAGCCCATCTGCGACTGACTCAGAGCACTGTAATACAGATCTTTGTCCTTAGAGATCTTTGCCTCGAGCGATATATATTTGCCAATGTAAAAGCCATTCTGATACAGCAGAAGAGTGGTAAGCAGACGGCTCATTCTTCCGTTGCCGTCATTAAAAGGGTGTATACAGAGAAAATCGTGGATAAATATAGGGATAATTATAAGCGGCTCAACCTCCAAATTACCGATAACACGATTGTACTCTTCACATATCCTGTCAAGTGCCTCAGATGTTTCATTTGGCTCGAGCGGAGTAAACAGTATTTCTGTATGTCCATCGGGGTAAGCCGCACTGATATAATTCTGCACGCTTTTTGTTCTGCCAGCAAGCGGATTGTTCATATGACTATAAAGCATTTTGTGAAGCTGCAGAATATAGTTCTGAGTTATCGGAATAGCGTCAAAGCTTTCGTGTATAACGTTCAGCACGTCTCTATACCCTGCGATCTCCTGCTCGTCACGATTTCGAGGAGTAGTCTTTTCTTCGACCAACTGTTTGATCCTCGTGTTTGATGTTACGATACCCTCTATCGCATTTGAAGCTTCGGTACTTTGAATTTTTGCTATCTCAACAAGCTTCTCCATCTCTTGCGGACGCTGTTTCAGATACTGTTCCTGTTTTCCAGCCTCTTTGTATATGGCCGCTATAAGTCCGAGAATATCAGAATCCCACTTTTGTTCTTTAAAAGCAGAGTAATTAAAACTTCTCATTTCCTTACCTCCATCATTTTCCCTTAAACTATATCATAAAATAAGGGAAATGTCAATAGAACAAGCAAATTTGTCCTTAATATTATGTGCGAAATAAGGGAATATATCAAAAAGTATCCCTCTACTGTATAAAAGAGCCGGTTTCTCGACTCTTTTGGTATCTATAGCATTGGGGAGCATATTCGTAATTTTATATCATAAATTGTTCCCCGCATTTCTTGTTTTGGTTATGAAAAAAAGCACCTATCAGTGATAGATGCTAATGGAATTTGGTAAATTCATATGGCTATTTCAACTTCCATGTTGATAAATGTAAACTTTTTCAGAAAACATGTTGTAATATATGACAATTTGGGATAAGGCTGTAGACAAATGGGGCGATTGGCAAGCTGCACAGCATATAGCTAAAAAAATATGATGATGACGGATATCTTCACAAGAATAAATAGCATAAACAAAAAATAAGCTGCTACAGAAAAAATCTGTGGCAGCTTATTCTATTCAGAATAGTCCTAATTTTAACCTATCAATATCGGCTCCTGATATCTGTTTGTACGAATCCATACTTATTCAGTCTATGTCACCTTACCCCCTCAATGACTCCCTTATCCATTTCATGCACAGTATTGCACAGCACGGAGATGTCCTCCGCCGAGTGGGAACAGATAAGAATAGTCTTTCCCTGCTCTTTATAGCTGAGTAGGTACTCACGCATTTCTTTTACTCCGTCCTTGTCAAGACCATTGAAAGGCTCGTCAAGAATGAGTATCTTCGGATTTTCCATAATGGCTTGTGCAAGTCCCAAACGCTGCCGCATACCTAGACTATATTTGCGGACGTGTCGCTTTAGTTCGGGATCAAGGCCCACCTGCTTCATGCTGT